>ERZ1643249.3276-NODE-3276-length-14379-cov-33.829168_pt1 | contig 14379 bp, 15 predicted proteins | sample MGYA00579263_ERZ1643249 | MGnify/ENA primary metagenome ERZ1643249 (study PRJEB29033, sample SAMEA4952264) | chicken gut metagenome | biome: Broiler Chicken; feature: Gastrointestinal Tract; material: Caecum | place: Ireland | collected 2018 | study: Broiler...
CCACAAAACACAAAAAATGCCGAAAATGAAAAATGAGAGGTGGTAATATGGCACGACCAGCAAAAGCAATGGCAGTTAGTACTCAAAAAATTAGTAAAGAAGAAAGAGAAAATAGAGAAGAAACTGAGAAGAAGATTAAAGGTAAAAGTAATAAGTTGAAACCTCCTAAATATTTGAACGATAGACAAAAGAAAGTATTTAAGTTTATTTTAAATGAACTTAAAGAAAGTGATATTTTAGGTAATCTTGATGTCTTTGTTCTATCACAGACTGCTATTGCAATAGAAAGATTAGAGTCTTTAGAAAAACAAGCTAATGAAGATGCTAGTTTATTAATATCTAATTCATTTAAATCTACTAGAGATATGTATTCTAAAGATTTCTTTAGATGTTGTAATGAACTGTGTTTATCTCCACAGGCAAGAGCCAAAATATCCATAGTTGGTGCAAAAGATGCAGGTAAAGATAAAAAGTCTATAATGGATATTTTAGGTGATGATGAAGATGATTAAAAATCACCCTAGTTATTTATATGCTTATGCTGTTGTTAATGATCTAGTTGAAGCACCGACTGTATTTTATGAGAATAATGAAATATTTATAGAGCCAAAATATATTAAGTTGCAATGTCAAGAATTTTTAGATATAGCAGATGAAAAAAATTCTAAATATATTATCAATGAAAAAAGGGTAAAGAAAATTGATAAACTATGCAAAATATTAAAAATGGCAAAAGGATTAAAAGCAGGTGATAGCATCTATAATTCATTATCTGGTTATCAATGGCTTTTAATTGTAGCATCTCTTTGTACTGTATATAGAGAGAATAAAAAGAAAAGAAGATATGAAACTGTAGTTCTTGAAATATGTAGAAAGAATGGTAAAACATTTATTGTAGCCTTTCTTTTTTTTATACTTTTTTATTTAGAGCCAAAGTTTTCAAGATTTTTTAGTGTTGCACCAGATGGAGCATTAGCGAAAGAAATAAAAAAAGCATTAGAGCCTTTAATAAAAGTAAATTCAGATGTGTTAGAAGATGATGAATTTAAAATATTAAGAGATAGTATAACTCATTTACCAACAGAGAATATATATACACCACTAAATTACTCTACTTCAAGACTTGATGGAAAAGAACCTAGTGTTTATATTGTTGATGAAGCTGGAGCATTACCTAGTTCTTATGCAATTGAAGCAATGAGATCAGGTCAATTATTAGTGTTTAATAAATTAGGTTTCATAATCTCTACAAAGTACCCTACTATTACTAATCCTATGGAAGATGAAGTTAAATATTGTAAAGGTGTTTTAGATGGTACTATTGAAGATGAAACTTATTTCTCTTTATTATTTGAACCTGATGAAGAACTAATTAAAGACTGGACTACTAATGATTTAATTATTTTACAGTCTAATCCATTAGCAGTCGAAATAGAAAGTATATATTTAGATTTACTTAAGAAAAGAATGAAAGCTATCATTCAAGAAAATACTAGAGAAAACTTTCTAACTAAACATTGTAATATTATTTATCAAGGGTTAGGAACAGAATCTTATATAGATGTATCAGAAGTTCAAAAATGTAAAGTTGCTAAAATAGACTGGGCTGGTAGAAATGTTTATGTTGGTGTGGATTTAGCAATTTCTAATGATAATTGTGCAGTTGCTATGGTAGCAGAAGAAGATGAAAAAATACTAGCAGAAGTAATGGCTTTTATACCAGAAGGAAGAATAGAAGAAAAAAATGCAATGGAAAAAATTAATTACTATGAATTTATAAATGCTATGAAGTGTATAGCTTGTGGAGATAAGATAATTGATTATAGTGTTATTGAAGATTTTGTATTTTCTATTGAAGAAAAATATAATGTATCTATAATGGCTATTGGTTATGATAGATTTAATGCAATGTCATCAGCTCAAAAATGGGATACTAAATATAATACAGTAGTTATAAGGCAACATAGTGACACATTACATCAGCCAACAAAATTGCTTTATGAAAAAATAATGAGTGGTGAGTTTGAATATGAAGATAATAAACTTTTAGAGATTAATTTTTCTAATGCTAAATGTACTTTCGATACCAATATGAACCGTTATGTTTCTAAAAAGAAATCTACAGGAAAAGTTGATATGGTAATGGCTTTAATAGATGCAGTTTATCTATTACAACAAGATGTTTTCTTAAATAATGATGGTTTTTTAGTTCAAGTTGAAAAAGTATAACTTTCACATTTTTCACACTCAATGTATGGTATATTGTATATGTAAGAAATGACAAAGGCAAAAGCAATTAAAGGCTATTGTCTTTTTTTGTTGAACAGAGGTGGTGCGAATGTGAACTTTATTAATAATTTATTTTTTAGGGAAGAACCTGTAGTTGAACAAGAAGATACATCTTTTAATACTTCTGATGCTTTATTAAGAGCTTTAATAAATGGTGAAGTTATTGATAAAGAGAAAGCTTTATCTATTCCTGCCATTTCAAGTGCTGTTGATACAATTTCTAATTTAGTAGCAATTTGTCCTGTTAATCTTTATAAAAAAGAAAAAGATCAAGAAACAGGTGCAGTTAAAACTATTAAAGTAGAAGATAGTAGAACACATATTTTGAATTGGGAAACAGGCGATACATTAAGTCCAATGCAAATGAAAAAAGCAATAGTTAAAGATTATTTAACAGAAAAAGGTGCTTATGTTTTCATTGAAAAAGGAATAAACGATTTTAAGAGTTTGAGATATGTAGAGCCATCACAAGTATCTATATTAAAAAATGTAGATCCAATATTTAAAGATATAAAGTATCAGGTTTATTCAAGAGATTATGAAACTTGGAATTTCTTAACTATATTAAGAAATACAACAGATGGTGCTAAAGGTAAAAGTGCTATTGAAGAAATAACTAAATCAATTGAAACAGCTTATACAACTATTATCTATGAGTTAGGCTTAGTGCAAAAAGGTGGAGGTAAGAAAGGTTTTCTATCATCAAAAAGAAAGTTAGGTAAAGATGAACTTATTGCTTTGAAAAATGCTTGGCGAGAATATTATGGTAATGCTAATGAAAACGTAATTATTCTTAATGAAGGAATTGAATTTCAAGAAGGAGCTTCATCAAGTGTTGAACTTCAGATGAACGAAAGAAAACAAACATTGAAAAATGATATTAAAGATGTCTTTCACATTTGCGATACTTATGATGATACAATTAAATATGCTGTGTTACCAATAATTAGTGCTATTGAAGATTCTTTAAATCGTGATTTTTTATTAGAGAGTGAGAAAGGCTCTTTTTATTTTGCCTTTGATACAAGCGAATTAACAAGAGGTTCTCTAAAAGAAAGATATGAAGCTTATAAAACTGCTAAAGAGACAGGGTGGTTATCTATTAATGAAATAAGAACTAAAGAAGATTATGACGTTATAGATGGAATGGACGTTGTCGGAATGTCTTTAGGTGATGTTTTATATGACATAAAGAATAAAAAATACTTTACACCAAACACAGGCTCTGTAACTGAAATAGGAGGTGATAACAAATGAAAATAGAAGTAAGAAATGGTAAGGTCGTACTTGATGGTTATGTTAATGCTGTGGAAAGATTTTCAAAACCTTTAATAGACTCTAGTGGAAAGTTTATCGAAAGGGTTATGCCTGGTGTCTTTAAAAGAGCATTAGAACGAACTGATGATGTTCCTATTCTATTAGATCACGAAGATGATAAAAAGTTAGCTTCTACTAAAGATGGTACTGCTAAACTATATGAAGATAATATAGGTTTAAGGGCTATCGTTGAAACAGAAGATGCAACTGTTATTGAAAAAGCTAAAAAAGGCTTATTAAGAGGTTGGTCTTTTAGAATGATTTGTAATAAGCAAGATCGTATTCCTAAAGATAATGGTATAACAGAAAGAACTATTAGAGATTTAGATTTATTAGAAGTATCTGTAATAGATGATAAGAAAATTCCAGCTTATAATGGAACAAGTATTGAAATGAGAGATAATGAATCTAAATTAATAGAGTGTCGTTTTGAAGAGTTTCAAACAGATACCAAAGAACCTAAAAAGACCGATTTCTCTACTATGACTGCATCTCAAAAAAGAGAACTTTTATCAGTAGAGTTAAGAAAGAATATTAGAGATAGTTATTTGGAAGATTACGATAATAATTGTATTTATGCAAATATCGAATCAGAAAGAACTACTTACAAGATACCTTATTCAATTGTTAATGGAGAGGTATCTTTTGATATGACTAAAAAAGTTAAAGTAGTTCGAGGTGGCTATCAAGAAGTAAGAGAAGTGCCTATGCAACAGGCAAACAATTCTGTTGAAAAAATAAATAATAATACCTATTATGAAAGGTTAAAAAAATTAAGGGAGGAAAATTAAATGAGAGAAAAAACTAAAAAATTAACAGAACAAAAAGCAAAATTAATAAAAGAAATGGAAGATTTAGTAAATGTTGCAACAGAAGAAGAAAGAGCTTTAACAGAAGAAGAACAAGCTAAATTTGATGAAATGGAAAAAAAGATTAATGCTCTTACAGAAACAGTTGCTGCAATTGAAAAACAAAGGGAATTAAAGAAAGAAGCAGAAGATGAAGAGGGAACTGATACTGATGGAACAAGTACTTCTACACCTTCTACTCAAAATGATGAAGCAAAAACAAAAGAAGAAAGAGCATATTTAAATGATGCTAAAGTATTCGCTCAATATGTAAGAAATGTTATTGAAGAAAGAGCAGACTCTAATCTTACTATGGGTAACAATGGAGCAATTATTCCTACAACAATTGCTAATAAGATTATTCAAACTGCATACGATATTTCGCCAGTATTACAAAAAGCTACAAAATATAATACAAAAGGTCAATTAGAAATACCTACAGTAGGTGTTGATAATAATACTATTAATATGGCTTATGCAGAAGAATTTAAAGATTTAGAAGGTAAATCAAAGAACTTTAGTTCAGTAAGTTTAAATAATTTCTTGGCAGGAGCTTTAACTAAAATTAGTAATTCTTTAATCAATAATACTGATATTGATTTAACAGAAAAAGTTATTGAAATTATGTCAGTAGATGTAGCAAGATTCCTAGAAAAAGAAGCACTTATAGGTACTTCTGGAAAAGCAGAAGGTTGTTCAACTGCTAAATTAAATGTAACAGCAACAGCTCAAACTGCTATTACAGCAGATGAATTAATTGATTTAAAAAATAAAATTAAACAAGTATTTAGAAAAAATTCAATTTGGATTATGGGAAATGATACTAAAACAGCCATTGAAAAATTGAAAGATGCTGATGGCAGATATTTATTCAATAATGATTTAACTGGTGAGTTTGATGGAAATATTATGGGTTATCCTGTATATGTTTCTGATAATATGCCAACTATGTCAGCAGGTAATGTTCCAATTTTATTTGGTGATTTTTCAGGTTTAGCTGTAAAACAGACTAAAGATTTAGAGATGCAAATTTTAAGGGAACTATATGCTACTCAACATGCTACTGGTATTGTTGCATGGACTGAATTTGATATGAAGATAGAAAACTATCAAAAAATTGCAAAATTAACAATGGCAACAGCATCAGGTACTGGTGGACAGGGTGATAGTTAGAAAGGAGCTAGTTTATGTATAAAGTATTAGCTAGTTTTTGTGGTAATATAAATGGACAAAAGGATCAGTTAATTAATATATCTGATCCTGATGTCGTTAAAGATTTAAAACAAGCTGGATATATTGAAGAATATAAAGTGAAAAGTGATAAAGAATTAAAAGCATCAGTAAAGGCTTTGGAAGAAGAAAACGCAAAACAAAAAGAAGAACTTGATAAGCTAATGGAAGAAAAGAAGAAATTAGAAGAAGAAGTTACTTCTTTGAAAAATGCTAAAGAGGATACTGATAATGAATCACAAGATTCTTCTAATACTGATGAATCTCAAAAAAATAAAGTATCTAAATAAGAGGGAATTGTGAACACTGATAATAAAACAGTTACAGAAGAAGCAAAAAAAGTTTCTTCTATAACTGCTAAAGATATTGCTGATTATCTTAGATTATCTGATCCTAGTGAAAAAGATTTAAACTTTATAGAGCAGAGTATAGCATCGGCAAAAGAATTTATTATGGTTAATACAGGAATATTAGATGAAACAGAATTAGATAAATATCCTAGTTTTATTTCTGTTTTATATGTTCTTTGTGCAGATATGTATGATAGCCGTAGTTTATACGTTGATAAGACTAATTTAAATAAATTAGTTGAAAGTATATTAGGATTACATGATAGGAACTTTTTATGATTAATTCTGGAGATTATAGAAGTCAAATTAAGATTTACGAATTAGTTCCATCAAAAAATGAAAATGGCTTTCCATCAGATCCAGAAAAGAAGTTGGTTTTAAGTCCTTATGCTAAAGTTAAAACTACAAGTGGTTTTACTCTAATTCAAAATGCTTCTGATTTTGAAAAGGCTTACACTAATTTTACAATTAGGTATCCTAATACATCAATTACTAGGGATATGATTATTGAATATAATAATAAGACCTATACAATTGAATATTTAAATAATGTTAATGAAGCAAGTATTGAGTTAGAGATTCAAGCAAAGTTGGTGGTTAAGTGATGGCTTCATTTAATGCTGAATTACCTAATGAGTTAATAAAGGAATTTCAAGAATTGGATTTAGGTGCTACAGATATGATGGAAAAGATGACTAGAGCAGGTGCTAATGTTGTTTTCGATGAAGTGAAAAAGAATTTACCTAAAGCTTTTAAAAAAACTGATAATTTAGAAAAAGCATTAATAATAACAAAAACATATAGAAATGCTAAAGAGGAAATTGCTACTAAAGTAGGTTTTTATGGCTATGACACCACAAGAAAAACAAAACAATATCCTAATGGTACACCAATTCCTTTAATAATTTTAGCAAGAGAATATGGAACTAGTAGTGGCGAGAAGAAAATTCCAATTTTACGTCCTGCTTTTCGTAAAAATAAAGCCATAGAATCAGCAATGTTAAAAGTTCAAGATTCATATTTACCAAAGGAATAAAAAATGAATAAAGAAATAGAAGATATTTTTAAAGATTTTGAGGTTGATAAGGTTAAAATTCCTATTTTCTTTCTTTCCTATAAAGGTAAAAAGGAAACATATCTTGTTTATTCTTCTACTGGAGAAGATCCAGCTTTAGCAAAAGATGATGATATAACTGATAGTTTATATCATTATGATATTGATATTTACACTAAAGGAGATTATTTAGGTATTTTATCAAATATAAAAGAAAAAATGAAAGAAAATGAATGGATGTGGGAAGGTGATGGACCAGACATGTTTGAAACAGATACTGGTTTTTTTCATAAAACTACATCTTTTTCTAAAGAAAGGAGTGTTATTTAATGGCACAAATAGGTTTAAGACATTTTAAATATTCAAAATTAAGTAGTGATAATAAGTATAGTGGAGCATCTGTTTTAGCAGGTGCTATAGAATCGAAAATGTCTCCAAATATTGCAGAGGCAGAGTTATATGCAGATGATACTTTGAAAGAGTCTGCTAAAGAGTTTACTAAAGGAACACTTACTTTAACAGTTGATGAAGATGAAGATAGTGTGTTTGCACCTTTACTAGGTCATTATGTTGATGATGAAACAGGGGAGGTTATTAGAGCTAAAGACGATACTGCTCCTTATGTTGGTTTTGGCAGAGTTATTGTTAAAATTGTTAATAATGTAAAAAAATATAAAGCAGAGTTCTTTCCTAAAGTTCAATTTAAGCCTTTTTTCCCAGATAGTAAAACAAAAGGTGAAAGTATAGAATTTTCTACACCTTCTGTTGAAGGAACAGTATATACTCTTACAGAAACAGTTGATGGAGTAGAAAAAGAAATTTGGGAACGTCATAATACTTTCGATACTGATGAAGAGGCACAAGAGTATTTAGATAACTTGATGAAAGCTCCAACATCAGGTACTGGTGGACAGGGTGATAGTTAGAATGAAAGATAAAATTATTTATATTAAATATAAAGAAAAAGACTATCCTTTAGCTTTTACCCTTAATGTAATGGAAGCTCTTCAAGAAAAGTATGGTTCTATTGATGAATGGGCTTCTAAAATAGATAATAAGGATAATAAAGAACCTAATATCAAAGATATTAAATACAGTCTATGGTTAATGATTAATGAAGGTATAGAAATGCAAAATGATGATAATGAAGAAAAAATGGAAACAGTAGATTTAAAGAAAGCTGGAAGAATTATTACTGCATTTGGTTTAAGTAATACTAGTGAAAAAATTAAAAATTTAATCGTAGATTCTACTAAAGTAGATAATACAAAAAACGTGTAGTCCACGAAGAATCAACTACGATTGATTTTTCGTGGCTTTTCTTTATAGGTACTTATATTTTAGGATATTCTACTAAAGAAGTAGGTCATTTTACCTATGGTAGAATTATGAAATTATATCAATTCTATCAAGATTATTATGATTTTACTTTATCAAGAATGTCTTATAAAGAATTGAACGATAAATATAATGAATCAGAAGAATGGATCCCCGATTAAAAGGATCCTTTTTTGATTAAAGGAAGGGGGATTTATATGGCTTCTTCTTTTGGTGGTACTGTTAAACTTTCTGGTGAAAGTGAGTATCGTCAAGCATTAAGACAAATAACATCTAATTTAAAATTAGTATCTTCTGAAATGGCTAAAGTTAGTGCCGAATATGGTAAAAATGATACGTCAGTAGAGGGATTAACTGCTAAAAATAAAGAGCTTAATAAACAAATAGATGAACAAAAAAATAAAGTTAATATTTTAAAAGATGCTCTTGCTCAAAGTCAAAAGGAAACTGGTAATAATTCTGCTACTACTCAAAAATGGCAAATTGATTTAAACAAAGCCGAAGCAGAACTTATTAAATTAACTAAAGAGGTACAAAGCAATGAAGAAAAAATGAGAAATTCTCAAACTTCTATTGATGGTGCTTCTTCAAGTGTTAGAGAGTTTGCAAATGATGCTGATTCTACATCTAAAAGTGTTTTTTCTTTAGGTGATATGATTAAAGCTAATTTAATTAGTGAAGCAATAATAGGCGGTGTAAAATCTTTAGGTTCTGCTTTAAAAAATAGTATAGGTTCTGTTTCTGTTACTGGTTTAATTAGTGAAATGCAAGAATATAATAGTGATCTTTCTAAGTTAGAACAAAATGCTATTTCAAGTGGTAATAGTGTTGAAGGTATGAAAGACAATATGTATGATCTAGTTGCTATGACTGGTGAGACAGATTCTTCAATTGAAGCTTTATCTAACTTAATGGAGGCTGGTTTTGAAGGAGAAGGTATGCAGTCTGCTATTGATGGTTTATCAGGAGCAATTGTTAAATTTCCAGACACACTAAAAATAGAATCACTATCAGATAGTTTACAAGAGACTCTTGCAACTGGAGCGGCAACAGGACAATTTGGAGAACTAATCGAAAGAATGGGTGGCAATTTAGATGAATTTAATACAGGACTTGCTAATTGTACTAGTGAAGCCGAAAGACAACAATATGCTTTAAATTGGCTTTCTCAAAGTGGATTAGCAGAGTTAAATGAAGAATATCACAAAAATAATCAAGCTACTATTGATTTATCAGTTGCAGACCAAAAATTAACTGATTCAAAAGGAAAGCTAGCAACTGCTCTTACTAATACTGTAGGACCTGCTTTAGCAACTGCTAAAAATGGTTTGGCAGATTTAGGTAATGCTTTAGCATCATCTTTAAGTATGTTTGCTTCTGGCGATGTTGAAGGTGGTACTCAACTTATAAGCAATGCACTAACTAGTTTGGTAAGCGATATTTCAGCAATGTTACCTCAAATGTTAACTTTAGGAACTAATTTAATTCAGGGGTTACTTGGAGGTATTCAAGAGGCTCTACCTGAACTATTACCAGTAGTTGTAGAAACAATTACTACTTTAGCAGAGTTTATTGTAGAAAATCTACCTTTGATAATTGAAGTAGGTATAGAAATATTACTTGCTTTAATTCAAGGAATTTCTGAAAGTTTACCTACTTTAATTCCAACCATTATAGATTCTTTATTAACTATTGTTGATACATTATTAAATAATATAGATATGATAGTTGATGCAGGTATCCAATTAACTTTAGGTTTAATGAATGGTCTAATGAATGCTTTACCACAGCTTATAGATAGATTACCTGAAATTATAGATAAAATTGTTATGGCTTTAACAAATAACCTACCTAAAATTATTGAAATGGGTATAACTCTGGTTTTGCAATTAGCAGTAGGTTTAATTAAAGCCATACCTCAATTAGTTTCAAAAATACCACAAATTATCACATCTTTAATAAATGGTTTTAAAAATTATTTAACTAACTTTTTAGATATAGGTAAAAATATAGTTGAAGGTATTTGGGATGGTATATCTAATGGTTTTGACTGGATTAAGAAAAAAATAAAAGAATGGGTAGGAAATGTTATAGATTTCTTTAAAGAATTATTAGGTATTCATTCTCCATCAAAAGTTTTTAGTGATACCATTGGTTCTAATATGGCTTTGGGAATTGGTGAAGGATTTAGCAAAGAGATGGTATCTGTAAGAGATAGTATGGCTAAAGCTATTCCTACCAATTTTGATTTAGGGGTTAATACAAGTGTTAATAGGAATTTGTTTTCATCATTTATTCCAAATGTTGATAATGGAGTTATGAGAAATGTTACTGCTACTGATTCAGTAATATCATCAAATTCTGATAATTATAGCATTGTTATCAATAATAATTCTAAATATACTAGCCCATCAGAAAATGCTAGATTAATGAAACGTAGTTTACAAATAATGAAGTTGAAAGCTAATAAGGGGTGATTCACGTGATTAAGAAAGTTGTATGTCAAAATTCAAGAGGTAATCAAGTAACTTTTTCGTATGAATTTCCTTATTTTTTAGAATCAATAGAAGGTGCAACAGAAGTTGATGGTAAAGTAAACACAATAACATCTGCTTATGGTGTAGGAAGTAAGTATGTTTCATCTAGTATCAGTGAAAGGAATATTGTAATAACTGGTTCTGTTAAAAGAGATAATATAACAGAAAAAAGACAGAACTTGTATAAAATTTTTCCTAAAAAAGATAAAGGTACTTTATTTTATTATGAAGAAGATAAGGCTTATAAAATTGAGTACTATGTTGAATCAATAGAGTTTGCTAAATCAAAGGTAGTTGATAAATTTGTTATCTCTTTAATTTGTCCTAGCCCATATTTTACTGATTTAGAAGAAAGCCAGGTTCAAATGTCTAACTGGATTCCTTCTTTTGAATTTCCTTTAGAAATACCAGAAGAAACTGGAATTGAATTTGGTTATAAGAATGTCAATTCATTGGTAACAATAGAGAATGATACTAATATAGAAATAGGTATGAAAATAGTATTTACTGCTTCTGATGATGTTGAGAATCCTAAATTAGTAAATATAACAACACAGGAAGAATTAGAAATAGAGAAAAGTATGACAGCTGGAGATGTAATAACTGTTACAACTTATATAAATAATAAGAATATTATTCTAACTTCTAATGGTGAAGATATTAATATTAATAATTATTTAAAATTTGGTACCAAATTCTTACAAATTCATACTGGAAGTAACACTTTTAAAGCAACTGCTAAAACTGGTGAAAATGCTTTAGTAACTGAAATTTATTATCTTATAAATTATGAGGCGGTGTAACTATGGATTTCAAATGGATAGATACTGGAATACCAGGTTATGGTAGAGATATAGTTTATGCTAATGAAAAGTATTATTTAGTCCATAAAGAACCTGCTGGTGTTGCAATAAGTGAGGATTTAAAAGAATGGGAAGATAATAGTATAGATACTAATTATTTCATTCCTTCTCATTTATCCTATGGCAATTCAGTTTTTTTATTATGTGGTGAATCAAACGACAAAACTGGTACATATATAGCAATTTCTTCTGATGGAATAAATTGGAATTACAAGAAGGTAGATACAGGAACATCAAATGATCTTTCATTAAATATAAATTCATGTAAATTTATTAATAATAATTTGATATTTATAGGTGCTTATTATACTACTAATTCTTCTACTAACATTAGAACAACGACTTATCAAATTTATGAAACAAAAAATGGCGACACTATTAAAAGACATGAGGTAAAACATCAAACGTCTGGTGCAAGTGTTGGTATTATGGATATTGAATATGGTAATGGTGTATATGTGTTTGTTGGGGATAATGGAATTATATTTTATTCTACTGATTTAAATAATTGGAAAAAAGCAAATTCTAATGTAACAGATAAACTTGTAGGCATTTCTTTTGGTAAGGGTTTATTTGTTATTACAGGTGCAAATGGAACAATACTTACTTCCTCCGATGGAATCAACTGGACTAAACAAACATCAAATACAGATTCTTATTTAATACGTTCAAGATATGGTAATGGCATGTATGTAGCTGTTGGCTACAATTGTACTGTCCTAACATCTATTGATGGAATAAATTGGTCAGAGCAAGATGATGGCTTTACTGGTGGTACATGGTATGGTATGGTTTATTCTAATAATAGATATGTAATTACAGGTAATAGATTATCTAGTACAGGCAATGTTCCATTATTGTATTTAGATGTTACAAGAGATTTAGTAGATTATGAAAATGACTGTATATTCGTATATGATAAAAATTTAAATTTATTAGGAATAATTGATGAATTTATCTCTTTGCAATGGACAAGAAAATATTTTGAGGCTGGTGAATTTGAACTTGTAGTAACTCCAGATGAAAATAACATACCTTTGTTAACAAATAAAGATAATATATTGATAAGAAATAATTATACAGAATCTGCTATTATTGAAACCTACGACATTGAAGATAATAGCGATGAAGTAGAGCTAACAGTTAGTGGTAGGTTTTTATCTTCTATCTTTGATAGAAGAATTTTACAAAAAACTATTAATTTTTCTGGTGAAAGTATCAATGGAATGAAAACATTAATTAATAATGCTACAGTTATTTGCAATAATTTTGAAATGGAAACTACTCAAAGTGTTAGTAAAAATATAGCTTTCCAATGTACTTATAAAAACTTATATGAATATTTAGTTAAACTTTCAAAATATTCTTTAGTTGGTTTTAGATTAGTACCTAATATTGAAAATAAAGTTTATATTTTTGAAACTTATGAGGGTAAAGATAGAAGTTCTTTACAAAATGAGAATGAAAGGTTTGCCTTCAGTGATGATCAAGCTAATATAGATAAAGCTAGCATGATTTATTCTTCTAAAACAGAATATAATTATGCTTTAGTTGGTGGTCCTGGTGAAGGTAGTGATAGAGTGTTAAAAACAGTTAAAAAGGGAAATGCTACTGGTTTTGATTTAAGAGAAATTTTTGTAGATAGTAAAAATCAGCAAGATAATACTGATATAGAGAATCAATTAATTTCAGATGGCGAGAGTGCTTTAACTGATGAAACATTTACTTTTGAAGCTACTGTTAATTCTGATTACTATAAAGATAAATGGGATTTAGGAGATATAGTAGATTTAAAGAAAGAAGACTGGGGTGTCGTTGTCCAGCAGAGAATTATTGAAGTAAAAGAGGTCATCGAGGAAGGTAAAAGAACTATAACACCCACTTTTGGGACACCACTTCCAGAAGTGTTTAGTGAATAGAAAAGAAAGAGAGGAATGAATATATGGAACAATATTCTTTTTTTAATTCTGTTAACGGCGACAGAAGATATGATGCTTCTGACTTTGCAGAGTTTTTTCTTCCATTTTTTACGAATGGAATATTTAATAATGGTTTAAAAGTAACTGCTGATGAAGGCATGAAAATCAATATAGCAACAGGTAGAGCTTATTGTAATGGTCATAGATATATTAATAAGGATACAGTATTAACTAAAACTATTGATATAGCAGATGGCGAACAGTCAAGAATAGATAATGTTGTACTTAGAGTAGATGAGACCAATAGAACTTTTACTTGTCAAATAGTAAAAGGTTCTTATAGTTCTAATCCAGTTCCTCCTGCTTTAGTTAGAGATACTACTACTTATGATTTAAGATTAGCAACAATAAGTATTCCTGCAGGTACTACCGAAATAACTGATGATTTAATTACTGATTGTAGATTTAATTCTAGTGATTGTGGAAATGTTATTCAAGCAGTTCAGGAAGCTGATTTTACAGATATATTTTTACAATTTGAGACTAAATTTAATAATTGGTTTAATGATTTAGAAGTAACACTAGATGAGAATACAGCTACTAATTTAACTAATAGAATTATTACTTTGGAAAA
>ERZ1643249.3285-NODE-3285-length-14347-cov-5.403792_pt1 | contig 14347 bp, 10 predicted proteins | sample MGYA00579263_ERZ1643249 | MGnify/ENA primary metagenome ERZ1643249 (study PRJEB29033, sample SAMEA4952264) | chicken gut metagenome | biome: Broiler Chicken; feature: Gastrointestinal Tract; material: Caecum | place: Ireland | collected 2018 | study: Broiler...
TTCGGACGAGAAGCATACGGAAGAAAGTTTTAGAAAGTCGCTCAGGAACACGCTCGGTTGTTTCATAATGCTCCCTCCCGTTGCGTTGAATCTGTTCTTTACGGGTGGCAGTATAACACAAATGCAAAAATTTCGGTATATACTCTCCCCGTACACTTTCAGCCTTTACCCACCCTAAACCCATACTTTTCTGTCTTTTTCCGTACAAAGTTTAAGAAAAGTTTAACAATTAAATGTGCAAGTTTTCTGCGCATTCAAAAAAATTTTTTACGGAAAAAAGAAAAGCCCTCGGACAAAAATCCGAGGGCGAAAAAACACTTACTTGTAAATATATACAAGCACACGTCGCAAGCCCGCAGGGGATAGAAACGGGCATAAAAGTATAGGGAATGTTCGAGCGGAAAAAACGGCTCACTTGTATATATAATACAAGCACACGCCCCATCGTCACACCTAAGACAAACCCGTACTTTTCAGGTTTTTTTCGCAGAAATCTACTTACTTATAGGTAGATTTTAGTAAAATTTCCGGTTTTTACGGAAGGAGGAAGGGCGCGTGTTCGTAAGTTTTGTACTAATAAATAAGGATTTCGTTGTTTTATTGCAGGAAAGGGAAGAGCAATAGTTATTGTTCGGGACCATTATACTAATGTAATTTTTTTTGCGCTTAAATGAAGAAGTTTGTCCATAAACATTTCTGTTTTATCCAGAAAGTCGGTCTTGAAATGTGGTTTTCCCTATGTTATAATCAAATTAAGGAGAGGAGAAGTGGAGAATAAAGCGAAAATCAGTATACGAGACATAGCGGAAAAAGCAGGCGTGTCGAAAAGCCTTGTTGCATTAGCTCTCAATGATCGGTATGGGGTTAATTCTGAAACGAGATTGCATATCTTACATGTCGCGCACCAGATGGGATATGATTTCACGCGGATAAGAAAGCAGCATAAGAGCGGCAGAGTGATTTTGTCCATACTTGTGGACAAGCAGACGCACATGACCGAGACGTTTTGGCGGGAAATATTTTGGGGCATCGAGAGAGCGGCAAATGAAAAGAATGTGCTTTTGGACATTATAACCTATGAAGATTATAATAATCGAGTAGAAATAAATAAAATGGTATCGCATATTTTGCATTCCGAAACGCACGGAATTATTGTTGTGTTTCGTTGCAACAAGAATATGCTCGATGAATTTTTGCAATTCAGTCTTCCGATTATTTTGGTCGAGCCGCAGGAAATTTATGACCTGCGGTATACCCATATACGAGGCAGTTATTATAACGGGGCTTATGAAGTGGCCGATTATCTGATACGCCAAGGTCATAAACATCTCGCGTTTGTCGGTAACCTTAAACACTGCATCAGTTTTCGTTTGCGCTATCACGGGTTTAAGGATCGCATCAGTCAGGAAGAGGGGATCAGATTTAGCGAAATAGTGGAAAATTCTACCGGGAACGATTTGTATGATAAGGAAGTAGACAAGGAGTGTTTTTTGCGTGTGATCAATTCGCCCGATCGGCCGACAGCGGTATTTTTCGCAAACGATCCGCTAGCGATCCGTTATATCGATATTTTTAAGGAGCTAAATCTCTCTGTTCCGGAGGATATATCGGTCGTAGGATTCGACAATGACAGGGAAAGCGCCCTTTGCGAGCCAAAGTTGACGACCTGCCAAATCGAGGCGAGGGAAATCGGGCGGCAGGCGATCGAGGCGATGCTGGAAAAAATAGCGGGCTGCAATTATCAGAAGATCATTGAAGTTTCAACGCGGTTCGTGGAAAGAGAATCGGTCAAAAATTTAAACAAGTAATTCAGATAAAAGAGGACGTATTATGAAAAAATGTTACTTGATTTGCAACGCGCACATTGATCCCGCTTGGCAATGGGAATGGGAAGAGGGTGCATCGACGGCGCTGGCTACTTTTCGCTCGGCCGCTGATCTTCTGCAAAAATATGATTTTGTGTTTTGTCACAACGAAGCTCTTTTATATGAATGGATACGCGAATATGACAAAGAGTTGTTCGAGCAGATCGCAGCGTTGGTCAAGAGCGGAAAATGGCGCATAATGGGCGGCTGGTATTTGCAGCCGGATTGCGTGATGACTTCCGGAGAAAGCATTGTCCGCCAAATCATGTTGGGCAGGGAAAGTTTTGCGGAGATGTTTCCCGAGGCGCCCGTGCCGACAACGGCGATCAATTTTGATTCTTTCGGGCATTGTGCCGGACTTCCGCAAATTTTGCGGAAATGCGGATATGATAGCTATATTTTTTGCAGGCCCACGCGCGAAATTCGTCCGGATCTGACGGAGGAATATATCTGGGAAGGAAACGACGGGGCAAAAGTGCGCTGCTATCATTCCTCCGTTTTTTATTTGAGCGGATTGGGGGAGGCGAAGGATAAGATTTTATCCTATACGCAAAATAAAGCCGCCATGGATTCTTGTATCCTGCTGTGGGGGGTGGGCAATCACGGGGGCGGGCCTTCCCGCAAGGATCTGGAAGATATCCGCGAATTACAGAAAACTTTCCCGATCGAACTGGTGCATTCTTATCCGGAAGAGTATTTTGCAAAGGAGAAAAAAGAGCTGCCGACGGTTCGAGGCGGTCTTGTAAATTTTGCTCCCGGTTGTTATACGAGCATGGCGAAGATCAAGCATGCCATGGCAGAGACGGAAAATCTCCTCTTTTCAACGGAAAAACTTTGTTCGGCGGCGGATATTTTGGGCGTGGCAAGTTATCCTTTCGAACAGCTGGATAAAGCGATAAAATACCTGCTGCTCGCGCAGTTCCACGATATTTTACCTGGTTCCGGTATACGCGAAGTGGAAGAATACGGATTGCGTTTGCTCAGTTCTGCGCAGACAATCTTGGAGGAATTACGCGCCAAAGCCATGTTTGCGCTTGTCGGCAGACAACAGAAGGCAAAACCGGGTACTTTCCCGCATTTTGTGTTCAACCCGCACCCGTATGCGGTGGAAGGGTCTTTTAGCTTGGAGTTTATGCTGGAAAGTGGACGCTTCCTCAACGATCGCTCCACGGGCGTGCGCGCTTATGCAGGCGAGAAAGAATTGCTTTGCCAGACGGTTAAGGAAAGGTCGACCGTCAATCATGACTGGCGCAAGAGGGCGCTTGTGCATATGACTCTTCCGCCGATGAGCCTCACCCGAGTGGATTGCGTTGCTTACAATAAAGAACGCGCGCATTGTATCCCGATAGAAGGGGATTTTACATACGATGAAAACAGTACACGCATCACGATCGACGGAAAGACGGGCAGACTCGTTTCCTACTCCCGAAACGGAAAGGAATTTATAGGGGCAGGTGGTGTCGCACTGAAATTGTATGGAGATCGGGCAGATTCCTGGGCGCTGAGCCGCGCGCAAACGCAAAAAATGGGCAACGAGGAGGCTGTTTTTTCCCCGATGTCCGAACAGGAGTGCGCAGAATATTGCGGGAATTCGCGCAGAAATCCCATTGCAATCATCGAGGACGGTGCGCTTTGGACGGAAGTGGAGTGTTTGCTTTCCTGTGGTTCCAACCGTGCAGTGGTGCGCTACGGGATCGACCGTTGCAGCGGTGAGATAACGATCCGCGCGGAGCTTCTCGTTTGCGTCGCAAATAAGATGATTAAATTGCATATTCCTTCTACGCTGAACGGCAAGGTATACGGTCAAACAAATTTTGCCACTGAGGAATTGAAAACGGACGGACAGGATACCGTTTCGCAGAGGTTTATCAAGGAGGACAACGGTACATATGCGCTGGCTGTGCTGAAAAGCGGTATTTACGGAGCAAGCTATGAAAAAGGCGGCATGTGCCTGTCATTGGTTCGTACGCCGGGGTATTGCTGCCATTATGTAGAGGGATACCCCTTGGAACCGGACGAAAGGTGCTATGATCATATGGATCGCGGCATAAACCGCTTTGAGATTTGCCTGTTGGCGGGCGGTTCCGCGGAACTTGCGGGGTTGGAACGAAAAGCAAAGATATTCAGCGAAAAGCCGTATGCTTTGCATGCGTTTCCGCAGAATGAAGAGCAACTGTTAAAGGACTTTTCCCTGATGCAGATCGATGCGCCGATCGATCTGACAGCGTTTAAAAAGAGCCGTAATGGCGGATATATCGTAAGGCTTTTCAATAATACCGAAAATCCGGTAAAGGTGTGTCTGCGGATGGATATTTTCAATATCGCACGGCAGATAAATTTCGGAAAATTTGAGGTGAAAACATTCCGCGTATCGAAAGATACGATATGCGAATGTGACCGTATGGAAATTTAAAGGAGGAAAACATGAAAACGATCAAAAAAATAGCAGTCGGGTTATCGTGTGTGTTTGTTATGGCTATGGCAACGGCGTGCGGCGGCGGGAGCGGTGGATCGGACGAGCTCGAATTGCTGGTGGATCTGCACAGCCTGAATCCGAGTCTTAATTCGACTCCGACGGCAGAGAACCCGGATGTGGTTTTGTCCACAAAATACATCATCGACGCTTTCGAAGAGGAAAACCCCGGCATTACCGTGCGCATCGATCGTTCCAAAGATGTGGCCGCGGACGAGGACGGTGTGTCCGAATGGTTCGTAAACAAGATCAACAACGGAAATTGTCCGGTGATCGCGTTTTCCTGGGGGACGACCTTTCAGGCGAGAGACTATTATGTGGATCTGACGGAGTATCTCGAAGAACCGAACGAATACGTGGAAGGAAACGAACGATGGGCGGATCAGTTCTACGATTATGTGTGGGACGATACCAACGTGGCCGATGTAAACGGAAAGATCGTTTCAATACCGCTTTTGCTCGCGCCCGGTACGGAAACGGCGTACTATTACAATACCGAACTGATTTCACAGGACAGCCTGCCAATGAACTGGGAAGAGTTTATCGACACCGCGCACGCACTGGAGGACAGCGGCGTCGTCGGTTTTGCGCAATGGGGGAACGCTACGAAAGTGACGCTGGATACGTGGTCCTTTAAATTCAGCATCGGGCCCTCGTTTATCGGCGGCCAAATGGATATTCTCGATTACGATCAGGACGGCAACATCAGTACATACGAGCAGCTGCGCGGCGTGAAAGAAGGCAAATACAATCCCGTAACCAGCGATTATGCAAAGGAGGTTTTCCTGCAGGCAAAGAGATATTTTACGACGACGGGCAGCGAAGAAAACCGCGGACCGCTTAATAAAAACTGGCAGGGTTCTTCCTTCTATAATACTTGGAGCGCTGGCGGTGTCGGAATGTTGGAGGACGGCACCTGGTCCATCAACAAGGAAAACAACAATGTGGACAGAGAGTTTGAATATGGCATGATGGCGCCTCCGCTTTTGGATACGAGTACGAGCGAATATGCCCTTCCTGAGATCGAATATGTTACGGGGGAGGAGCTGGAATATAAGGTTAATTACTCTTTGAATATCATGAAGCCTGCCGTGGAGGGCAAGCCTGAATTGTTGGAGGCGGCGGTCAAATTTTTAAAATTTCTCTCGACGACCGATTGCCTTTCGATGATCATTGAGGAGAATGGGTCGTATATAGGCGCAACGAAGGACAGCGGGCACAGCAGTATTCTGGATTCGTACCTTTCCGCGCAGTTCCCCGTAGTCCCGAACGGGATGTGGCCTTTGGGATTCACCTCCGAATATAACGATGCCATCAACCGCCTTTTCCAAAAATGGTATTTGGGGGACATTGACGATGCCGAGTTCTACGAAGGTTTGAATACGAATCAGCAGGCGGGCGCCGATGCGATGATCGCGTCTATGGAAATCGATACGACCGGATGGGACCTCTGATATGGGAATCCGAAAAAAATTATTGATCACGGGAGTAGTGATCGCTTTGATTGCGGTGCTGTTTCTGGTTGATTTCGCCATATCCAGAACGTACAGCTTTCAACTGGAATCGGTCACTCCCGAGGTCGTTTATGCGGACAACAAACAGCCCGTGACCATAGAGATACGGCTCACGCGCTTCGGGGAATCCGTAGAGGGTCACAGCCTGTATGCCGTGGCGGTCGGCGGAGGATCATTAAAGGCGAACCGCGTTCTGACGGATGAAAACGGGATGGTCACGTTGATCTATTATCCCTATACATCCAATCGGTTTATGCCGGCGCAGCCCGTCAATATCGAGATCATCGATGAAAGCAATTCTTTTATTTTTGAAGTCAATGCTGAATTTTCGGTGACGCTCGATCTGAAAGACAAGCAATAACGGAGGGGGGGCATGGATCAAACCAATATAAAGAAAAATACGCTCTTGCGGCAAATGGTGCGAGGCAGAGTCGGTTACCTGATGATTGCGCCCCTCATTGTGGGTCTGCTCGTGTTTTGCTATTATCCTTCCGTTTACGGCCTGGCGCTGGCGTTTTTCGATAAAACGAGCACCCAGCCGGCGGTCTTTTGCGGCTTCGATAATTTTATCCGCTTGATGCAGGACAGCATATTTTTGAACAGTATCGGCACGATGTTCCTGCTGATGATCCCCAAACTCATCATCAACGTGGTTGCGCCGCTCATCATGGCAGAACTGATTTTTGCGGTGGACAGCAAAAAGATGCAAGGGGTGTTCCGCGTTCTGGTGCTGCTGCCGATCGTTGCGCCCGGGGTCGTGAGCATGCTGATCTGGCGCAACGTTTTGAATCCTGCGGACGGCTTGCTGACGGAGATCGTGCGCATGTTCGGGTTTGTAGATAGGGAGATGCCGATCAACTGGCTCGACGACCCGGATCTGGTCATATTTTCGGTCATTTTTATCGGATTTCCATGGGTGGGAGGAACGTCCGTTCTCATTTACATTTCCGGCTTGATGAATATCTCCGACGAAGTGATCGAAGCATCCCGACTGGACGGGGCGAGCACGATGCGGCGGATCATGTTTATCGATCTTCCGCTGCTGAAAGGGCAGCTGAAATATTTTATCATTTTCGGCATCATCGGCGGATTTCAGGATTACGGAACGCAGTACGTTCTGACCGACGGCGGGCCCGGCTATTCTACATACGTACCCGGATTTTACATGTATAAACTTGCGTTTGCCTATGACAACATGGGATACGGCGCAAGCATCGGCGCTTTGCTGTTTGTCGTGATCTTTGCGGTATCCGGCTTTATGTTCCGGTATATGGACATCGGCGGCATGCGAAATAAAAATAACGGGGTGTACTGATCATGGCTAAAATTTCCAACAAAGCAAAACACCGCGTTTCGCAGGCGATTTTATTGACGGTCATTTTCCTTCTGATCGTCATGCTGATCTATCCGCTGATGATGGCCCTTTGGAATTCCTTTAAGTCGGATATTGAATACGAGCGATCGAAATGGTATCCCACGTTTCCGCTCCGATATAAAAATCTGATTTCCGGCTTCAACGCCACATACGGCTACATCCTGAATACGCTGTTCGTCGCGTTTTGCGGAATACTGGGAATGCTGCTCATTTCGTCGATGGCTGCGTTTGCCTTTACGAAGATCCGATTTCCCGGAAAGATGATCCTCTTTTACGTCGTGATCGCTTTGATGATGGTCCCTTCCGTCATGACGCTCATACCGGCATACCTTCTCTACCGTTCCATCGGTTTGTACGATAACCTGTGGTCGCTGATCTTGCCGATGTGGACGAGCGCCTGCGTAAACGCGGTGTTTCTCTTGGTCATCTTTACGGCCGGCCTGCCGAATGAACTCTTTGAAGCGGCACAACTGGACGGCGCAGGCGTGTTTTTTGCGTTCATTAAAATTGCACTCCCCCTCGCCATGCCCATTTTGGGCACACTGGCGATCATGCAGATCGTGAGCGTATGGAACGACTATATGTGGCCGCGCATCATTCTTACGGAGGAGCGTTTTACCATCAGCGCAGGGCTGCTGATCACGTTTACTTCCGATTATACCGCCAATATGCCTGTCATGTTTGCTTCGTATTTGATATCGAGCACTCCTTTGCTGCTGCTGTTCATATTCGCCAACAAATTTTATATTCAGGGGCTTACTTCGGCAGGAATAAAATTATAATTAGGGGATTGTTTGGATGAAAAAGACAATAAAAAGGATACTTATGGTCGGCCTGTCCTGTTCGCTTTTGATGGGATGTGCCGCATGCGGGCAGGGGAACGGAACCGACAAGGGCCTGATGTGGGACAGAACTTTTACGGAAGAGGAATTTGCGTCGCCGGATTATGAATACCGTCCGATGCCGATCCTGAACCAAAACATCAGCGATTATCTCATCGATATGGCGGAGCAGTACGGTTACGGGGGAGTTGTGACCAACGTTTCGTTCGGGGATCAGAATTATCTGCAAAACGAAGAAGCCGTAGAACTGTTTGTCGATGCCGTCGAATATGCGATCAACGATCTCGGGATCCGCGTATGGATTTATGACGAAAACGGTTATCCGAGCGGGACCTGCGGCGGAAAAGTAACGAGGGAAAATCCCGAATATGCGGCGCAAGGCCTTGTGGTGCGCACGTACGCCTGTCAGTCGGGCGAGCGGGCGGAGATCGAGATCCCGTACGGGCATACTCTTTTGAGCGCAACGGCGTATAAGTCTTCCGATATTGCGGACGGAAATTTTACGGCAGGCAAGGATATTTCCGGCTATGCTTCGGACGGCGTAATCTCCTGGACGTCGGATCTGAATGCCGAAACGATGATCATCCTTCAGCTGACAAAATCCTATTATGAAGGTACGCACGGAACGGCAAACTGGTATGCCAAACGCAAGATCCTGGACATGCTCAATCCCGATGCCACCCAGTCCTTTATCCGGTCTACGTATGAGCGCTATTATGAATTGGTGGGCGAATACTTCGGAAAGGGGATCGAGGCGTTCTTTACCGATGAGCCTGCGCTCGCGGGGTTGTATCTGGATCCGCCTTCCTTCTCCGTAACGGTCGAAGATGAACCGGATGAAAATATTCCCCTGTATCCCACGGCGAACTGGACGGAGGATTTTGCTTCGGTTTTTGCGGAGAACCGAGGGTATGAAATCGGGGACCGCATGCTGTATCTTTTCCAGGGAGATTCGGATGAGGCAAAACGATTCCGCTGGGACTATTATCAGACGATTACGGAGATGAAGTCTTCAAGCTACGAGGGGCAGATCGCGGATTGGTGCGAGGAGCACGATGTGGCGTTCAGCGGACACTTCTTCGATGAAGAATATCTGTATGATCATCCCTATTACAACGGAAATCTCATGCGCAGCCTTTCGGAACAAACGATCCCGGGCATCGATTTTCTTTCCAACAATATGGGCGTTGCCGTAGGTTGGGCCGCAACGACGGGCAAATTTGCAAGTTCCGCGGCGCATTTTAAGGGGCAGAATACCGTATTTTGCGAAATTTCCAACGACTATGATTCGGTTAAAGCGGACGTATACGGGAAAATCAATACTGCAGGGCTTCTCTATGCGGTCGGCGTGAATGAATTCGGATCCTATTTCCGTTTGGTGGGCGGCAGTAAGATGGAGGAAGAGGATCATATCCTGTTTGCCAATACTTTGGGCAGAATGGGGTATCTGATGAAGGGAAGCGTGCAGGATTCGGATGTCGCGCTGTACTATCCGGCGGAAGGATTGTTTGCGGAAGCGGTGATCCCCTCGGACGGGAAGAAGACTTCGATCAATTCCGAAGCGACGGGAATTTCGGATAATTTCACCAACATTGCAAAGTCCATGCTCACCAATCAGATCGGATACGAAATTTTCGATTCCGTGAATCTTCTTGCCTGCGAAACGGACGGAGCGGAGCTCGTTACGCCCAGCGGAATGCGCTTTTCTACGGTCGTCATCCCGCAGACGCATGCTCTGGATGCGCAAGTGGCGGAGAAGCTGCTCGCCTTTGCGAAGGCGGGCGGAACCGTGATCCTGCAGGGGGACAGTTCATACCTTGCCAACAAAGAGTCGGAGCAGGCAGGGCTGGATGAAGCGATGCGGGAACTGAAAACGCTCTCTTCCTGTATTGTTACCGATTCGAGTTCGGCGGTGGCGAATGCGATCCTCGAAAGGGGAGTGCAGGGAGTTCGGCTGTCGACGGAAAATGCGAACATCGTGGCCGGGAAATTTGTCAACGGATCTTCGACAGTCGTGTTCCCCTTTGTCAACACGTCCGGGAAAACGGTCAGCGTCGTGGCAGAGCTCGATGAGGTCGGCACGGAATATAAGCAGTGGGATCCGTATACCGGCTCCGTGTCGGATATTTCTGTCAATACGTCGGAAAATTCTTCGCAGGTGATGGTCAGCATTCCGGCAAATCGTACGGTATTTATTACCGTCAGCTGATTTCCGCAATAAAACGAAAATTTAAGGAGGAAAAGATGAAAGTTGCAAACAAAAAGATCGCTGTGATCTGTATGGGGATTTTGCTGGTTTTCGCACTGGCAATAGGATTGTTCACGCAGAGCATCGTTGCGCAGGGAGAAACGGCGGCGGATTCGCAGGCATTGCTTGCGGAAAACTGGATGACCGAGGGATTCGCGCCCGAACAGACGGAAAACGGTCTGCAATTGAAATCGACTGCGCGCTATAAAAATCCGATCGATATGCAATCGGGATATTTGCGGCTGGAGCTTTCTTTGGACAATCCGGATACGGTAGACTTCGTGTTTGTTCTCTCCCGGACAGACGACGATGCATGGGGTTGGTGCGCGGAACCTGCCAACGGCCTGTACCTGCGCATCATGGGCGATGCCGGAACGATCCGCTATTGCTGCGGCGTGAAGGAAAATTCCTCTTGGCTCAGCCAGGTATGGGATCGCACCAGCCAGCTTTCCGCCGGCGGTTCGCTGATCTTAGAGATCTACAAAAACGGCGAAAACGCGGCGATCCACATCAACGGTCAGAACATCGTCGGAAATGAGTTTGATTCTGCCAAATTCAGCGCCATTATGAACGAGAACGGGCAATCCTATCTGGTATACCAGAGCGGATCGGACGATAATGTTACCGTCCTGCGCGGAATGTATTCGGACGGTTTTGCGGCAAACAGCGGCTATATCGAGGCGGAGTTTGAAGTCGGCACGGCCAACGAGGAGGGTTTCGTTCTGTACATAACTCCTTCCCTGAAGAATTTCGGCTGGTGCGAAGAGCCGCAAAACGGTCTGTTTGCTCGGTTTAAGAAGGGGGCGGACGGCAACTATGAGTTATATTTTAAACTGTCAAAGGACGGAGACGCGACGAACAGCAATGCGTGGGGGCATCCGATCACGCTCGCGGCGGGGGAAAACATCACCCTTTCTCTTACCAAAGAAGAGGACGGAACCGCGCGGATCCTGATCAACGGGGTAAATTATTTTACGAATCATTTTGCCGGTTCGGTCTATGACTCCATTTGCAGTCAAAGCGGGGCAGCCTATGTGAGTTGCGTTATGGGGGCAGGCTCTTTTGCGCAGCTGCGCAAAGTCGAAACTGTGCAGGAAAATCCGCCCCTTACAAGCGAAAATTGGAGTACTATATATAAGGAAGAAGGGGGAGCTGAATTCCTCGTCGAGTCTGCTTATTATAAAAAAGGATTAAACCTGTCGGGCGGGCATATTCGCGTGAGTTTCAATATCGAAAAATTCACCGAAACGAGCGGCACGAGGATCGGATTTGCGTTCATGAATACGCCGAATGAGGTGTATGGCGCGGCATATTGCGATACGCAGACTCCCACGGCCACCGGCTTAGTGATGTGGTTCTCCAACAACGGTGGAACGCTGGGAGTCAATATGTGCAACGTCGAAAAGAACAGGTTCGATTTTATGGCTCTGAACGATTCTTCTAATTATGCCGCGACCGGTACGATCACTATAGATCTGTACAAAAACGGGGATGGGATGAAGCTGTTTATCAATAACTCCGAATACACTAAATCCAGTTTTTCTGGCGTTTTGTACGAATCGCTCGTCGATGCAAACGGAATCACGTATTTCAGTTATGATGCGTACAGCGACGGCGTCGCCGCAGACAATACGATGCTGAAAGTTTTGGAACTGACCGATACTTTCCCGATCGAGATCGAGGTTAAGGATTTCGGTACTACGGCAATTAAAGATCGCGCATTCAAACTACCGAAAGGGTATGTGGACGGAGATGATTCCTATGTGAATGTGAAGGTGGAAATGGGAGAAACCGAGCTCGATGTTTCAGACTATACTTTCATTCCCGTTTCGGTCGGGGAGTGCGTCGTTACATATTATGCCACAATCGACAATGTTTACGGTGAACGCTCCTTCGTGCTCACGGTATACGATGCGCAGGAGTCCGTCGCTTCGGAAACTTTAAAGGATCCGAATAACTGGGTCGGAACTGCAACTGCTACGGAAGAAGGTATCATTCCTTTCGATTATGCGTATTATAAAAATCCTCTTTCCCTGGACGACGGATATATCAGCATGTCGTTTGCTATTACGGCGTTGAGCAACAAGGGCGATAACGATTCGTGGATATGCTTCGCGTTTATTACGGCAGGTTCGTTTACTTCACCTGCGGGTTTCGCTTCGGAAGGATTATATTTCTGGTTCGGAAATGCGAGCGGAAGTCTTTCGGTCAGCGCCGCTTATAAAACGGGTGCGGGAGTAGAGTACATTCTACAGGCCGCAAGTGTTGGCGATTTTGAAGCGGTAGGCGATCATAAGATCGATATAATGGTCAGCGGACAGGGCTTGCGCCTGTTTGTTGATAACGCAGAGATCAGTAACGAATCGGTCGAAGGTATCTACGTGGAGGATCTTGTAGACGCGAATAACTGCATGTTCCTGTCCGTTGCGCACTATATCGCGGACGGAAATAGAGAGGATGCGGCGTGTGAGATCTATTCTCTCAGCTATGTAAACGACAAAGATCTAACACCTCCCGTCATCTCCGTCGGGGATGTTCCGACAACGGGCAGAACAGGCGAAGAGATCACGCTTCCCGAGGCTACCGCTACCGATGACGTGGATGGTACGGTGATCTGCATGCTTTCCGTAACTGCTCCGGACGAACAGGCGGTCTCCTTGATCAATGGAAAGTTTACGCCGGGAAAAGCGGGACAATATATAGTGACTTATACGGCAACGGACAGCTCCGGTAATATCGGAACGGAAGTGTGCTACATTGATGTGGAGGAGGGATCGGCAGGGGGATGCACTAACAGCATTTCTGTATTCCAGTCCATAGGATTATTTACTATATTGGTAACTGTTGCATTGACAATCTGTGTTGTGTGTCGGTCTAAAAGGATTGTATGATATGCTCACTTTGGGCAGTCAGTATGAATTTCTAAAATAAGTTTATTTCTTTTGACTTTGGCAGTTTGTAAAGGCATCCCAAAGAATATTTGCTTTGGGGTGCCTGCATTTCGAGATAATTTATTTTTGTACAGTTTGCGCGTAATCGTATAATATTAAGCCACAGGTAGGATTTGTGCAGAGGATAAAAGCGATATTTAGTTTTATTATCTCTTTATTCAAAATATTTTGAAAAATATAATTGCTTTAATTCGATGTTTTGCGTTTTTGTATAAAAATATGTAGTAAAAAATGAAAGTAATCGACGGAATTGGAAATGACGCGTTTGAAAGTGTTTGGGATATCGTCTGTTGTTAGAAGCTTTATCTTATGTCTATAAAGAATATCATTTGGATTTGGCCTGCATTAAATTTGGAAGAATATACGGCCTCAAAACGGCGGCAAAAAGATAAGCTAAAGCTAGAATGTGTTCGTCCAACCCGATAAAATAAGATATTACGGCTTGCATTGTGCTTAGAGTGGAAGATTAAAGGATATCCATTCAAAGAGGGGGCTGCGGAGGGAGTAAAAAAGAAAACGTGAAGGAAGCGATGATAGGTGAGCGAAGGATCATTAACAGGAAAAAGCGGTTGTGATTGTCAGTTTGCATCATTTATTCCGCAAACGAGGGCCGTTTGTGTGCAGGCAGAAAACTCATCAAGCCGTTGAAGAGAAACGTAAACTTTTTCGTGTAGGCGGTGTCAAGTATTTATCCGTTAATATCATAACGGCGAGCCTCGGTAACGTTGCAGGATGTTGCCAGGTAATAAGAATAATACCGTAAAATAAAAAATGCTCATATGAGAAAAGGCCGCGGCATCTATGACAGATGCCGCGACCTTTTATGTTTGGGGCGGATTAGGTTGGGAGCGGGTCAGCGCAAACGTACCACTTGTCGAGCTTTCGTTTCTGTGTTTATTTGGTTGGGTGTGTTGGGAGATATGCTTGTTGCTACGGGAATAGTCCGTCGCAACAAGCTCATCTCCCATCGTCACGCTTAAGGCTAAATTGTTTTTAGTATTTTTATGAATTCAGATTTTGAGCATAACCAAGATTCTATGCTGTTTTGGAACAATATGAATTCTTGTTTCATCTTGTCT
>ERZ1643249.3290-NODE-3290-length-14336-cov-11.908900_pt1 | contig 14336 bp, 16 predicted proteins | sample MGYA00579263_ERZ1643249 | MGnify/ENA primary metagenome ERZ1643249 (study PRJEB29033, sample SAMEA4952264) | chicken gut metagenome | biome: Broiler Chicken; feature: Gastrointestinal Tract; material: Caecum | place: Ireland | collected 2018 | study: Broiler...
TATATGGATAAAGCAGGTTTAGAAAGATTAAAATTAAAAGATTTCAGACATAGTTTTGCTACTTTATTGCTTAGTAATGGTTATAGATTAGAAGATATTAAAGAAGAATTAGGACATACATCAATCAGAACAACTGAGAAGCATTATGCAAGATTATATGATGAAAATAAAAGAAATTTAGCAAAAGATATAGATAAATTAGCTTAAAAAATAAATTTGGGAGTTTTTAAGGAGTGAAAAAAATAAAAAAGCCCTAAAATAAAGGCTTTAATTTACTAAATGGTGGACCCTATAGGACTCGAACCTATGACCGCCCGGTTATGAGCCGGATGCTCTAACCAACTGAGCTAAGGGTCCATTCGTATTTAATAATACCATAAGTTTATTAAATTGGCAATGTTTTTTTTTATTTTTTAAACTTTTTTTACTTTTGTTAACTTATAGTATTATTAATATATAGTTTTATTATTGTTTTTATATTCTTCTAATAGTTTTAGACATTCGTCTCTATCTAATCTAGATATATTTAATACTTCTCCAGTATTGCCATTTCTTATGAAATTATAAATAAAATCATCTCTAAATCCAATTTCTTCAGCATCTTTTAGTGTTGTTCCATAATATACTTCTTTTATATTAGCCCAAATTATGGCACTTATACACATTGGACAAGGATAACCTGTTACATATAGTATACAGTCTTTTAAATCATATGTATTTAATTTTTTACAGGCATCTCTTATGGCATTTATTTCAGCATGAGCTGTTGGGTCTTTGTCTTTTAGAGTTGTATTTGATGCTACTGATATAATTTTATCATCTTTTACAATTACGGCACCAAATGGGCCACCATAATCTTTCATCATTGTATCTCTTGCTTTATCGATTGCTAATTTCATTATCATGAAGAATACTTCCCTTCTATTTTTAATATTACTCTAGTGCAACCATTATTAAAATTATCTAATTTATATGATTCTACATGTTTATTTCTAGATAATGTTTCGTGGACTGATTTTTTTACTATACCTGTGCCGATTCCATGAATAATTATTATTTCTTTATAACCTAGATATATTGCTTCATTTATAAAGTCGTTTGTTATTACTCTGGCACTTTCTTTATCAAATCCATGTAAATCTATTTTTGGTAAATTATCTAAAAATATATCATGTACTTGCATTTTACCACCTAGTCAATTATATCATAACTATTGGTAATTTTACAACTACTTTTGTTCCTTTATTTGGTTTTGATGTATAGTCTATACTACCACTATGTGCTTTAATTATTTCTGTTGATAAACTCACTCCTAGTCCACTACCTTTATTTTTAGTAGTAAAAAATAATTCTTTTACTTTTGACAGAGTATATTCATCCATTCCACATCCATTATCTGTTACTTCTATATAATATTTATCTTTTAATATATGAGTAGTAATATCTATATTACCTTTTTTATCAATAGATTCCATACTATTTTTTATAATATTTATAAATACTTGTTTTAATCTATTATAATCACCTTCTATAAATATTTCATCTTGTGTTATTCTAGAAGTCATCTTTATATTTTTATTGCCCATTATTAGATCTAATTCTTTTATAATATCTTCTAATAAAATATTTATATCTAGTAATTCTTTATCTATTTTTATTTTACTGAATTCCATAAAATCACTCATTATATTAAGACTTCTATCTATTTCTTGTTTTATTATGGGAATATATTTTGATAATTTTTCTTTGTTATTTATATCTATCATATCTAAATAACCTTTACATACTGCTATAGGATTTTTTACTTCGTGAGTTATTTTAAATAAAGAGTTTTTTAGTTGTTTATCTTTTTCTATTTCTGATACTGCTAAATATAGGGATGATATGTTGTCTGCTAGTTTAAACAAATATAATAATACTATTGGGAGAAGATAGAATAATAGTATTGCTAGTAGTAGTTCTACTAAAGTTATGATATTGGTTGTTTTGTAGATAAATGTATAGTCTATAGCGATAAAGAATCCTTGTAATATAGCTATTAGGATGATAAAAGTATTATCTTTAATATTCTTTTTCTTACCTATTAGATATATTATATAATAACTTATAAATTTTAATAGTGTTATTGTTATGTTTTGATTAAATATATAGGCTGAATATAATAGTGTTATTATAGATAGTACTATTGCTACTTGGGGTTCTTTTTTTAGATATGCTACTAAAATAGGAATATTACAAAATAATAATATTTGAGTATTTGTTTCTATATTTCCATACTTTAAGCATAAGTAAAGGGAAGAAAATAGGGCTACATTTAATAAAATACTATTATATTTTTCACATTTTATTTCTCTATAACAGTTATATATAAAATATACTAACATAGGAAATAATATTAATACTACATTTAAGATTACATCATTCATTATTTTCATTTTTTTCCTCTTTTCTATCTAGATTATATAATAGTATTATAAATTTTTTTGTCGACTAATGTCGAATATATAAAAAAATGTCGAAAAATAAAAATAGAAGCAATTTTTTACTTCTATTTTAAATCATCTATATATCTTTTTAATTTTTTTGCATCTTTTCCAAAAATTATTTTTAATTGGTCATCTATTTCTACTACACCTTTAGCTCCTAGTTTCATTATTCCATCTTTGTTAGCTTTAGTGATATCTTTTAATGTTACTTTAAATCTAGACATTTCTACTTCTGTTTCAAGAATATTATCTTTTCCACCTAGGAGTTCTACTAATTTGTTTATTTCTAGTTTAAAATCTTTTCTATTTCCTCTTACAATCGCTAAGGCTATTATAAGCAGTACAGCAAAAATTATTATGTAATATATTGGTTGCATTATTTTCACCTCACTAATCATTATACTATAAAACTTGTTATATAACAAGATACTATTTTAGATTATATATGTATTTTTTGTTTCTTATAGTGAATTCTAGCCAAATATTGGAAGCATTTTCTATTTCTTTGTCGACCTCCAAATATAATCCTTCATTATAGCTACCTGGTGTTTTGTTACTTAACATTGTATTTGTATATTCTTGATCTCCTACTTTATATTTTAATTTTGCGTAATTTGTTAAGAATTCATAAATAGTGAATTTATCTGGTATTTGATATGTTAATTTTAAATTCATTATTGTTTTGCTAGTACTTGTTATGTTTATTTTACTAGTATATGTTTTGCCACTTACTTCATAGTTATATGAATATTCAAATTTATTTTTTATTTCATAACTATTGATAGTAATATTACCAGATTCTAGAGGACTGTTGCTTAAATCAATTGTTTCAGTTAATTTGTATTTTTTTTCTTCGTTTACTTCATCTAGATTTACTGGTTTTATATTTATTTTCTTATCTCCTGCATATATTATTTGCATATTATTATTTATATCTTCATTTTTTATATTAAAAATAAAGATATATGTTGTAGATGAGGCTATATTTTGGCCTCTATAGCTTGTCCCTAGATCAATAAAGTTATTATAATATTTTTGATTAATTGTGTAAGTGTTATTATTTGCTTTTAAAATTATATTGCTTGTATTTAACTCACTTGCTGTTATTTTTGATGCTATTGATATTTTTGCTATTAAGAAGCTTGTATCAGTTGAAGTTATTACTTCTCCACTATAACTTTTATTAGTAATGTATGTATTTAGTACAGTAAAATTATAGTTATCTGTAGATACTTGTTCATTTTCATTATATACTTTGTTTATTACTTCTTTATTTATAGTTATAGTTGATGCTAATATTACTACTACTATAATTATTATTACATTTATAAATAATTTATTTTCTTTATAGTAATATTTTAGTTCTCTTATATTTCTTCTTATTTTTCTTTGAATACCTTCTGTATGTCCAATTGTTAATTCTATTTCTTCAGCATCTGTTATATCTAATTCTAGTTCTGCTATATCTTCTTTGAAGTTAAATTTTTTAATATCAAATCCTAATCCTCTTATTAAGGTAAAGCAAATAGAAATATACTGGAATATAATTATAATTCTTAATAGATCTCTATTTAATCTTTGGGTTTTGGCATCTAGTGTTGCTATATATATTTCGTTTAGTCCATCATAGGAAATATTAATTATGACCGCTACAACTAGGTATAGTGCTATTAATATTAAATATAATAATTTGGGTTTCTTTTTATACCGCATTAGAGCATATATTATTAGACAAATTATTATGGACGCTATTATGGCTATTAAATAATAGTTTGTTACATGATTTATAGCGTTTAATTTACTTTCTGATCCTGCTATAAAATCATTATAATATTTTAGTAATGAATTTACTTTTATGGCTAGTAATATATACATTGCTGTTAATACTAGATGAATTAATCTAAAATGTTTGATTAAGAAGCCATAAGGTTTTCTTAGTATCAAAAAATATCACCCCTATTCTTTAGTTAATTATACAATAAAAATAGAGAAATTAAAAGTTATTTCTCTTTAAAAACTATTATTTGTTCTGGGGCTAAGTAAATATTAGGGTTTTCTTCTATTAGTTCATTTAAAGTTGTATTTAAGTTTTCTATTATGTCACTAATTGTATCTCCTTGTTTGGTTAGATAGACTGTAAGGCCATTTTTAGGTAATAAAATCGTTTGATTGGGATAGATATAATCATCTTTGTCTAGTCCATTTAGTTTTAGTAGTAATTCATAATCTATATTATTGTTTTTAGCTATTTGATATATACTATCTCCTTTCTTTACTGTATAATATCTATAAGTTTTATTTTGATCTATTGGTACAACAATTTGAGTATTTGGTATTAATTTATAATCATCGGGAAATCCATTTATTTGTAATAATATAGCTTCTGTTGTTCCATATTTGGATGCTACTTGTTGGAGGGTGTCTCCATTTTGAACATTATATATTTCATACATAAGGTTATCACTTCCACTAATAAAATATGTAAAATGATATTTTTTGTTACTATATGTATATTTTTTCTTTAAAATATTTGACTTAATTTACTTTTTATGTTAAAGTTAATATGCGATATTTTGAGGAGGGATAATAATGGCTAAGAATATATCAAATAAAAAAACTAATAAAGCTAATAATAGACCTAACTGTTTAAAGGTTACTAAAAAAGCTCAAAAAGTTAATTTACAACCTATTAAAATTATCAATAATAAAGGTAAGGTTGAAAAAGTTAGATTGAGTGCTAGAGAAATTAGAGCTTTAGAGAAAAATGGTTCTATATCTTTAAATAATGTTGCTTAATTATAGATAAGATATCTTTTATGATATCTTTTTTTATATATTAAAAATCTAAATACTTTTTTCTAATAATGTATCTATTCTAGCATTGTAATTGTCGCTTTTGGTAATATAAGATCCTACTACTGCTATATCAACATTTTCTAATTTTGTTATTGTTTTTTCGTTTATTCCACCATCTACTTCTATCTTTATATTATATTTATTTTTTATGATTAGATTTTTTATTTCTTTTATTCTTTCTATCGTATTTGGAAGGAATTCTTGACCTCCTTTTCCTGGCTCTACACTCATTATTAATAATAAATCTATATCTTTTAGATAAGGGACTAATTTATTTATATTGGTATTAGGTTTTATAGATATACCTGCTTTATATCCCATACTTTTTATTTTAGAAATAATTTCTTTTATATTTTTTTCCACTTCTATATGGAAAGTTACATATTCTATGTTCATATTATCTAATTTATTAATGTATTCAATAGGGTTTTCCACCATTAAGTGGATATCTAATTTACGTTTTGCATTAGTGTTGATATCAGATATTTCTTTTATTGTATTAAACTTAGTATCAGTTACAAATTTTCCATCCATAACATCAATATGGATATAACTAGTTTTGGTATTGTTTAATTCTAATATACTTTTAATTTTATTTTCAGCATTTAAAATTGATGTTGATATTTTCATAATTATCTACTCCTTTTTATTATATTATCATATTTTTTTTACTTAAACAACAATTAAAAAAATAAGATTTAAATCTTACTTTTTTAGGCTTTCTATAAAATTTTTATAATTTTCATATCTACTGGTCAAAATTTCTTTGGTTTGAACCATTTCTTTAACTCTACAATTATCTTCTTTTATGTGTAAGCAATCTCTATACTTGCAATAATGAAGATTTTCAAACATTTCTTTCATATTATCTCTTATGTCAAATTTAGTCATATTATGAAAGTCTACTTGTGAAAATCCTGGAGTATCTACTATATAACCATCTAATAACTCATATAATTCTGTGTGTCTTGTTGTATGTTTACCTCTATTTAGAGCTTTTGAAATTTCATCTGTTTTAAGTTTTAAATTAGGATTTAATAAATTTAACAAACTACTTTTTCCGGCTCCTGATTGGCCTGTTAGAACTGTTATTTTATTTTTAAATAGATTAGTAAAATTTTCTTTATTTTCATTAGTTACTACTTTATATCCTATTTTTTTGTAATAATTTATGTAGTTTAGTATTTCTTTTTGTTCTTCTTCTGTTAATAAATCTAATTTAGTAAAACATATTATTGGTTCTATGTTGTTATAACTTATTATAGTTAATAGTTTATCTAATAGATTTGTATCTAAATTTGGACTTTTAACACTAGTTACTATTAGAGCTTGGTCTATGTTAGCAACTGTTGGTCTTATTAGATGATTTTTTCTTTTTTTGATTTCTAAAATATAATTGTTTTTTTCATCAAATATGACTTTGTCTCCTACTAAAGGTACTATTTTATCTTTTCGAAACTTTCCTCTTGCTCTACATGGATAAATTCCTGAGGTGTTTTTTACTATATATTCATTACTTATGTTTCTTATTATTAATCCTTCCACTTTATCCCCCTATTCATTTGTTGTAGTTGTTGATTGTTGTGGCTCCTTTGTATAATAACAATTTACTGTAGTGTCCTTAGCGTTTATAGAATAATTTACAGAATCTGTTTCTGTTATGTATCCTGCTTTTCCTGGACATGATACTGTGCCACTATCTCCATTTTTATGAGTTTCTGTTTTTGAATCTGCTATTGATTGCTTAGTTCCTTTTAGGTAGTAATTTATAATTAAGTTATAGGTTGTTGTATCAGCGTCTATTGTTACTGTAAATGAAACTCCACTTGCTATTTTACCTGTTCTATTTTGACTAGTTATAGTTCTACTTAAATATTGGCTATAATCCGTTAAGGTTTTACCACTAGCATCTTTTACTATCAATGTTAATCCATAACTAGAAGCAAAACTTTCTGCTTTGGCTAAAGTCCAACCTTCATCTTTCATATTAGGATATTCTTCATATATATCTGGGATATATAGTGTTATTTCATCTCCTTTTTCTAGTTTTTGCTCTTCATCTTCATCAAACTGTGGATCTTGATCAATAATAATATTAGTCTTTCCTACGTAATTGCTAGGATTGTCAACTGCTTTTTTTTCTATATTTACTTTAAGTCCTAATTCTTCTAATTCTTCTTGGACACTAGTAGCATCTTCACCTGTATAATCGTCTAGAGCTATTTCTACTGGACCTGATGATTCAATTATTGTTATAATACTTCCTTTTTTCTTGCTTGATCCTGCTTTTGGAGATGTTCTTATTACATATCCTTCTTTTACTTCATCACTTTCTTTTGTTTCTACCGTGTATTTAAATCCTTTTTCTTTTAAGCGTTTTTCGGCTTTTTCTGTTTTCATGTTTGAAACGTTAGGAACTGTTACTACTGAATTATTATTTCTATAATTGAAATAGAATATTGCTCCTATTAGGATTAAGAAAAGGATTAGGGCTATTAAAATTATTATTCCAATTTTTTTATTTTTGTTTTTACTTTTCTTAGATGTGTTATTATATTCTTCTTGTGGTTTTTCAATATTTGTTGTTTTAGCAACTGGAGTTGGTTCTACTTCTTTTATTGGAATTTCTTTTGATTCATCCAATTCGCTTTCTGGATATGGATAAGAATATCGTGTTTCATTTTGACGATCTGGATCTAGAGCATGAACTAAATCTTCATGCATATCTTTAATACTATCATATCTATTTTTAGGATTTTTTGCTGTTGCTTTTAATACTATATTTTCAACACTTTGTGGTATTAGAGGATTTTGTTTTCTAATGCTTGGTATTCTTTCTTTCATTTGTTTTAGTGCTATTTCTACAGCGTTTTCTCCTTTAAATGGTACACTTCCTGTTAGTAGTTCATACATTAGAATTCCTGCTGAATAGATATCGCTTTTAGTAGTTGCTGTTTGTCCTGATGCTTGTTCTGGTGGTAAATAGTGGACAGACCCCATTACTGAATTGGTTTGAGTTAATTGTGTGGCATTTAATGTCATAGCGATACCAAAGTCTGTTATTTTTATCATTCCGTTATCTAAAATCATTATATTTTGAGGTTTTATATCTCTATGAATTATGTATGCTTCATGAGCTGCTGATAATCCATCAGTTATTTGAGTCATTATGTCTATTACTTCTGCTACAGTTAAAGCTCCTCTTTTTTGAACTAGTTGTTTTAGTGTTCTACCATCTATATATTCCATTACAATATAATGTTGTCCTTCTTCTTCACCGACATCATAAACTTCTACTATGTTGGGATGAGATAAATCAGATACTGATTTTGCTTCTCTTTGAAATCTTCTTATGAATTTTTCGTTATTTTCTAAATCTCCTCTTAAAACTTTTATGGCTACTTTTCTATCTAAGATAGTATCGTTTGCTAGATAAACATTAGCCATTCCACCTTCTCCAATTGACTTAATGATTTCGTACCTATCATTAATTTTTTGTCCTTTGGATAACATTATACATCACCACTTTCCTTCTTTAAATAAGCAATACTTATGTTATCGTTGCCTCCCCTTGCATTTGCTTTTCTTATTAATTTTTCTAATATTTCTTTTAATGTTAAATTGCTATCCAATACTTTTTCTATTTGTTCATCTGTTAGCATATTTGTTAATCCGTCACTGCATAACAATATTCCAGATATATTTGTATCAACATCAAAAATATCTATATCTATTGGATTGTTTGCTCCAAGAGCTCGCATTAATACATTGCGTCTTGGATGGTATTTTGCTTCTTCTTCGGTTAATTCTCCTGTTGATACTAAAAGATTTACTAATGTATGGTCTTTTGTTACTTTATGAAGTTTTTTGTTTTTTATTACATAACCTGAGCTATCTCCTATATTTCCATATAGTAAATAATTTGGAGTTTTTATGGCACATACAAATGTTGTTCCCATTCCTTTGCTATCTGGATTTTCTCTGGTATATTCGAAAATCTTATTATTTATTTCGGTTACAATATTGCGTAGCCAATCAATGGCATTTTCTTTTGTTCCTATTGTTTCTAGGCGATAGAATTCTTCTGTTAAGTGATTTATTGCTATGGCGCTTGCTACTTCACCAGCTTTATGTCCTCCCATTCCATCGGCTACTGCTAATATATATTCGTTACTGTTGTTTTCTAGAATAATGACACTATCTTCATTATGATCTCTTACTTTTCCAGTATCTGTTAAATAAAATGTTTGCATATTTAGCCTCCTATATTTTGGTTAGCTCTTAATTGTCCACATGCTGCATCTACTTTGCTACCAAATTCTTTTCTTATTGTTACATTTATATTATTCTTTTTTAGTATATCATAAAATTTCATTATTTGGCTAGTTTTCGATCTTTTATAGCCAATATTTTCTGTTTCATTGTATGGAATTATATTTACGTAACAATTAATACCTTTTAGTAGTTTTGATAGTTCTAAAGCACATTCTTCACTATCATTTATGTGTTCTAACATTATGTATTCAAATGTTACCCTTCTATTGGTAGCTTTGATATATTTTTTTATGGTTAATATTAGGTCGTCTAAAGGGTTAGCTTTGGCTATTGGCATTATTTTTTTTCTTATTGTATCATTAGGAGCGTGTAAGCTTATTGCTAAATTTACTTGACCTTCTTCTAACATAAATTTTTCTATTCCTTTTATTAATCCACAAGTTGATATAGTTATATGTCTTGAACCAATGTCTATTCCTTTTGGACAATTAATAATTTTTACAAACCTCATGACATTATCATAATTATCAAATGGTTCTCCTATTCCCATTACAACAACATGAGATATCCTGTTTTGAATATCTTCTTCTATATATAGAATTTGTTCAACTATTTCATGAGCTTCTAAATTTCTTATTTTTTTTAATCTTCCACTTTCACAAAATTTACATCCCATATTGCATCCTACTTGAGATGATACACATATACTTATACCGTAATTATGATACATTAATACTGTTTCTATTCTTTGGTTATCTGATAGTTCAAATAAATATTTTTTTACATTAATATCTTCTTGTTTTAATAATAATTTTATCTTATTAAAAGTAAAATTATTTTTTAAATCATCTATAGTACCTTTTCCTATATTAGTCATTTCATCAAATGATTTTACTCTTTTTTTATACAAAAATTCATATATCTGGGTTGCTCTAAATTTCTTTTCGTTTTTTTCTATAAAATATTTTTCTAATTCTTCTAATGTATAGTCATATATATTTCTCATAATAACACCTCTTTAATATACTCGTTTAGTAAATATAAAGAATAATATGATATTTAATGTTAATAAGAATAGAAGAAGTAATATTATAAATTTTTTTGTATTTTTTTTATGAAATAATATTTTATTTAATAATAATGTATAAATAAAGAAGAAGAGAGTTGTTATTAAAGTAATGTAATTTTTTCCAAATAATAGATCTTTAGAATCTCCTACAAACATTGTGTTTCCTTCGGTTATTGTAATGTAATTAGCATAATTATGTCTAGCGGAATAAATTATTATTACTATATCTAAGATCAATAATATAATGTACATTATAGTTCTTTTGTTTAATTTACTTTTTATATTTATTTTTTTCTTTTTGCTTTTTAATTGTTCTTTATTATTGTTTTTTTTATTAGTTGTTTCCTTTTTTACTTGTTGTTTTTCTTTATTATTTGGAGTCTCTTCTTTTTTTCTAGACATAATATCACTACTTTCTTTATATTATTATATCTTTTTTTTCTACTTTATTCAACTATTTTTTTACAATAAATTATGTAGAATTCTACATAATTTGGTTTATGTAGAAAATTTAGTTATGTAGAAAGTTAATGGAAAAAGCCTTAAAAATAAGACTTTATCATTCAAAACTTTCTACATAATTTTTTTGATAAAATTGTATTGTATTCATAAAAGTAAGGAGTGTGATAAATATGAGTACAATACAAATAAAACGCTCTTTTAAAAGAGTAAATCGATTTTTAAAGGAAGGAGGAAGATTATTAAATAATTTCAGTGATAATAAGGTTGTTGTGTCTTATAAAGATTATTTAATTTCAACGGGAAATAAAAATAATACTATATCACAAAAAATAAGATTCATCTATTTATTAGAAAACTATCTTTTCTCTATTGATAAAACATTCAAAACATTTACTAAAGAAAATATCTATGACTACTTTAATGAATGTTCTAAATTGTCTTGGGGATTATCATATCAAGATGAGAATAAATTAGTTATTAAAAATTTTTTTAATTGGACCTATCAAAAAGGTTTAACTAAATTATCAGGTGATATGATATTACCTAAGATTGTATGGCATCGCAAAACCAATATAAGGACCTATTATACTAAAGAAGAAATAACTAAATTATTGAATGTTATTGATATTAGAACAAAACAAGGTAAAGAAGATTATTTGATAATAAGTTTTATTTGTTATTTGGGTCTCCGAATAAGCGATGTTATTAATTTAAAATTAAGTAATATCAATTTTAATGATAATACGATTTCAATTATTCAATATAAAACTGATAATCAGTTAACTTTACCATTAATAGATAAAGTAAAATACCCACTTTTAGATTATTTAAAAAATGTTAGACCTACTGATACCAACTTAAATTATATTTTTATTACTTTTGATAAACCCTACAAACATCATGTTGAATTAAAAACTCACAATTATATTGTTAAGAATTATTTAATTAAAGCTGGTATAAATATCAACGGAAGAAAACATGGATTTCATAGTTTAAGGCATAGTTTCAGTACCTTACTTTTAAATGAAGATACTTCTCTATATTCTATTTCAACTATATTAGGACATCAAGATATTAAAACAACAATGTCTTATTTAGATATAGACATATCCAAACTTAAAGAACTTGCTTTGGAGGTTCCGTATGTTAAATAGTTATAATTTTAAAAGTATTTTTCAAAATGAACTTAACTATTTTATTAAATATAAGAGAAGTCTAGGCTTAAAATACGAAAAAGAAATATCTCGTTTGAGATACATCGATAATATTTTATATAATCTCAATATTAAATCTAAGGAAATAACAAAAGAAGTTTTTTATAAATTAACGGAAAGAAATAATATGCATGGAGAAAATTATGCTAGACAATATGGAGTTACTAAAGACTTTTGTAAATTTTTAATTTCTAATGGATATAAAAATATTTATTATGAAAATAAGAAGTTTAATGTTATAAATAATTATAAGCCAGTTATATTTAGTGATGATGAAATAATTCTATTGTTTAGAACCATGGACGAATATAAAAATCAATATATAGATAAAAAATATTATAAACTATATTATTCATATTCTATATTATTTCGTTTACTATATGCTTGTGGATTAAGGGTTTCAGAAGTAGTTAAGATAACTATAAGTGATATTCATTTTAGTGAGAATACAATTAATATTATAGATTCTAAAAGGCATATATCGAGATTAATTGTTTTTTCTAATTCTATGAAAATATGTTTAGAAAATTATACTAAGTTATTTAATATTAAAAATGGATTACTATTTAAAAATTCAAGAAATAAAATGATTAGTTGTGAATCTATCAGAAGATATTATGACAAGATACTAAAATCATGTAATTTAAATAACAAGAGCCGTGTTCATGATCTTCGTCATTGTTTTTGTAATGAAGCATTAAATCAAATGTTAGAAAAAGGCTATGATGAAAATGTTGTTATAGTTTACCTTTATAAGTATATGGGACATAAAACTATTGTTGAAACTGAATATTATTTACATTTCACTGATTATAATAAGAAGAAACTTATTGAAACTAATGATACTTTTTCTAAAAGTTTATATGAAGGAGTTGATTTAGATGATTAATAGATTTAGTAAATTAGTTCAATCTTTTTTAACTACATATATTATTGGTGAATGCAATTACTCTATGAATACTAAAGCATCGTACTCTACTACGTTTCATTTATTACTAGAATTCATGAATAAAGAGAAGAATATTAGACCAAATAAAATAGAAATCGAAACAATTACTAAAGAAGTAATAGTCCAATTTCTAGATTGGTTAGAAACAAATAGAAATGTTTCTATTCAAACACGGAACCAAAGGCTTGCTTGTATAAAGTCATTTTACAAGTATGTCCAATCAAACGAACCTGATTTGTTTGATACATGTTTTTTAATACTAAGTATTAAAAATAAAAAGGTTCCTAATAAGATGATAACATATTTTTCAGAAGACGAGATTAGAATAATGATAAATTATTTAAATAACTCTAAGGATTTAAAAAAACTAGCTATGATTTGTGTACTTTATGAAACTGCTGCTAGAGTATCAGAATTTATAAATATTAAATTAAATGACTTAAATTTATCTGATAATGCAAGTATTATTTTATATGGTAAAGGGAATAAAACTAGAGTTGTTCCTATTAGTGAAGAATTAGTTAAACTTATAAACAAATATTTAAAAGAAGCTTATATAAACTATGGAGAAGACTATTTATTTTATTCAACACAAAAGAAAAAATATTATAGAAATAGTATTAATAAAATAATAACTAATTTAGTTAATAATTTAAAAATAAAGTATCCAAATTATTTTAATGGTAGTTATTCTCCTCATTCTTTGCGTCATACTAAAGCGACACATCTTTATAATAATGGAACACCACTTTTATATATTAAGGAGTTTTTAGGACATAGTACAGTTTCCTCAACAGAAATATATGCCACTCCTGATTCTAAAAAACAACGAGAAGAAATTCTTAAAAATTCGGAATCAATTAAAACCAAAAATAAATATAGTAACAATAAAAAGAACGATTTGGATAATTGGTTAAAAAATAATATGAAATAATAAAAATTATGTAGAAAGTTTTGAATGATAAAGTCTTATTTTTAAGGCTTTTTCCATTAACTTTCTACATAACTAAATTTTCTACATAAAA
>ERZ1643249.3292-NODE-3292-length-14324-cov-5.533885_pt1 | contig 14324 bp, 13 predicted proteins | sample MGYA00579263_ERZ1643249 | MGnify/ENA primary metagenome ERZ1643249 (study PRJEB29033, sample SAMEA4952264) | chicken gut metagenome | biome: Broiler Chicken; feature: Gastrointestinal Tract; material: Caecum | place: Ireland | collected 2018 | study: Broiler...
TTTTCTACGAACTTTTCTACGAACTTTTCTACGAACTTTTCTACGAACTTTTCTACGAACTTTTCTATTATGGCACAATTCAAATTTAAAGGGTAAATATCAAATCAACTCATTTAACAGCCAAAACCTTCTGTAGAAAAAAGTTATAATTATCTAATTTATGTTCATAATAAATATATGAAAACATTATGGCAAGATATAAATATGCATAAATATAAAACACTAGATAAGGATATCAATTGTGATATCCTTATCATTGGTGGTGGTATGACTGGTATTAATACTTTATATGAGCTTAAGAATAAAGATGTAATACTTGTTGAAAAAAACACTATAGGTAGTGGTATAACTGCTAGGAGTAGTGCTAAAATAACTTTTTTACAAGAAAATATATATTCTAAAATAAATAACATAGATAAAGCTGTATCTTATTATGAATGTAATAAATTAGCTATTAAAACTTTAGTTAATAGAATAAATAAAGAGGGGATTGATTGTGATTTAGAAAAAGTAAAATCATATCTTTATACAACAAAAATAGAAAATATCAAAAAAATAAAAAAAGAACAAAAGATATTAGAATCCTTCGGAGAAACCCCTAAAGTTTCTAATATCTTACCTAATAAAATGCTTGTTAATTATAGTTTTAGTGTTGATAATACTTATGTATTTCATCCTCTAAAATATATTAATGAATTAGCCTATAAATTAAAGGATAAGATATATGAACATACTAATATAATAGATATTAAAAATATTGATGGCTTATATTATTGTTATACTAATAATAATTATATAATTAAAGCTAAAACAGTAATACTTGCTATGTTTTATCCATACTTTCTAATTCCCTTTTTAATGCCTTTAAAAGGGAATTTAGAAAAATCATATATAACGATAAAAAAAGATAAAAATAAACATTTGCTATAAATATTGATAATGAATTATTATCTATAAGATATAATAAAGATACTTTAATTACTGTTACTAATTCTCATAATCTTTGTTTTAATAAAAATATTCATGATTACTCATGGAGTAATCATGATATTATAACTCCTGATTACATACCTTACATTGGTTTTATTAAAGATAATTTAATTATAGCAACAGGATATAATACTTGGGGTATGACCGGTAGCGTTATAGCTAGTTTAATAATTAAAGATATTATTAATAATAAAGAAAATAAATATATTAATTTATTTGATCCTAAAAGAAGTAAAAGTATAATAAAGTATGGTTATAATATATTTAGTAGTATGTATAGTTTAATAGGAAGTAAGTTAAATAAAAATAAAGAATATTATAATAATAATCCAATTTTTATTAAAGATAAAGCCATATATGTTGATAAGTATAAAGTTAAACACATTGTTTATAATAAATGTCCTCATATGAAGTGCACTCTTTTATTTAATAAAGAAGAAGAGACTTGGGATTGTCCTTGTCATGGCTCTAGATTTACTTTAGATGGTGATGTTTTAATTGGTCCCACCAACTACAGTATTAGAGTAAAAAAAAGCATTTAGTTAAGTTCTCTAACTAAATGCATTTCTTTTTCTTGCGGATATATTTTTTCTAGTAATTGATATTGCAAAGCTAAATCTAAAGCAAGTCTTACCATTACTTCTTTTTCTTTTGTATAATCAATACTAATTATTTTTTCAGTCCCATTTGACATGGGATATGTTTTTTTATTGTGTTCATCAACAATAATTTTATCTTTATAATTTGGATGTATTTGATAAATTCTATTGTGTAATCTATTAGCACCAATAAATAAAGAAATTTCATTTACAGGATCAACTACTAAGTTGTTCCTGCAAAACCTGGAGACATAAAAGCTTTTCCAGAAAGGGGAGCATAAACAGATAAATACTTTGGATCTTTTTGTTTTAAATAAACTAAAGACCCATAAAAGTAAGTATAATGATCTTCATCTTCTTGAAAACCAGTTGCAGTATCACCCATAGTCATAACTAAATTTTTACTAATAATATCCCCTTTAATTAAAGCATTAGCAAACTTAATCATATCATCTTTAGTAGAAAAGAACCCCGCATGTCCTGGAGCAATACCTAAGGCATGTCCCATAGCAATTGCTTTAGCATCATGAACAGTTCCAGGTACATTATCAATTCTTGTAAAATATGTTCCATCTTGATTAATACCAGAAGAATAATTTTCATTAGCAACTCTATATAACTTTTCTTTAGGAACATTTAAATAAGTATCTTCCATTCCCACTTTTTCAAATATTTCGGCATTAACAAATTCTACAAAAGACATATGTGTAGTTCTTTCTACAACATATCTTAAAATCATTGCTCCAATATCTGTATATGCATTATTTAAATAATTATTTCTTTTATGAGCACTAAATAAAATAGCTTCAGCATCTTTTGGATTATGAACACTATCTATTCTTTTATCAGTCCCAATATTAGCACTAAATTTAAGTAATTCATATACAGTTACATCTTCCAAATTTTTAAATTCTGGAACATATTTATTAACAGGATCAAATACATCAATTAATCCCATTTCATATATTTTAAGTATAGAAACGGCTGTAAATAATTTAGAAGTTGATGCTAAATCAAATATCGTATCTTCTTCCATATCTAGTTCTTTTGGAACTAAAACTCCATTTTCCATAACACATTCTTGTCTTTTTCCACATAAAACAGTATCTCTAGTTTTATATGTTCCAAAATCAAGCAATACCCCCGTAGTAATTTTAGTAAAATTAACAAAATTATCCATAATTTCTTTTAAACCACTTCTTTGAAATAACTTTAATCTCAAAGTAGTAATACTAGCATTAGGATTTTCTTTTATTACATTTAAAACTGGTTTTAATAAAATTTCATAATCTTTCTTAGTAAATAAATCTTCAAGTAAAGGAGAAGATGCATCAAGTTCATTTTTAAGTAAAGTATTAATATACTTATTATAAATACTATGTGCTTTTCCCGTTGTCAAAATAATCACCTGTTTCTTTTCCTAATATATTATAAGGTATACTAAAATAGTTGTCAATTAAAAAATAAAATTGGAAATTTTTACCAAAAAACAATTCACAAACATAAAAATATGTGGTAAAATGTTCTAGGTGAAAATATGATGAAGAGGAATAAGAAGGATATAAGTCCGAAAATAAAAGCTAGTTTAGAAAACAAAGAAGTCAGTTCTTATGCTTATCAAATAAGTAAAATAAGAATTGATAACAATTTAACACAAATGGAACTTGCCAATATACTTGGAGTATCTGATAAAACAGTATCTTCATGGGAGAATGGTAATACCACTCCAGATAGTGAAACTATCAAAAAGATATGTAGTGAATTTGGAATATCTCTAAGTGCTTTTGTGTTGCAAAAAGCATCTTTCAAAGATTACATCAAATATTTTTTGAAATGTTTTGTTAAATGCTTAGATTTTGTGTGGAAAAATATATTAAAATTTATTATTGCAATCCTATTCATTTTGTTATTAATATATTTTCTAAATAACTATAATGCAATTAAAGTATATTATTTAAATTATGAAAGTAGTGATAACATTTCTGTTGGTCACGGATATTTCATAGAAAATAAAGCAAGAAACATTCTAGTCATTGATAACATTGCAATAGATAAAACTGATTATGAAATTGAAACAATTGAATTAGAATTATATACTCTAGTTATTGGTGAAAAAGCCACAATATATAAAAGTGATAATTTAGATGATATTATAATTGATGAATTATCAGATTATCCTACATATTTAAAATCTGATATTATTAAATCCATGAAAAATAATATGCATTTAGAAGTTAACATTATTGATACAAATGATAATGTTCATAATTATAAAGTTAATTTTGTATTTAAAAAGTTCTTTAGCAATGATAAATTAATTTATCCAAACTATCAATCAGAAATAAGTCATAATGATTTTGCTGATTACAACTTTAATGGAATATTACCAATAAGTAATTATTATAATAATGTTAATTTAAACAATAAAGATTTAACAGAAGAAAACCTTCAAACATATAGTGATGAAACATCAACTGAAGAAAAATTAGAAGATATTGGTTATACATATAACAAAGAAACAAGTACATATACTAAAACTGATGGAATAAAGAATATTGAATATGATGATAATTATAAAACTCTTACTATTAAATATTATATTGATGATTGTGAATATACTATAAATTACTATTCTGGAACAGAAAGAATATTATTTTCAGAGAGTAAAGATAATATTACAAATGTTCAATTAAATTATTATATCGATACTAAATCTTATGAATGTATCATTGGAAATTGTAAAAACTACACATCTGAAATAGATTATATTTTAAAGGAATATGAAATAATTACAACAACTCTAGGCAACTAGAGTTGTAACTCTATTGATTTTCTATTGCTAATTTTTAGGCAAATTTGGTATGCTAGAATTGGAGTAGAAAGGAGGTAGATGTTTTTGCAGTTGAATAATATTATGAAAGCAGGAGCTTTTATAATATTATGCACTTTGTGTTTTGTAAGTAATGTTAAGGCAGAAACAACAGAAGAAGATTACAACAAATTAAGAAGCATATTTTCAGAAGAGCGTATATCATTAATGTCAGATTCCGAAAAAGCTATTTACACCGATAACGAAGTAACAGTTGAAGAAAAGCTTTATAAAGGAACTCTAACAGTGAATAATACTTACACCTATGAAGAAATAGATCCGAGTTTGGCAGATGATATTGCAGCAAATTCACAAATTAGTGCATATGCATCATCGTATGAAACTACTTATAAAAGAATTAAGTTTATTGATGCAGCATTAAGTAATAATGGTCATAGATTATCTGTTTACACACAATGGTTAATAGTTCCAGTTACACAATCTTATGATGTTACAGCAATGCGAGTTGAAGATGCTTATATTGTCGAAGGAACACAAACTGGACTTCAAGTATATAAGAAAAATGGAACTGTTGGATCAGTTAATTACTCACCAAACGGAACAAACATTAGAAAAGAAGACGACGGATTTGGTATATCAATGAATTTGGTAAATGATGCTTCATATTATGAAACAGAAATCATAGCGAATGTAGTAGCAACATCACAATATGCTAAAGCTTACGGAACATACCAACATGCAGTTACAGATGTAACGCTAGACGCTTCACAAAGTTATTTTATTTCACATAACGGATTTGGCGGAGTTCTAAATTTTGCAACTGGTGTCCAAAACTGGTATGACGGAATGAACGGCGTTTCTATATCTTTAAGTTATTCTTAATATAACTCTTCTTACATTTCTAAATATAATTTCCAAATTAAGAATAACATAGTTTTTATAAAAGGGGAGCATCCTTATTATATATAATATATGAATATAAATATTTTTATTTATCCTGTACCGGTCTTTAAAATATTTATGTCATAAAGTTATTACTATTAACATACCATTAATTAGAGAAACGAAAGATAGGTGTGTTATGGAAAAAGAAAAAATCATATCTTCTATAGCAAAACGCGGCAATGGAGAAATATATCTTGGAATTGTTGGTGCAGTGAGGACAGGTAAATCTACATTTATTAAACGCTTTATCGAGAACTTAGTAGTTCCCAACATCACAGACGAATACGAAAAAAAGCATTGTTTAGATGAAATTCCTCAAAGTGCTCAAGGAAAAACAATTATGACAACAGAACCTAAATTTGTTCCTAGCAATGGTGCAACAATTAAGGTCGGTGAATTTGAAACAAATATAAAACTAGTTGATTGTGTAGGATATGTAATTCCTGATGCCAACGGTTTTGTTGATGAAGAAGGAAATCCTAGGATGGTTAAAAGTCCTTGGTTTGAGGATGCAATTCCTTTTGTAGAAGCTGCAGAAATAGGAACAGAAAAAGTAATTAAAGATCATGCAACAATTGGAATAGTCGTTACAACTGATGGTTCCTTCGGTGAAATTAAGAGAAATTCTTATATTGAAGCCGAAGAAAAAGTGGTTAGTGAATTAAAAAGTATAGGAAAACCTTTTATAGTAATTCTAAATTCTATTCATCCAACTAATACAGAAACTAGAGAACTCGCTGAGTCTCTAAGTGCCACATATGAAGTTCCAGTAATTCCTATAAGTGCTGAGCTCATGAATGAAAAAGAGATAATGGAAATTCTTAAAACTGCACTGTATGAATTTCCAGTATTAGATATTAAAGTCTCAATTCCAGAATGGGTACATGTTTTATCTAATGATCATATTATTAAAAGAGAATACTTAGATAAAATCCGCGAAAGTGTAATAAGTGTTGAAAAAATCAAAGATGTAGATTATATATTAGAACATTTTAATGATTCTCAATTTATTTCAAACGCTTATATTAGTGAACTTGATGCATCAACAGGAACAATCACCATTAATTTAGAATCAACTAATGAACTTTACAAAGAAACACTAAAATCTATTATGGGTGATACAGTTACAACTAAGGCAGGTTTACTAAAGATATTCGCATCTTATACCGAAAACAAAGAAGAAATGGATTCAATTAAAGAAGCCATCAAAATGACAAACGCAACAGGTTATGGTATAGTTTATCCGCATTTAAAAGAATTAAAACTGGAAACTCCAGAGTTGGTAAAACAAGGTAGTAGGTATGGAGTAAAACTAAAAGCAGTAGCATCAAGTATTCATATGATTAAAGTCGATGTAGAATCAACATTTGAACCAATCATCGGTAGTGAACTACAATCAAAAGAACTTATTAATCATTTGATGAAAGATTATGAAAATGATTCTGCAAGTATTTGGAAGAGCGAAATTTTTGGACGAAGTTTAGAAACTATTGTTCAAGAAGGCATCCAAGCAAAACTTAATATGATGCCCGATAATACAAGATTTAAACTAAAAGAAACGGTTTCAAAAATTGTTAATAAAGGGTCTAATACTTTAATAGCTATCGTGATATAAACGATAGCTATTTTTTTAAATATATGTCAAGTACTAGTAAAAAGGACTAAAAATAGTTAAATTTTATAAAATTTTGCTTATTTTTTCTTGATTTTGTCCCACTTTTTTGCTAATCTTAATATGTAAGGACAATGTGCTTTACAAATATTGACATATATGGGAGGTATGAAAAATGTCTAAAACTGAATTAGTAGAACTAATTGCAAAAGAAGCAGGTCTTACTAAAGCTGATGCATCTCGTGCATTAGATGCAACTTTAGCAGGAATTACTGCAGGTCTTAAAAAGGAAGGAAAAGTTTCACTAGTTGGATTTGGAACATTCTCAGCTAAAAAAAGAGCTGCTCGTGAAGGAATCAATCCATTAACTAAAGAAACAATTAAAATTCCTGCTAAGACTGTTGCATCATTTAAAGCTGGCAGCAAATTAAAAGACGCTTTAAATTAAAGAACAGAATTAAAATAAAAAAGTTGATGAAAATCGACTTTTTTATTTTGTAAAAATCGGTTATAATAATATAGTATAGAGGTTTAATATGAATAAGAAAATAGTTATAAGTTTTATCATTATTGGAGCACTTTTTATAATAATACCATTTTTCTTTAATACTTATAATATTCTTAGATTAATAAGTATTTTATTTGGTATTATATTAATTACTATAAGTCTTGCTCTTAAAGAAAATAAAAATATTTATTTAATTTTTATTATACCTTTAGTTTTAATAGTTTTAACATATTCTTTAGATATTTTTTTGTATACTGAATTTTCTAGATTACCTCTTTATATTTATGAGATAAAAAGTAATGATCAAGTTAGTACATATAACAGTTTCTTTTATCGTATTTATAATTGTAATAATGATTTTACTCTAGATTATGGTTATGAAAAAAGATATGCTTGTTCTTCTGATTTATTAGAAGAAATAGATATTAACACTTTTTTAAATAATCCTTTAGAAAGTTATCAAAACTACAAAAATAAATTTGTTAAAATTTATGGTAAAATAAGTAAAATAAGTGGAAGAGAAAATATGGAACTTGATGCTTATGATGTTGTAGATAATTCTTTAAATGGTTATGTTAATTTTAATAATGAATATAAAGTTAGTGTAGTTTTAGATGAAGATTTAAGTTCCTATCGTATTTACGATTATGTATCAGTTATAGGTAGAGTAGATACCTATGAATCTGGAACAATTGTTTTACAAGATGCTTATACAATTCCTAGTGATATTTATAATAATTTTACTTATGAACTAAATTTAAGGAATGATCCAACAATTACTAATGTAATTAATAATTATTATTTATATGGTATAACTTCTTTAAACATAAAATATGCGGAAAATGCCATTTATGAATTAAGTTATTTAATTGCTGATGGCAAAATTACTATTGATGATATCATAGGTAATAATGGTGGTGAAATATTAAGAGATGAAAATAATAATATCGCCGCTAGGAAATATGAATTAAATGATTTTAATGTTTTAGTTTGTGAAAATTCTAATTACATATTTGCTAATAAAAATTTAGATTTAAATGGAACTACTTGTAGTTTGGTAAATTTAAATGATAATTAATTTTTTTGCTTTACAAAAAAATAAATATTAGATATAATTAATTAAGAATAAGGTGATGTTTTAGTGAAAAATAAGGGATTTACTTTAGTAGAATTGCTAGCGGTGGTAGCAATTCTAGCTGTAATAATAGGATTATCATTTGTAGTATTTACTAGAGTACAAGATGATGTATTAACTCAAGAATTAGAAAATACAGTTTCTTATATTGAGGCTCAAGCAGAAAATTATGCCAATGATACTAATATAACAGTAGTAAGTGTTGAGGATTTAATACTGAGTGGTTATGTAGAACCAGATGATGAAACAGATATATATAATCCAGTTGATAATTCCAGTCTTAATTGTTATATAGTAAGAAGCACATATGAAGATGGTGAATTTACTGCTCAATTTGATTTTGATACGCTATTAGATCGTAATGAAAATGGAACATGTAATAGCTATGTTCAAGAAGCAGTAATCTCTATTGGAGTAAAAGAAGAAGAATCAGTTGAATATAGTTCAGAAATAAAAGATTGGTATAAAAATAATGTTGAACTAGCAGTTCTAGGTGCTAACAAAACCCCATTAATAAGTGATACTGCTATATATGAATGGCGTAGTAATTATGGTGAAATAAACACAACCCCAACAATTACTACAACAGTATCTGAAGGAATAGTAAGTAATATTCCATATAGTGTAACCATAAATTATGAAGAAGAAGGCCAAAGTTATAATGCTGAGGCAACAACAACAATAAATATTGATAGATAGTCCCCAAGAATAATTTCAGTAAATGTCCCAAATAGTACAGAATGGGCAACAAGTAAAACAGTAACAATAACAGCAACAGATGGTAATGGCTCTGGCTTAAAAGGAATATATGTAGGAAAAGATTTAACTGCATGTACAGAAGATTTAAATTATACTGAAGTAGGTGATAATACTACAATTGAACAAGAAATAAGAGAAGAAGGAACATACCGTGCATGTGCCATAGATAATGTAGGAAATACATCAGAAATAAGTGAAGCTTTTGAAATAATTAATGTTGATGGTACAATAGATAACATCAGCTTAACTCCAAATATAACTGAAATAACAAATTCAAATATAATATTAACAGGAAGAGCGCAAGATGAAGGAGCAGGAATAGTAGGCTATGGTCATTTTGATAATAATAATCCTGATATCAACGGCTCAGGTTGGACAAATATAGCAGCAACAAATGCCGAAGTAAGTTCAAATAGAACAGTAAGTACCAATGGCACATATTATTTCTGTGCAAAAGATGCTCTAGGAAATGTTGGATGTGCCGAATATGAAGTAACTAATATAGATAAAAGAGTGCCGGATTTAACATTAACAGTAAACACAACCAGTTATGCAACAAGCGTCACTCTAACAGGAACAGCCAGAGATAATACTGATGCAAATAATGCTGCATCAGGAATAAGAAGATATCAAATAACAACCTCATCATCAAGACCATCAAGTGGCTGGACAACAGCAAGTAGTGGTCAAATGAATATAACAACATCAATATCAGTAAATAACAATACAACATATTATTTATGGGTAGAAGATAATGTTGGAAATGTAACATCTAAATCATTAAGAGTGAGTAATATAATTGTATTAAGATCAACAACTGATTCATTATATAGTGAAACTAGCAGTAGAATTAGTGGTTCAACATACATTAGTAATGCAGTTCAATTAGATAGTGTAGTTATTAGAAGTGGTAGTGGTTATGTAACTAATGCTTATTTGTCTGGTAGATATGTTTATTATACAGCTAATGGTGGATCTTCTAATAGCAGTCAAAGATATGAAACATTTACAACAAGTCCATATAGATATTCTGCTGATAGTGAATGTACATCTTATAGTTGTAACAGAGGTGGTTCAGCTGACAGATATGGTTATTGTACAGGAAGTGACTATCCATTATATGGTGGTGTAAATGAATATGAATGTCGCAATGGCTCTTGGGTATCAGTATATGATTCAGAACATTATTGTGAAACTGGATATACTAAAAGATGGTCTTGTCCACCAGCTCCAACAGGTTCTTGTACTAATGGCGATTATAAAGTAAATGATTGTCCAGCAACTTGTGAATGGAATGGGGATTACAGAGGAACTTGTCGAAATGTCAGCTATTATTGCGACTACGGTGATGACCGTATTGGCCAAACATGTTATAGTTGTAGTCATGTTGATGGATATTTGAATAATTCTATGAAATGTGAATATGAAGATTTAGTTCGTTATACATATTGGGAATATGATGTGACAATAAATTATTATGTTTTGAAATAGGTGAATGTCAATGAAAAATAAGAAATTAATTATAATAATAAGTTCGATTGTACTAGTATTAATTGTAGTAGCAGTAATAATAATTTTGTTAGTTAACAAAAATAAAGAAAATAATGTTGAATCAGAATTAGGAACAACATTCCTTCAACTTGCAGATAATAGTTACAAATATTATTACTATATGTTTGGTGATATAAATACAAGTGATGGTTATGTTGAAATAAATGGAAATACTTATTATGCGGTAGATGATGAAAATGTTATTTCTATAGCAGAATTTGATGATTTGCTTTTGAATACATTTGTAGCTGAAGCTCAAGTAAGATTATATGATGTTGAAGAAAAAAACGAATACATAGAAATTAATGATAATATGTATGTGAAGAAAATGACAAATCCATGCCAACAAATCAAAGAACTTGATTTTGGTAATTTGAAGTTTGATGGAGATGATGAAAAGAAACTTGCTATGTATGATTTTACATCTACATACATTTATCGTGAAGATGGTGAATGGAAATTAGAATATAACATATATCAATGTGAATCTGAAACAGAAGAAGTAGAAGAATAATTCTTCTGTTTTTTCTTTACAAAAAATTAAATTTTGTTTATAATTAAATTAAGAATAAGGTGATGTAAGTGAAAAAGAGAGGTTTTACTTTAGTAGAAATGCTAGCGGTAGTAGCAATTCTAGCTATAGTAATTGGTATTTGTATTGTAGTTTATACTAGAGTTCAACAAAATATTTTAGATTCTCAACTAGAAAATACAGTTTCTTATATTGAGGCTCAAGCGGAAAATTATGCCAATGATACTAATATAACAGTGGTAAGTGTTGAAGACTTAATATTAGATGGTTATGTTGAACCGGATGATGAAACAGATATCTATAACCCAGTTGATAATTCAAGTCTAAATTGTTACATAGTAAAAAGTTCGTATGAAGATGGAAAATTTACTGCCAGTTTAGATTTTGATACACTCTTAGATCGTAATGAAAATGGAACATGTAATAATTATACTAAAGAATCAATAATATCTATTGGAGTAAAAGAAGAAGGTTCAGTTGAATATAGTTCAGAAATAAAAGATTGGTATAAAAATAATGTCGAATTAGTAGTATTGGGAGCTAACAAAACCCCATTAATAAGTGATACTGCTATATATGAATGGCGTAGTAATTATGGTGAAATAAACACAACCCCAACAATTACTACAACAGTATCTGAAGGAATAGTAAGTAATATTCCATATAGTGTAACCATAAATTATGAAGAAGAAGGCCAAAGTTATAATGCTGAGGCAACAACAACAATAAATATTGATAGATAGTCCCCAAGAATAATTTCAGTAAATGTCCCAAATAGTACAGAATGGGCAACAAGTAAAACAGTAACAATAACAGCAACAGATGGTAATGGCTCTGGCTTAAAAGGAATATATGTAGGAAAAGATTTAACTGCATGTACAGAAGATTTAAATTATACTGAAGTAGGTGATAATACTACAATTGAACAAGAAATTAGAGAAAATGGAACATATAAAGTGTGTGTAATAGATAATGTAGGAAATGTATCAGAATCTAGTGAAACTTTTGAAATAAGTCATGTAGATAATACAGCACCAACATGTACAATTACAACCAACGCTAAGATGGGGGAAAATAATTGGTATATCGAAGATGCAAATTTAGTTTTAAATACAAGTGATGATGCCAGTGGAGTAATACAAAAAGGTATGTCTACTAGCAGCAATGTTAATTATAATAATGTAATTACTAGTCTTCAAAGAAATACTAAAAGTACAACCTATTATGGATTTGTTAAAGATGCTGCTGGCAATACTAATACATGTAGTTTAAATGTAAAAGTAGATTCAACGCCACCAGAAATAACATTTAACATAAGTGGAATATATACAGCTACAATGACATGTAGTGATGATACAAGTGGAATAAATGGAAAAACTAACTATACTCAAAGGTTAACAGGAACCAGAGATTATACAGTAAATCAAACATGTACCAATAATGCCGGAGTTTCTACAACTCGTAGTCATACATATGATTACAGTAATTGTGCAAGAGGCGAAAACACTTGCGAATATGGTTGTGATGAATATTATGATGATTGCAAATATGGCCATAATACCTGTGAATATGGATGTGGTAAGGAATACGATTCATGCGCAACTGGTTCAAATACTTGTGTTGGTGGAAGCTCTCAAAATTGTACAACTGATAAAGTTTGTACAAAATATACAATTATATATTGTTGCTATGGCCATATAGGTTCTACAAGTTGTAGTACTACTACTAATCCACCGAGTGGATGGAATACTCCTGGTAGCGTTAATTATGGAATGTGTCATCAATCTGGTACAAGATGTGATCGTTATGAAAATCAACAATCATGTACATCTGGTGGTTACGACCCATGCCAAAGTGGATCAAACACTTGTCAGGGCGGATATGTAACAGATTATGGTTCTTGCAGTTCATGTTACTATGGAGAAAATACTTGCCGTGGAGGTTATGTAACAATTGAATCGACTTGTGATAGTTGTTATTATGGCCATAATACTTGTGAAGGAGGATTTTTATATTGAAAAAGATAGATTGGAAATTAATTGTAATTATCGTATTAGCATTAGTAGTGGTTGTTGAAGGAATATTTTTGCTAAAAAAAGATTCAGATGATAAACCAATCAAAAATGAAGAAAAAAGTACAGTTTATACTAATGATTCTGTAATATTAAAAGTATCAAATGATATAGATGTAGAATATGAAATATATAATAACAATCAATCAATGCTATTAAAATTTACATCTAAACAAAAAAATATTATGACTTCAGATATAACAGTGGTCTTTAAAAATGCTAATGATGAAGTAGTTGATGAATTTACTACTCCAACAGGAGCTTTAATAAAAGATGACACATATGCTATTAATTTAAATGTCCCAAAAATTACTGATGATTATGCGGGAAATATTGAAATAACCATAACGCCAGAATATTTAAACGAAGAAATGTCTTTTTATGATAAATCTTTAATTAAATTAAATCATACTGAAACTAACAATGAAGATAATAGTATAACTATGAATTTAATTGGAACCAATCCTTTTGAAGGAGACATATCAATGATTCAAGGATTAATAGTTTTAACAAATAAAGAAGAAATAGTTCAAGTATCTAAATTTGCTCAAAATGATATAACTAGTGGTAACGAAATAAATATAGATGTCGGTATTTCTCCAGATGAAAAAGGAAATTTATTAACATATGACAATGTTGAAATAATTATAAATGAGCTATATTAAAAGGTTAATTGTCAAATAGTGTGTAGCACAAGATAATTAGCATGGGAAGTAGTTAAGAAACTACTTCTTTTTTAATGGAAAATAAACCTGTTATGAACAAATAAAATAAATACCAAAATTATATAA
>ERZ1643249.3293-NODE-3293-length-14321-cov-16.106126_pt1 | contig 14321 bp, 13 predicted proteins | sample MGYA00579263_ERZ1643249 | MGnify/ENA primary metagenome ERZ1643249 (study PRJEB29033, sample SAMEA4952264) | chicken gut metagenome | biome: Broiler Chicken; feature: Gastrointestinal Tract; material: Caecum | place: Ireland | collected 2018 | study: Broiler...
TCTTTCTTATACAACAATAACTCCCTAACAAGCATAGATCTTCCAAATGTCACACGGATTGGAGATTATTTCTTATGCAACAATAACTCCTTAACAAGCATAGATCTTCCAAATGTCACACAGATTGGAGGTTCTTTCTTATACAACAATAACTCCCTAACAAGCATAGATCTTCCAAATGTCACACGGATTGGAGATTATTTCTTGTGCAGAAACACCTTGATAAAAAATAAGGGCGTAAAAGTTTTAAATAAAAGCGAAATAGAAAAATAAAGACAATTTATAAATGGTGACAATATAAATGATATTACAAAAAATGAAAATTTCGATATTTTTTCATTACATTTAATTTATATGATAAAAAAATAATTACAAAAAATCTAAACTGAAATAGTTTAGATTTTTTGTTTCTTTGCCAATTTCAAAATTGTTTGACTAAAGTCGACTTTTATTTATTTAGTAGGTTCCTAATTTGCACCTTGTTCCATATCCTTATCAGGGTGTTCATCAGTCTTTACTTCACCTCCAGTTTTTCTATCCTTTACGTAGAGGCTAACTGAAAGTCCAGCCATTACGATAGCAACGACTGTTACCACTCCCATAACGACTGCGAAGGCAATTGCTCCGTTGCAGGTCAATTGTTCGCCTGCACTATACATAGAAAAGGCATTGATACTTGCTGATTGGTCACCCTCCCAAAGTTGATTCCATAATTCAGTGTCGGCTTTCAATTGTTCGACTGCCGTCTCAAACTCTTCACGTGTCATGCCACCAAGGGTTCCGTCTTCGTCAACAACATCCATTGGCATAACTTTATTTCCATTTGAGATGTACCACATTTGCATTGTAACAGAAGATCCGCCACTTGCAGCGGTCATTTCCATGATGTCACCGCTAACAAAATTATTTGTATATTTTTATATGATTTTTACTATAATTATTGTCTTTAACTATTACTAAATCAATTACTTTAAAAATATTTTATCAAAATCTCAAACATATTTGACAACAATACAGGCAATCAATATAATTAAATTTGGAGGAATAAATTTATGAGTTGTCCTATGAATTTAAAAGGATTTGGACCATCCCCTATTCCAGAAGAGGGCGAATGGGTACAATTAAAAGATATCAAACAAGTTTCTGGTTTTTCGCATGGTTGCGGTAAGTGTGCACCTCAACAAGGCACCTGCAAATTGACTTTAAATGTCAAAGACGGAATTATCAAAGAGGCACTTGTTGAGACTATCGGTTGTTCGGGCATGACTCACTCGGCTGCAATGGCTGCTGAAATATTGCCTGGAAAAACCTTGCTTGAAGCACTCAATACCGACCTCGTATGTGATGCTATAAACGATGCTATGAAAAATATTTTCCTGCAACTCGTCTACGGACGTAGCCAATCAGCATTTTCTGAAAATGGGCTTGCTGTTGGTTCTGCTCTTGAAGACCTCGGCAAAACTCTTTCAAGCAATGTAGGCACAGTTTACTCTCAAGATGGCAAAGGTCCAAGATATCTCAATCTGGCAGAGGGCTATATTAACAAAGAAGGGCTTGACGAAAATGGCGAAGTTATCGGATATGAATATGTGGCAGTCGGCTCTCTTATGAAGTCTCTTCGTGAAGGTGTTGATCCTCAAGAGGCAATCAAAAAAGCAACCAAAACTTATGGAAGATTTGCTGATGCGGTCACTATAATTGACCCAAGGAGGGTGGACTAATGAACGAAACTGTTAAGCAAACAACAATTGATGAGACACTTGCAAAATATGGTATAAAAAGTCTCGATGAGGCAAAACAAATTTGCCTTGAACATGGCATAAACGTTGAAAATATCGTAAAAGGTATCCAACCTATCTGCTTTGACAATGCGGTTAAAGCATATGAACTTGGGGTCGCTATTGCACTTAAAACTGGTACAAGAAGGGCAAGCGAAGTCGCACTCAAAATCGGCGAAGGTTTGCAGGCATATTGTGTGAAAGGTTCGGTCGCTGATGAACGTAAAATTGGTCTCGGTCACGGACGACTTGGAAGTATGCTCTTAAAAGAAGAGACAAAAAGTTTCTGTTTCTTGGCAGGACACGAAAGTTTTGCTGCCGCTGAAGGTGCTATCGGTATTGTAACTTCGGCAAACAAGGTTCGAAAAACTCCGCTGAATGTTATCTTAAACGGTCTTGGCAAAGATGCTGCCTACATCATCTCTCGTGTAAATGGCTTTACCTTTGTCAGCACAAGTTACGACCACAAAACGGGCGAACTTAAAATACTGTCAACCAAAGCATTCTCAAATGGTGAACGGGCAAAAGTAAAAGTTTACGGCGCATATGACGTGCCTGAAGGTGTCGCTATAATGCAACATGAGAAGGTTGACGTTTCAATTACTGGCAATTCGACTAACCCTATGCGTTTCCAACACCCTGTCGCTGGAATCTATAAAAAATGGTGTTATGAAAATGGCAAAGAATACTTCTCTGTCGCCTCAGGTGGCGGGACAGGTCGAACACTCCACCCTGACAATATGGGTTGTGGACCTGCAAGTTATGGGCTGACAGATACTATGGGAAGAATGCACTGCGATGCACAGTTTGCAGGTTCTTCATCAGTGCCAGCACACGTCGAAATGATGGGCTTTATCGGTATGGGCAACAACCCTATCGTTGGTGCCACTGTCGCCCTCTCCGTTGCAGTTGAAACGTGTGGGAAGTAAAATTTTGGTAAAAATCAATCAATAAAACACAAAAACTCCTATAAAATTTAACTTATAGGAGTTTTTTATAGTTTTTTAATAAAATAGTTGCTACATAAAATGGATATCTTCAAAGAAGCGGACATACCATCACCCTATGGGTTTAGAACGGGCAGATTATCCGCTTTCTTTTTTTATGAGAGCGGAGGTAAAGCCTAAACCACAACTCACTTAAGCGGACAGTCGTCCAACAATTGGTTGGAGAGCGGAGGTAAAGCCTAAACCACAACTCACTTAAGCGGACAATCGTCCAACATTTGGTTGGAGAGCGGAGGTAAAGCCTAAACCACAACCCACTTAAGCGGACAGTCGTCCAACATTTGGTTGGAGAGCGGAGATATAGTATAAACCTAAAACTCACCCAATCGGACAGTCGCCGAGCATCAGGCTCGCGGATAATCGTCCAACATTTGGTTGGCGGACAATGATCCAAACTAAGTTTGGTCGTCCAGCATCAAACTGGTTACTCTTTTTCATCGTCATCTAATGTTTCATCTTCCTGCACCTGAGGAATTTCTCTGAGCAGGTTTAAATCAAAACCTTTTGACCCTTTAGTGATAAGTTTTCCAAAGTCTCCTTGATAATCAATGCCAAGTCTCTCAAAATTATCCCTAAGGTTTTTGCTCTCAGTTTCAACATATTCCTCATCCTCGAATACACTTAGGAATATCTGTTTTCTATAAAACATTCTTTGTATGTCGCATAGATATTTTATCAAATGAATGTAATAGCATGGGTTATGCTCAAGCATATATCTCTGATAAAACTCGGTAAAATCTCTATCATATCTCCATCTGTGAGTCTTTATCTCCTTTCTCTTGATATGATAAATAGAAAAATCATAGTTTATCGCAGGGAGTGAATGTTCAATAAAACTCTGCGGATTTAATGTTATGATAACATTGCTTTTAAAGTTCGAGTTTGTCCTGTAAAGCAATTCTCCGTCCTTTTTTGCAAATTTAAAACCCTTTTCTTCGAGATAAGGTACATATTTCTTGGTAACATCGACTATCACCTGTCTTGATGGCTTGGTTATAGGATAAAGAAGGGCGAGTTGGTCGAGTGTCTTGCTGCTATCCACAGTTTGCGAATAAGAAATATTGCTATAAAAATTGCCGTACATCTCCTTTTCTTCAAACAAAGCATATGATTTTTTCACTTCAGTCTTCAGTAATTGGATGGTCTCTTCCCCTACATTGCCTTTGTATTGCATAAGACGTACAGACGAAATAGCCCTAACCTTATCGGTCACAGCATAGATTTTTGTATCAGTGACATAATTTATGTCCAAGCCACCATCTTTGTTGCTTGTACATGGAACACATATATAATTTCTCTTATCATTGTCGTAACCGACCACAATTACACTTCTTATCCCGCCATACTCAGCATCAACAACAGGGTCAAGATTTGCCATATATACATCGCCTATCTTAATGTCACGATTTCTCTGAAAATATGGATTATCAATCTTTACAAATGCGGTATGATTGCCACAACGAGCAAAGTCAAGGGCATCTGCTAAACTTAGATTAGAATGTTGTTTAAGCATTTCATCAATACGTTTTATGCCTTGATTGTACATATTGTTTATAAGTGTAGTTTTGATTTTTTCGGCTATCTCGGATGCAATTTTTTCAACTTTTGCCTTCTTTTCACCAACTTCTGGGTATTTTTTGCTTATATAATCAAGATACGTCCTCTGCAATTTCTCAATAATTTCAACATCGTTGCAAATAACGTCAATATGATAATCATAAAAATTTATCAAAATTTTTTCATGCATCTCTTTACTATAAAGCCTTATTCTTGTCGTATTCAAGTCGTTTTCGTCATCTTTAAAATAACTTACTAATTCAAAATCACTGTCTCCTAGTGCCTGGTTAATTATCTGCATCAACTCATCATATGTCAAATTGATATTCATACTTTTTTCTCCTATGTTTATTATAATTCAACAGCCATAATTTGTCAATAGTCAGCAAAATATTTGACGTTTTATGGCAGATTATATATAATATTAACATGATACAAATAAGAAGAAGTTGGTATGAACTCCTAAAAGATGAATTTGATAAAGATTATTTCAAAAAGTTACAATCATTTTTGCAGGAGGAGTACTCTCGCTATCAAATTTATCCAGCGGAGCAAAACATATTTAATGCCTTAAATCATGTTCCATTTGATAAAATTAAAGTGGTAATTATCGGGCAAGACCCCTACCATGAACCTGGGCAAGCGCAAGGTTTATCTTTTTCGGTGCCTGAAGACATCCAAATTCCACCATCTCTTGTCAATATAATGAAAGAAATTGAGGATGATTTGCATATCAAATGCTTACCAAACGGCAATCTCGAGCGCTGGGCAAATCAAGGCGTCCTTCTCTTAAACACAGTACTTACTGTAAGGCGCGGGCAGGCAAACTCTCACAAAGATAAGGGTTGGGAGATTTTAACTCGTAAAATAATTGAGCTTGTCGGCGCGCGAAAAGAGCCTGCTGTATTTATGTTATGGGGCTCATATGCGCAAAGTTTTGCACCACTAATTAGTCCACAACATCTAGTACTTAAAGCACCACATCCAAGTCCACTCTCCGCTTATCGAGGTTTTTTCGGTTGTAAACATTTCTCAAAGTGTAACGAATTTTTAAAAGCGCATGGTCAAACTCCGATTGATTGGAGATAAAAAATATCCCATAGTTTTATGGGATATTTAATTTTTAATTTTTTGTTCTATGTTTTTAATTTGCGTCTAAAATATAATTAATTCCCACCACGAACACCTAACAAAATATTTAGTGTCACATTTTCAGTTATATCATAAACTTGACTTTCTGACACATAATAGTCTCCTATAAGTTCACCACCTGACAAAGTAACTGAATCATAAATACTAGGACTAAATGTTAAACTGCAATTCGTACCTATTCCACCAGCATAATCATAAAAAATAATTTTTAAAGTTCTTACATTTTCTAATAATAGTCCATCCGTTTCATTTAATAAAGTTTTTTCTCCACCATTTATTGAATAATAGACCTGTGAAGGATCAAGCGGCCTTCTATTGGTAATGTTCACCGAATAAGACTCTGGAACTTCGCTTGATAATGCAATATTTATTGCAAAATTTTCAATACTTGCTGAACTGTTTTTACTTTCTACATGAAATGTCACTGTAAATGTCTCACTCTCCCCATCTGCTGGAATGGTTATACCACTTATTGGGTCACTGCTTGTTGAAGTCACTGTCATAGTCGCATTTGTTTGGGTACCAATTGATGGTGTTACTTCTACAAACATATCCTTCTCTGGATGATTATTTGTGATGCTAAATGTTATCGTCATATCTTCCCCACTTTTGTTAAAGGCAAGTTCCAAGCCTGACCATGTAGCAAGTTCTTCTGCTCCGTCATGTGTAGCATCAAGGACTACTTCTTGCATTTTGCTTTCACTGTCTGTAAGCGTACCATTTGCAAGTATACCATTAGATATCGTGGCTTGTACATCTGTGGCCTCGAAGGTTACATTACCACCGATATTTAGTGTAACATTTGGTACCGCCATGATTGACACCAGCATTAAACTTATAACCAATACAAATGCTGATATACATGAAATCAATTTTGTTTTTAATGTCATATTTTTCCTCCCTTTAAATTCTTAATATTTTCAATAGTTTGCCCAACACTTATGAAAATATTTATTTGTTTTTGCAAAATTCGACATATTTTGCAATTAAACATCCCTATTTTAACATGTTAAAAAGTGATTGTAATTTAAGTGCCGTCATTTTGGCGTCATAAAATTAAAGATTTTTTTAAAAAATATATTTTTATTAAAATCTAATTTTTTGACGGGACATTCTTCAACTTATTACATCTCGCTTTCCAATATTCGTAAAATTAGAGTATCAAAAATTTTTTTGATACCCTATTTTACCCCCCCCGCCTTTTTTGTCAAGCAAATTGACGCACTTCGTTTAACTTTTTTGCAAAAAAGGCAGGCGGTGGTATTTTATGCCCATTTATAAGGTTTTATTTTTAAAATAATGATGCAAACTAAGTTTGCCAAAAAAAGGCGGCCCCTGTATCGCGTACCCAAAATGCGTCTCAGTTTTGTTTATTTTATATTTATTAGAGTGGTAAAAAAATCTATACTGATATCTCACTCAATCGGACAGTGATGAAAACTAAGTTTGCCAAAAAGGCAGGCGGTTGTACAGTATACCCTTTTCTATAAGGTTTTATTTAAAAAAGAGTGGAATTAAAGTTTAAACCTACAATTTCTATTTTTTATAAGACAATCGTTTGCAACAATCCCAACTATAAAAAATGCAGGATTAAAAGGAAAAGTTAATTCCATTAAACCTGCATTTAATTATATATAGTGAAAATTTTAGTTTGACCTCTTAGAATTATCAATTTTTATCAAACTATCTTTTACTTTACTCAGCGTCAGCTGTTGTGTCGTCTGAGTCTGTAGCTTTTAGGCTGTCAATTGCTTCTTGAAGTTCCTTAATATCCTCTTTAATCTCTGTGTTTTGTGATGAAAGAAGGTTGAATATCTTTTCAAGAAGTGGGTATCTTTCTGAGTTCTTTTCCATAACTTCTTCACAGTGTTGTACAGAAAGTTTGAGCCCTTCAAGAAGGTCTAGGTCCTCTTCGAGTTTCTTAGCCTTTTCTTCATCAATGTCGGCATAGTTGTTTACACCATAAAGTACAACTTTTTGTTTAGCAACAAGAGCCTCTTTTCTACGAAGTTTCTTCTCATCACTTTCAAGTGTCCTCTTAACTCTTCTAAGTGGAATAAACTCTTTCTTGCACTTACGAAGTTCCTTCTCATTGGCTTTGAGTTTTTCTTGCTCCTCTGCAAGTTTTGCCTCAAGTTCGTCTAAAGTCATGGCTGATGCAAGAGCATTTACATCACCCTTAGCCTCTTCGTATACAGCCACCTTGTCTGCATCTTCAGTCTTTGGCTCTTCCTCTTCGCTCTCTTTTGTAGTTTCTTCAGTTGTCTCTTCAGCCTCAGGTTCTTCTGGAGTTTCCTCAGTCTCTTCTATTTCCTCTGTAGTCTCTTCGGTTGTCTCTTCCTCATTTGAATCTGTTAAGTCAACAGCATCTTCCTCTTCAGTTGGCTCTTCTTCCTCTTGAGCCTGCATTCTTGCAAGTCTTTCCATAAGTTCCATACGACGTTGACGGATAAACTCAGTTGTATCGTCTTCCTCTTCGGTCTCTTCTGAGGTCTCTTCATTTGTTTCTTCGGTTGGCTCTTCGCTCGTCTCTGGCTCCTCAGTTTCTTCCTCTTCGCTAACCTCTTCGGTTGCTTCTTGCTCTTCTTCCTTTTCTTCGTCAGGGTTGTAGTCTTCAACTACTGCACCATTATAAAGAATAGTAGCAATTTCTGGGTCTTTTTTGATTTCGTCTGACTTTTCAAGAGCATTAATTCTCTCTTCAAGGGCTTTGTTTTGTTCTTCTTGACGTTTAGCAATGGTATTTTCATCCTTTTTCTTATGAGAAAGGCTCATGAAGAGGTCGCCCATAAAGTAAAGAAGAAAACCTCCTGCTACAATAATTCCAAGAACAACGACTACTGTAATAATTACTGAACTCATAATTTTCACTTCCTTTTTTATATTTTTGGCTTTGTTTTGTCATCGAAAAGCAGTTTTTTGGTGGAGACGGCGGGAATTGAACCCGCTTCCGAAAAACTTGTTCAAAATTTTTCTACATGTTTAGTTTATGTTAAATTTTCGCTGTTAAACATAACATAAACAAAATTTTAACAGCATAGTCTTGTTTTTATAAGCAATTTTAGACGAGATTACTTACAGAGCACCGTTTTTATGAACTCATAATATAATTTGGTGAGATTATATTCGAGTTAGACCGAAATTGTCAGTCTTAAAGATTTTTTTGTCCGATTAGGCAGCCATAGCAAGGCTAGGAGTGTCCATACGAACTACATTGTTGTTTGCGTTTATTTTCGCTGTCCTTTTTTTAGGTGTAAGAACGTCCACCACATGCTTTACATTTTGACCAATGCTCCCCGTCGAAACCAATAACGCCCCCAAACGTGTCAAGGGATTAATGGGTTTTAACTGCTCGGTCGATTTCCCTTCGGACTGCCCTATCCTTCAGGGTTTGTCTTTTGTCATAAAGTTTTTTACCTTTTCCGAGTCCAATCTCAACTTTAGCCTTACCCTTGATCATATAAATCTTTGTTGGAACAATTGAGTAACCTTTTTCTTGAGTTTTTTTCTCTAGTTTAAGTATTTCTTCTTTATGCAAAAGCAGTTTTCTTGTCCGCTTGCAATCACTATCATTTGGATTTGAATTGTCAGTTGGTGCAATGTAACAATTTCTTAGGTATGCCTCGCCGTTTTTGATGGTCACGAAACTGTCACTAAGACTGACTTTGCCGTTTGCAACCGACTTTATCTCTCCGCCTTTTAGTTCAATGCCCGCTTCAAGCAAGTCTGAAACGAAGAAATTATGATATGCCTTTTTATTGTTTGCTATTATCTTCATCTCGCCCCTATTATAACACTGATTTCCAACTTTTTCAATACCCTATTTAAAAAAAGTTGATAAAATCTCGACTTTTTTGCATTTTTTTGTGATTTTTGCACATTTTTTAACGTTTTTTTCAATTTTCAGTGTTATTAATATATATTATATACTATTTTTATATAAAAAACATAATAAATTCAACTAAATTTTTAATTTTTACTGTCAAAAAAGCGGACTTTTTGCTATAAAAAATATTGACAAGCAACTTTTTTATAGTCACAAGTCAATATCTAACAAACTCTTTATATAAAACTCAAAACTTTTTTCAACTGTTCTTAAAGGCTTTTTATCATAAAAATGTAAACTTTATAAAAACACTTAAAAACTTTTTATTTGACAAACTTTACAAACTCAAAGTCAATTTTTCTAGTATAAATGTTGGATGCAGTCAGTTTTACAACCACCTTATCACCGACTGAGAAGACAAGTTTTTGTCCTTTGAGTTTAAGTTGTTTTTCAAATAGCAAAAATCCGCTGTCTGGCATGTCTTCAACCTTTATCATACCCTCAACGGTGTTTGGAAGTTCAACAAATATACCAAAATTGGTGACAGAGGACACCACACCCTCGAACTCTTCTCCGACCCTATCTCTCATTAGGTATGCTTTCCATAAATCGTCAACTTCACGTTCGCACTTGTCAGCATTTTTTTCAGTCAAACTTGATTGCTCGCCTGCCTCAAAGGCGAAGTCGTCAAGTTCCTCTTTTCTTGCCCCATGGATACCTTTATGCAAATTCTCCTTGATGATACGATGAATGGTAAGGTCAGGGTATCGTCTAATAGGAGAGGTAAAGTGACAATAGTATTTGAGAGCAAGTCCAAAGTGTCCTAGGCACTGGTTGGTATATCTCGCCTTTTGCATTGAGCGAAGGATAACCTTGTTAACTGTTTCGGTATATGGCTGATTTTCACAGAGTTTGATAAGGCTTTGATAATACTTTGGTGTTATCTCTTCTGGGATTCCTGGGGTCTTTATCCCAAGCCCTTTCATATATTCTATCACACTTTCTGTCTTTTCTTTTCGTGGACTTTCGTGAACACGGTAAACAAAAGGCAGGTCATTATCGCAGTACTCTTTGGCTACCGTCTGATTTGCAAGCACCATAAAGTCTTCAATAAGTCTATGTGCATCGTTTCGTTCTCGTTTTTCAAAGTCGACCGCCATGCCGTTTTCGTCAAATATGAATTGCACCTCTGGGACCTCAAAGTCGAGTGAGCCATCCCGTTTTTTCTTCTCTTGAATTTTCTTCGATATCTCGTGCATGAGGAAAAGTTCTTCTTTAACACTCTCTGTCTTTTCGTCCGCCTTTTCTCCGCACAGCACTTTGTAAACATTTGTATAGTTAAGTCTTGCCCTACTTTTTATAACACTTTCACAAATCTTGTGTGATACGACATTTGCATCTTCGTCAAGTGTCATTATGCAAGATAGTGTCAATCTCTCAACGTTTTCATTGAGCGAACATATGCCGTTGGATAGTTCCTTTGGAAGCATAGGAAGTACCGAAGTTGGAAAGTAAACACTTGTTCCGCGGTTAAATGCCTCTTCGTCAACAAGGCTATCATATTTGACGTATTCGCCAACGTCTGCAATGTGGACACCCAAAATATAGCCGTTCTCTATCCTTTCAATTGACACCGCATCGTCAAGGTCCTTGGCATCCTCGCCATCTATCGTAAATGTAACCTTGTCCGTCAAGTCAACTCTCCCCTTTTTCTGATAGTCCTTGACCTCCATTGGGAGTTTTTTGACCTCTTCAAGCACTTCCGCTGGAAAAGTCTCGTATAGGTTATGGTCACGAATTATGGCAAGTTCGCAGGCTTTTACATCGTCTGACTTGCCAAGTACCTCAATAACCACTCCGCCAAGGTTTTCATTTTTACGAGAGAGTTCTACCACAACTCTGTCATCCTCTTTTGCTTTAAGTCCGCCTTTTAACAACTTAACTTTGTAAGGTATGTGGTTATTGTCTGGTTCCACAAATAGATTTCCGCCAACCCTCTCAACTACACCTACAAGTTTGGTGACAGGCTTTATTATCTTCACAACCTTTCCGTCACTGCCCTCGTCTGTTTGAGATAACACTTTGACAATAACACGGTCGCCATCAATCGCTCCGTTTTGGCTGTTGCCAGCAATAAATATATCCTCTTCGTCCGAATTGTCTATTTGACAAAAGCCGTAGCCTCGTGCATTGCCAATGAAAGTCCCTTTGACATACTCGTTTGTTGGAAGTGCCACCCACTTGCCAGGCTTTATCTCAAAAATATCGCCATCTTTTTCAAGTTTTGCAAACTGCCTTTTGACATCTTCAATATCTAAATGGTAGGTATTTGCTATAAAATAAAAAAGATTGCTTGTCGAAGAATAAGACAAACCATCTTTTGAAAGCAATTCTAAAATTACCTTTTTCGCCTGCATACTATTCCCCTGTTGTTGGAGCGATAAATAGTTCGGTCACAAAGAAGAGAATAATGCATACAAATATGATTACAGCCATTGCAATTGTAATTCTCTTTAAGATTGCATCACGAGATGCACCTTTGTTCTTTGCATAATAACTCTCTTGGCTCACCCCAGTAAATGCATCAAGGCTCTTTGATGAGTCGTTTGACTGCATAAGTGTTGTCACTATCATAACTATCGCACAGGCAATGATTATTCCAAATAAAACATATCGCACTATAGGTAAGGCACTCGCCCAAAAGTCACTGACAAGTTCGTCGTTCATAATAAGTCTCCTTTTTTAGTATCATAAATTTGAAAGTATCATACAAAACCACACCGTAAACAGTGCTAATATGATTACAAATATAAACTGCACCCACTTTATCTTAAATTTTCTGTCCGCTCTTGGCTTGAAGATTTGTGCTAAGAATATGTTGTAAAGCATAAAGAGCATGATTACAACAAAGGCAACTATAAAAATAATAAGTCCAGTTCGCCCAAGTCCATCTCCAATATCTCGTCCCCAATCGTCGAGAAAACTGCAAAGTAAACTCCTCATATCTCTCCTTTATATTTTGTAAAAGAAATTAAGTTTACACTCTTTTGTTTTTAAAGGGTGCTACTTATTCTATTATAAACATTTTTTAAAAATAGTCAATCATTTATAGTAAATTTTTTGTGCTTATTCTCGTTTTGCTTATATTTACAAGAATTTTGGACAATATTTCACAAAATAACGGCCAATATTTGATAAAAAACTTCAAAAAATTTGAAACAATGCAAAAATATGTAAAAAATTGAAAAGAAAAATACCCTTAAGAATAAGGGCATTTTCTTGCTTGAGCCTTAAACGTTTAAAAGTCTCAAAATTCGGCCGTTTAAAATCATAAGTACAAGGTCGATAAGCCATACAAGCCAGAAACCAAGGAATATTCTAAGAATACCCGCTACGATTTTGCCTTCAGATATTCTTGTAATAATTCCACAAATCCAAGCGGTCACTGGGATTATTGCAAGAATGATACTTACGACTCTTCCAAGTCCGAAATAATCTTTACCTGATTTTGCCATACTGCCCTCCTACAAGTATTATACAACAAATCTTTATAAATATCAATCATTTTTTGTCTTTTTTTGGAAGGAAATATAGTCTTTTTTAAGAAATATATGAAATCAGATTTTGCTATTTAAAATACTTGTTTTTATTAAATAAAAATGTTTAAAAAATCAATATTCAGATGTAACAACTATATTGAATGTTGTATCTTGTGTAATTTCATACCAACCAAAATATTCTGTTGTTGCCATACCTGTGAAATGTTTGCTTTCATTAATGCCCGTATCACTTGTTATGGTAACGTCCGAAGGAAATCCTATAGCCCTAAATTGTCCCCAAGCATTAGCAAAAGCAATTTGAGTAATATATGGTATAGTCAGTTTCCAATGTGAAAAATGTGAGTCATCTATATCTTCATATTGAGCATTTTCTATTGAACCTGGAGACAAAAATTCCTCAACCCTATTTAATGCTATTCTTATTTGTTCGTCCGTCTTCACTACACACTCAATCGTCACTGTATAACCCTCTTGAGGCTCTTCGGTGGTGTTTTCGAGGTGTACATTGATACCAAAGGTTCCGCTGGCTGGTGAGTTCTTGCTGGATACGTTGAGTTTAAAAGTATAAGTTGCACTATCGGTGATTATTCGATTGTCAGTTTCTGATATTGTCTCCCTGTCACAATCTCTTGTTACTGTAAAACCATTTGCAACTGTTGTGTCTGTGATTGTCGTATCTATGTTACGGTCAGTGGCTAGGTTTGTTATTGTAAAGGATACTGTTATTTCACTTCCATTCTCATCAAATGTAAGTGGCATATTTGTCCACTCTGATGGCATTGTGATATTTTCGGTTGTGTCAGTGTAATCTATCTCGACTTTTGGCAATGTCACTTGACCACCACTTGCACCTGTTATTGTGCCTGTAACTTCGGCATAGACACCATTTGCGGTAAAAGATACATTACCACCCATTTGCATTGTAATAGTTGAACTTGCGAATATACCTACCAGCATAAGAGAAACAACCATCACAAATGCTACAATAATTGAAATTAATTTTGTCTTTAATGTCATTTTGTTATTCTCCTTTTAATTAAATTTTATAAAAATAGGCTAGAAAATTTTTAAATAGTTTCTTTTATGTGGATAACTATTTCTAAAATTTTTTGATACCCTATTTTACCCCCCCCGCCTTTTTTTGTCAAGCATTTTGACCCACTTCGCAAAAACTTTTTCACCAAAAAAGGCTACTAACCTTTACTACTTCGAAAAAAGTGAGAATTTTGGGGTGGCTAAAGCCAATTTTATAATGTTTTTATTAAAAAATGATGCAAACTAAGTTTGCCAAAAAAGGCAGGCGGTGGTATCTGTAACCCAAAAATAAGGATTTTATTTGAAAAGTGAGCGGAAATACAGAACTTACCAATGGTTACTTGAGCGGATAGTCGTCCAACATTTGGTTGGTCTGTTAGAGCGGAAATAAAAGTCTAAGCCTAAA
>ERZ1643249.3296-NODE-3296-length-14313-cov-4.548604_pt1 | contig 14313 bp, 12 predicted proteins | sample MGYA00579263_ERZ1643249 | MGnify/ENA primary metagenome ERZ1643249 (study PRJEB29033, sample SAMEA4952264) | chicken gut metagenome | biome: Broiler Chicken; feature: Gastrointestinal Tract; material: Caecum | place: Ireland | collected 2018 | study: Broiler...
CTTGAACTCGCCTGTCATCTGCATCAGACTCATCGGGGCATTCATATGATCCTTCTGAGCGGACACAGTGAATTTGAATATGCACAGAAAGCACTTCAATACCGCGTTACCGACTATATACTGAAACCAGTCACTAGACAAAAGATAACCGAACTGGAGGAATGTCTGAAAAAAATCAACCGGGAGCTGCAGACAAAAAAGGAAGTCCGGCTGCTTGCAGGAGACGACAGCCTGAAAGACCAGCTTCTCACTATCCTGCGCAGAGGAGACACAGAGGCCGTCCACGAGCTCATGCTCTCAGGCACGCTCTCCCGGGTACTGCTCCATGACACAGACGGCACGCTGGGCGCCACTTTGTTAAACTATCTCTTCGCCTATCAGAATGAAATCGGAAAGGATAAGCCCCGGCTGCCTGATCTTAAAAGGCAGAGGCTTGAAGAGTATTGGCGTCTTCATTCTCCCCGGGAACGGGTGGACTATCTCCTTTTGCGCTACCGCGAGCTTATGGCCTATTCCGAGAGCCGGAAGAGTGAATATACACAGCCCATTGTAGCGCACTGTATCGAGATCATTCAGGAATGTTTCACTGATTCCGGATTTAACATCTCCCTGCTGGCTGACCGGCTGAACCTTTCGCTCCCTTATCTGAGTACGGTTTTTAAACAGGAAATGGGGCAGACATTAAGCAGCTTTCTTTCTCAGCAGCGACTGCTAAGAGCACAGGAACTGCTGTGGGATATCTCAATCCCTATTAAAGACGTGTGCATCAGATCCGGCTATGAGGATCCTCACTATTTTGCCAGATCCTTCAAGAAACAGACCGGTATGACGCCCAGCGAATACCGCAACCTCTACAGCAGACGGAAATTATATTCCGACACAGGCGGAAAGGGGGAAACTCCATGAGTATCACAAAGCGGAGTTTTATGATTATCTTTCTGATTATTTCCGGAATCCTGCTGACATTAAATATTGTTACCTATGTTTTTTTCAGGCATTCCATCACAGAACAACTGATGAACTCTTACGATTCGCTGGTTGATGCGAACAATGCCCTGTGCCGCCTTTTCACTCAGGAAGTCGATCAGCTCACTTACCTGTATACTACAGATGAAGAGCTGGGGGAACTTCTCTCAAGGCCGGTAGGTGAAGATCCGCTTGAAGATATGCACATAAAAACTTCTTTAAACAGCCGGATAGCATATAATCTGAATTCACAGAGCGCACTTTCAAACAATGGCTTTACCTCTGTTCTCTATCTCAATCCTGCTCTCCCGGCAAGTGCCTTGTTCCAGCCCGGTGTCACAACGATGCATGTCAGCAGACTCTTTAGCGGGGAAGCCGTTCTGGAGGAAGAATGGTACAAAAACGCTCTGAAACATAATACCCGCCAGTACATCTTCGTAGATGAGCAGGATGGACGGCTCTGCTTTGCCAAGAAACTGCAGAACAGCCACTATACTGGTTCTTACCAGAAAGATGGCGTCGGCGTCCTTCTCTGCAGCATACCTGCGAGCCGTATTTCGCAGATTCTCTCCTTTCACCCGCTTACAGCCAACAGCGGCTTTGCTCTTTTCGGACGCGACGGTTCTCTGCTGTACCAGTCGGATATACTCCCCGACCTTTCCAAAAGAGATACATATTTCCTCAGCGATACGTCTCATCAGGATCTTTCCTTAAACGGCAGCGCTTTTATATACAGTTCGGCGGAACTTGACTGGGGGATTCAGCTTCTCTTCCTCACGCCTTACGGAGATATCTCACAACAATTGCAGTCGATGATGGTTCCCTACCTGTTCTGCTCTTTCATCTTTCTTGCCATAGGAGCGCTGTCTTCTCTGCTGCTCTCAAGGAGCATCACGCGCCCTGTCGTACAGCTCACAAAGCGGATTGAAAGCATCGAAGACACAAGAAACGTAGATCTTGCGGCATTCTCCGGTGCAGGCCCTCTGGAAATCCGTCATCTGAACACCAGCTTCACAGATCTGATCCGGCGTGTGAACCGGCTGAACGAACAGATACGTCAATCTGCTGAGCAGCGCAGAGTGAGTGAACTGCGTGCACTACAGGCGCAGATGAACCCCCACTTTGTACTCAACGCCATGAACACGGTTAACTCCATGGCGCTTATGCGGGGACAGGATGATATTGCCGCGACAGTGGATTCCATTGCAAGTCTGATGAGGTACAGTATTACGGATCCTGACCAGCTTGTCAGCATCCGTACCGAGATAGAGAATATCCGCGAATATATCTCCATATACACGCTGCGTTTCCGGCAGGAAATCCATCTGGAAATCTCCACGGAGCGTCCGGAAACAGATATTTTCATTCCCAAATTCACCTTGCAGCCTCTTGTAGAGAACTCGATCCGCCATGGCATCACCCGCAAAGATGCTGGTATCACTGTTTTTCTGCGTGCATGGGAAGAGCCGGATAGGCTCTGTGTGGAAGTGACCGATACGGGCAGAGGAGCCGACACAGACATGCTCAATGCCTATCTGCGCTATGAAAATGTAAATCTGAAAGTATCCCACGGATTCGGCATACGCAATGTAAACGAACGGATCCGTCTGCACTTCGGCGATGAAAGCGGCCTCTCATTCTCCACTGACAAAAACGGACGGATCGCCGCTACACTTACCATTTGCAAGAATAAAGAAAGTGCACCTGATCAAAAGAATTAACTCTTTCAAACTTTACAGCCGGGCGGTATATTAGGAATTAGAATCAACCACCCGGCTTTTTGCCGGATATGAGAAAAGGAGCGAGATTATGGCAAAAACACTTGTTGTCAATGGCATTCACAATTACACCTCTCCTGAAGAATATGTTCCTCCCAAATCAGAGGCAGTCAGGAAACATCTGGAATGGTTCATGGATCAAAAACTTGGACTTATGATGCACTGGGCTCCCGGCTGCCAGCTCGGCACATATGAGAGCTGGCCCTTAAGTGACGGGGACGGCATATGGAGCCAGGAAGATATGACATGGGCAGACATTGAAACATGCAAACAGCAGTACTGGGACGCAAACAAGACCTTTAACCCTGTCAAATTTGACCCGGAAGGATGGGCTGTACTTGCCGCGGAATGCGGATTCAAATATCTTCTTTTTACGACAAAACATCACGACGGGTTCTGTATGTATGACACTAAGGCGACAGACTATAAGATCACAGCGTCCTCCTGTCCTTTCCACACGCACAAGGACGCTGACGTCGTCGGGGCGCTTTTCCGCGAGTTCCACAAGCAAGGGCTCGGTATCTCTGTATACTTCTCCAAGCCGGACTGGCACAGCGAATATTACTGGCCGCCTCAGTTCGGCACCGCGCCCGACCGCAATGTAAGTTATAATATAAGTGAACATCCTGATCTGTGGGAAAAATTCGTGCAATTCACCCACCGGCAGATCCGGGAACTCTGCACCGATTATGGAAAGATCGACGTTCTCTGGCTGGACGGCGGCTGGGTGCGCCCCGACAATCTCGGACAGGATATTCGCCTGGGAGAGATCGTCGAAGAGATCCGCTCCTCCTCCCAGCCCCATCTGATCGTCTCCGATCGTACCTGCGGCGGAGAATACGAGAACTTTATCACTCCGGAAAAGACTGTTCCGGATCAGGCTCTCACAGTTCCATGGGAAACATGTACTACTGTAGGCAGGACGTTTTCTTTTCATTATACAGACACCTTCAAAAGCGGACACCAGCTCGTACTGCTCCTTCTTGATGTAGTCAGCAAAGGCGGCAATCTTGCGCTCAATGTCGCTCCGCAGCCCGACGGCGCGCTTCCCGCCCCTGCTGTGCGTTCCCTCCGCGACCTCGGTTCCTGGCTTAAAATTTTCGGAGACGGACTCTATGGTACACGAATCTGTGCTCCGTATTTTTCAGACAGACTGTTTTACACTTGCAAAAAGGACAGCATATATGCATTTTTTACATATGATGAAATTCCCTTTCTTCCTGATCGAATCACTCTTTCCGCCAGGAATACTGTCCGCAAAGTAACCTGCATGCGCACTGGCATGCCGGTCCGTTTCCGGCAGAACGGGGACACTGTCGCCATTTTCCCTGAGAATATCCCACTGGGCGGCGCTTTCTACGCTGAAGGCTTTTGTATTACAACAGACTGACCGGACAAAGCGAAACCGACATTATATTTCACAGATTCTTCCACACTTCTTTTACAGTCTCCACATCAAGATCTTTCTCGATCTGATTTACAATGGTGGCGCTGTTTACCTGCGCCACCTCTGCTTTGCTCTGGTCCATATACACAAAGCAGATAAAGCACAGTATCCCTATAACCAGCCGCAGATAAAAGCTGCCCTTTATCTGTTCTGTCTCATCCTCTCCAGGCCCGTACAGATCATGATAGATTCTTCCGTACCGGGGATGGACGGCAGGAATATCCTGACGCTCATTATATAGTTTTCTCGTCTGCCGTAGCAGCTCCCTGCGGCGCATTTCAGAATCGTTCATAAGGGCCTCTTCTTTCATAAAAATAAGGACATAAGATATCATCACTTACAATATCCTATGTCCTTACCGGATTTTATATGTCTTTCCTTTATCTGTCCGCCAGCTCTTTGGTTATGTCCTCCCATGTCACACCGCGCTCTGCCATAAGCACCATGGCGTGATAGAGAAAGTCCGCGATCTCGTACTTGATCTCTTCGGGATTTGGATTCTTCGCCGCGATGATGATCTCTGTCGCCTCTTCTCCCACCTTTTTGAGAATCTTATCCAGACCTTTGTCAAAGAGATAATTTGTATAAGAGCCTTCCTTCGGATGCGCCCTGCGGTCGAGGATCGTATCGTAGACAGATTCAAATATCTGAAGCGGATTCTTGGCATCCCGTTCTGTCCCCACGATCGTCGTATAGAAGCAGGTGCGGTTTCCTGTATGGCATGCCTCTCCCACCTGTTCCACTTTGGCTAAGATCGTATCTTTGTCACAGTCCACACAGAGCGCACGCACATACTGGTAATGCCCGGAAGTCTCTCCTTTTACCCACTGGCATTTCCTGCTGCGGCTGTAATAGGTCATCCGTCCGGTCTTAACCGTATTGTCGAATGCCTCTTCATTCATATACGCTGCCATAAGCACTTCATTTGTCTTATAATCCTGAACGACAACCGGAATGAGTCCGTTATCGTTTAATTTCAGTTCAGAAAACTCCAGTATACTCTCAAAGGAAGTCATCTGAATGCCCGCGTCCGCGCAGATTTCCTTAAACTCATTAAAATCCATATTCAGGCTGCTGACGAACATGCCGGACACGCCGCGCACGCCGTCTGATCCTAGGATGCGCAGGATCTCGCTCTGCTCCATGGTATCCGTCAGGACAACACAGGGGATCTCTGTCACATTCATGACAGAATTTAAGTCCAGTCTGTGCATAAATACGATTTCCGTGCTGCACTCTTCGATCAGATGCTGCTGTTTAAACAGGGTGTCAAAGTCATTTAGGGATACCGCGATCCTCTCCTTGCCGAATCGCTTGGAAACTTCCCCGATCAGATCAATGGAGAGCGGCTTGGAAAAATTAAGGATCGCCCGCTTTGCTCCCGCATAGAGAAGTTTTTTTACATCCTCAGTCCTTCGTATGTTTCCCCCTGCGATCATGGGGATACTGATGACGCGGTTGATCTTTCGGATCAGATCAATGGATTCATCATGCCCCTCATCCGAATCTGAGATGTCAAATACGATCAGCTCGTCCGCGCCTTTTTCACTGTAATGTTCTGCCAGTCCCACCACATCGTCTGATACCAGCGTCGGGTCGTCGAACCATTTCACCGCTTTCCCGCCGTCGATAAATATACACGGGGTCAGTCTTTTATAACTCATGTATCTGTCTCCTTTCAGAGTGTTCCTTTTGTAGACCATACTTCTTTTATCCTGGGCTCCATGCAGACAGCCATGTCAAGAGCCTTTCCAAATGCCTTGAACATCGCCTCTGCCATGTGATGGTTGTTGCCCTCCTCCATGATCTTCACATGGAGATTCATCGCCGCGCCGTAAGAGACAGCATAGAAGAATTCTCTCACCATCTCCGTATCCATCGTTCCCATCCTGGGCACGGTAAAGTCCGCGCTGTATTTTAAATATGGACGCCCGGAGAGATCCACAGCGCACAGCGCCAGCGTCTCGTCCATGGGGAGAATAAAGTATCCGTATCTTCTGATCCCGGCTTTCTCTCCAAGAGCCTTCGCGATCGCCTGCCCGAGAACGATGCCCACATCCTCTATGGTGTGATGGCTGTCCACCTCGATATCTCCATTTACCTTTATCTCAAGGTCAAAGAGCCCGTGGCGGGCAAAACCGTCCAGCATATGGTCAAAGAACTGTATCCCTGTGTCGATTCGGTTTTTTCCCTGTCCGTCAAGATTGATAGTCAGGCTGATATCCGTTTCCTTTGTTGTTCTCGTACAGCTTCCGATCCTTCTGTCCATTTCCCTGCACCTCCCTACTTCCCGTCAAACCGGACCCTGACAGAATTAGCGTGGGCTGTCAGGTGTTCTGCCTCGGCAAACCGCTCGATATCGGTGTGTATCTTTTCCAACGCCTCTCTTGAATAAGAGATGATGCTTGATTTCTTGATAAAGTCATCCACTGACAGCGGGGAGAAGAACTTCGCCGTGCCGTTTGTCCGCAGCACATGGTTCGGTCCCGCAAAATAATCTCCCAGCGGCTCGCTGGAGTATTCTCCAATGAAGATCGCGCCTGCGTTGCGGATCTTCGTCATGACTTCAAAGGGATTGGCTGTCATGATCTCCAGATGCTCGGAAGCAATCTCATTCGCCGCCTCAATGGCATCTTCCATACTGTCCGCCACGAGGATATGTCCATAATTATCCAGAGACTTCTGTATGATCTCTCCTCTGGAAAGCTCTTTTGTGAAACGCTCTGTCCACTCGGATACCTTCCCGGCAAGCTCCATGCTTGTCGTCACAAGGATCGCGCTTGCCAGTTCGTCATGCTCTGCCTGTGAGAGAAGATCCGCCGCCGCATAGCGCGGGTTCGCTGTCTCATCGGCAAGAACAAGGATCTCGCTTGGTCCGGCGATGGAATCAATGCTTACATGTCCGTATACTGCCTTTTTGGCCAGCGCCACATAGATGTTGCCCGGCCCTACGATTTTATCCACTTTGGGTATGCTCTCTGTACCGTAAGCCAGAGCGCCGATAGCCTGAGCGCCGCCGGCTTTGTATACTTTGTCCACTCCGGCTTCTTTCGCCGCCACAAGAGTCGTCGGCGTGACCCTGCTGTCCTTTCCCGGCGGGGTCACCATGATGATCTCCTCTACCCCGGCTACTTTGGCAGGCATGACATTCATGAGAACGGACGACGGATAAGCCGCTTTCCCGCCCGGCACATAGACGCCCACTCTCTGCAGAGCAGTTACTTTCTGACCGAGCACCGTGCCGTCCGGCTTACTGTCAAACCAACTGTACTGCATCTGCTTCTCGTGGTAGACGCGGATATTGACAAGAGCTTTGCGGATCACCTCTAACAGCCCCTGATCCACTGCCTCATATGCCTCTCTGACCTCCTCTTCCGTCACAAGGATATTGTCTGCGCTGATGTCGGCTCCGTCGAATTTCTTTGTATATTCAAACAGAGCTTCATCACGGCGTTCTCTGACTGCGTCCAGTATCTCTTTGACACTCTCTTCGTATTTTCCATAGCTGTTTGGACTGCGCTTTAACAGGTCTTCCAACAGATTTTTCTTTGTATCCTGATCCAGTTTCTCGATCCTCATGTTCTCCTCCTGCGTCTGTCTACTCTTCTCTGAGCAGTTCCCGTAAGTCTGTGATAAGCTGTCTGATCCGCTCGTTCTCCATCCGCATGCTCACCGGATTGACGATCATGCGGGCAGACAGAGGACATACTTCCTCAAGCACTACAAGTCCGTTTTCTTTTAATGTAGAACCGGTCTCCACGATATCCACAATCACTTCTGACAGCCCCACGATAGGCGCGAGCTCGATGGACCCGTTCATCTTGATGATCTCCACAGTCTGATGCTTTTTATTATAAAAATAATCCTTCGCGATCTTCGGATATTTCGTCGCGACACGGATCATCTCTCTGTGCTGCAAAAGCTCTGCCGTTTCGGCATATCCGCATACGCACATCCTGCATTTCCCAAAGCCCAGATCCAGTACCTCGTGAACCTTGCGGCCTTCTTCGATAATGGTGTCCCTGCCGGCCACTCCGATATCCGCTGCGCCGTACTCTACATAGGTAGGCACGTCCGGCCCTTTGGCGAGAAAGAACTTTAATTTCAATTTCTCGTTGGTAAAGATCAGCTTCCGGGAATCTTTATCCTTCATTTCCTCACAGGTAATGCCTGATTTTTCCAGCATATCCAGCGTCTTGTCCGCCAGCCGCCCTTTTGTGAGGGCAAATGTCAAATATCTCATAGACGATGCTCCTTTAATGTCCGTTCTTCGTGTCTACAATCCTTTCCTCTCCCGTGACCAGATTTACCATCTCGATCTTCTGATCGTGCCGCAGATACAGCATCGCCGCGGCAGAAGTCCGCTTTCCATAGCTTTCATACACGTCCCTCTCTTCCCCAGGTTCTCTTTTCAGAAGTTCGATATTCCGGCCTTTCTTTCGGAAATCACAGGCCATGGATACTGCCTGCTCCTCTGTTGCTTCTGTGTAGACAATGAGATTGCGCCGAAGCGTCTCTACAGGGATCTTCTGCCGTCCCAGAGCGCTCATCAGCTCATCTACGATGATCGCGAATCCGATGGATGGGGTGTCTTTCCCGAATTTTCCCAGCAGATGGTCATAGCGTCCGCCTCTGACAACAGCATCTCCCGTGCCATATGTGTAAACGCGGAAAATAATGCCTGTATAATATCCGTAATTTCCGCTCATACTCAGATCAAAAGTGATGTGATCATCCGCCCCGTATAATTTAAGCAGACGTAAAATATGCTCAAGCCTTAAGACGGCATGTTTGGCCTTGATGTCCGGCGCCACTTTCATCGCCTGTCCCAATACCTCTTCTCCCCCGGTCAGTTCCGGAAGAATACGGAAAGCTTCTTTGATCTCTGATTTCACTTTTCGCCCGTCCAATATCTCCTCCACACCGAAAAAATTCCTGTTCGTAATAAGGGTACGGATCTCACAGCTTTCTTCCTCTTCAAGTCCTGCCGCTTCCATCAGGCTCCTGACAAAATCCACATGTCCGAGGCTCACCTGAAACTCTTTAAGGCCTACCTGCTTTAACCCGTCTGCGACCATGGCGATCATCTCTGCATCCGCCTCCACGGCGTCCAGTCCGATCAGCTCCGCGCCGAGCTGGGTGTTCTCCTTTAATCTTCCCTGATAGCTGGAATGGTTGATAAATGTATTTCCGGCATAGCAGAGACGAATCGGCTTCTCCTCGCCCTCGAACAGAGTTGCTGCCGCCCTAGCGACAGACGGAGTGATATCCGGGCGAAGCGCCAGGATATTTCCTTCTCTGTCAAAGAACTTATAAAGTTCCTGTGTCGAGGTGGAACCGATTTCTTTTCGGAACACCTCGTAATATTCAAATGTAGGCGTCTGTATATCCTGATATCCATACAGATGCAATACTTTGCTCAGCTTCTTCTGGAGCGCCAGTTTCGTCTCGCATTCTTTGTTGTAAATATCCCTTACGCCTTCCGGTGTATGAAGTTTTTGTTCCATGCGGCTCTCCTTTCACTTTATCATGCTAACACATTAAATTGCCCTTGTAATTATACGGAGTTTCCTCCTCTCTGTCAATCCCTCATATCCAGGTCTTTTTGTATCATATCCAGGTAGGGGACCAGGTACCCCTGCTTAAGTGCAAAGAACCAGTCCGGCTCCAGTTCTTCAAAGCGGATGCTTTTGCGCCCGCCCTGCTGCGCCCGTTCCCAGAACTTACGTATCTGCCGGTATCTCATATAGTAGAGTTCTTCTCTGCCGGTATAGTAAATCAGCAGAAATGAAATCCCGCCCTGGCCTTCAAACTTCTCCATAAAGTCGATCTGATGCCCGTGCACATTCTGAAGCGGGAATGTGTCTACACTGCACTCCTTGGCGTCAAAACATACAGGAATCCCCTGAACAGCTCCTATATAATCCACGGTACTGATCTTGTCAAAATAGGCCAGCGTAATATGCCGGCTTGCCTGATCGATATTCACCGGAGTGATTGGGGTGGGGATCTTCTGGATCAGGGCAAGTCCCATCTCCATATAGCGCTCATTTGTATGATTGATAAATTCCTCCAGCGTGGAACCTCTTAGACCTCTTGAGTTCCATGTGGCCATATCACATTACTCCTTTGTCTGTGCATATTGTCCGGAACAGCGCGGGAACCGGCGCTGTAATCTCTTTGCGGGACAACGCCGCAAGCGCTCCTTTACATTCCGGCATACATAACCTGGCGGAATGCAGAAGCTGGCTTTTAAGCCCATACTCTTTCTTAAGCCGTTCATTAACCGAACGGTCGCCGTACTTCGGGTCCCCCGCGATGGGAGGTCCCTGCGAGGCAAGATGGGCCCGGATCTGATGTGTCTTTCCTGTGATCAGATGAACTTCCAATAAAGTAAACCCGCCGCCTGAAGCAGCCGGACAGTACTCCGTCTCGATCAAAGAGGCCCCGCCGCTTTTTTGGCTCTGTATGGATACGGTGTTTGTTTTTTCATTCTTTAAAAGATATCCGCCGATCCGCTTCTTTTCTGTCACAATTCCCTTTACGAGACACAGATAATACTTCTTCACCGTGCGCTCCCGGAACATCTCCGTCAATTCCTGAAGAGCCGCTAGGGATTTTCCCGCTGCCACGATACCGCTTGTGTTGCGGTCCAGCCTGTTGCAGACCGACGGGCGGAAGGTCTGCAGTTCCTCTTCTGTGATCTGCCCGCTTGCAAGCAGATATGCCGTCAGATGTTCTACAAGAGAGACATCCTCTGGTTTCGCCTTCTGGGAAAGCATTCCCACAGGCTTATTGATGAAAAGCGTATGCTCATCCTCATATATGATATCAAGCCTTATATTTTGCCGCCCGACATTCTTTTGAATGGGAGTTTTCCGCAAGCATGAAAATTTCCGAATCGTCTCCTCCGCAAGAAAAAGCTTCACCACATCTCCCTCGGAAAGCATCTCATTTCCTGACGCTTTTTTCCCGTTGAGGACGATATTTTTCTTTCTCATCATTTTGTATAAGAAGCTTTTCGGCGCCTGATCCATGTATTTCCCCAGGAATTTGTCCAGACGCTGTCCGGCTTCGTTCGCGCGGATACAAAGTTCTTTCATGTGCCGCCTCGTTTCTGTCTTAGTTTCTATTGATTCTGCCCATGCAGAACTTACAGTGAAATACTCAGGATCACATTCCTTATTGCTTCTTCTGCTTCCTTTGTGTCTTCCTTCTCCACTGCCGCGATATTGTCAAGCCCCTCCGCTCTTGTAAGGAAGGGTTTGTATTCATTGAGCACCTTCACTGACAGCCCGTCGAAGCCATTTGCCGTGAGCATTGTCCGGATATAGCTGCTTAAAGTTTTCAGGTCCACCTTTTTTGAGCGGGTATACCCGAATACATTGTGACCGGAGATCACGATACAGTCCACAGGCATGATGTCATTTTTGCTGGTGATCACCATATCATAACAGACTGTAAGATGTCCTGTTTTTGCAGTGATCTCCTCTGCTGTGCCCCTCTCGACAGAAGAATGGGGAAGCCTTGCGATAACCCCTACCAGCGCCTTTGAGGCGGGAAGACATCCGAGAACCGCCACTACGGTAAGCAGGTTCAGTCTTGTCCCTGTCTGAAAATATCCCAGCAGAAAAACCGCAGTCACAATGCCAAAGTAAACAACCGTTCTTATGATCTCAATTTTTTTCTTATAGTCCAGATAACCGGGCGAACCCTTCTGCGCTTTTCTCATCTTGTAAATAACTCCTCCACATTCAGTATCAGTCCGTGTGGAACAAGCTTCGCCCCTGCTCTTGCCGCTTTCATCGCCGCCCCGTATACAGACAGCGGACGCTTTTTCCTGCTGTCTTTCAACGCCTTATGCACCACATTGGGAGCCTTTGCAAGCGACAGCTTCTTAAGCGGGCCGGCCAGTTCTCCGCTGACAATGAAAAACTCTGTATCCACCGGTCCCGGGCAGACAGCGGTCACATAGATGCCGCTGCTTTTTAACTCTGCTCCCAGCGCTCTGGAAAAGCTAAGCACATAGGATTTTGTAGCAGCGTACACTGCAAATCCCGGCTGCGGACAGAACGCCGCGGCGGAGGCAAGATTGAGAATGCGGCTTCCTCTTCCCATCCAAGGCAGTGTCATCTGCGTCATGCGCGTCAGAGCGCGGCAGTTTAAGTCCACCATATCTGTCTGGAGTTTCTTTCCTTTTCCGGCAATGTCCGTAAATGTTCCGCTTTTCCCAAATCCTGCGCCGTTGACCAGCATACGCACATCCGGCGACAGTTCCCGCAGGGCGTTATGATACTCCTTATACACCTGCTTTTTCATCAGATCGCCCTCAAAGATCCGAAGAGGAAGCCTGCTCTCTTCTCTAAGCTGCTCCAGCCGCCCCCTTCTCCTGGCGATGACCCATATCTCATCTAAATCCCGGTAAAAATAGCCTATCTGCCGGACGAACTCCCTCCCTATTCCCGATGAAGCTCCTGTCACGACTGCGATCTTTTTCTGTCTTTCCATGCCTGACCTCCGATCCTTTCCTGGCTTTGCCTGTCTTTCTTTATTCCTATCTCTTTTTATGGATATTGCGTATTGTCTTTTTCTTCTTTCTTACAGTATTTCCGTTTTTCCTGTGCACTCCTGACTCTGTGTGTCCTTTTGCCTTTCCTGTTCTCCTGTCAGCAGATCCTGTACGGTTCTTTGCACTCTCATATGCTCTGCCCTTCCTCGGTCGGATGAGACACTTCTGCCCGTACCCGATCAGGTCTGTCCTTCCCGCCTTCTTAAGAGCCTCTTCAACCAGATCGTAAAGCTTCGGGTCCCGGTACTGGATCAATGCTCTCTGCATCGCCTTCTCGCGGGGACTCTTTGGCACATAGACCGGTTTCATGTTCCTTGGATCAAGTCCTGTATAATACATACACGTAGAGAGGGTGGACGGCGTGGGATAAAAGTCCTGCACCTGCTCCGGCATATATCCCAGATCCCGGCAGTATTCGGCAAGCTCCACCGCTTCTTTTAACGTTGAACCCGGATGAGACGACATCAGATACGGCACCACATACTGCTTCTTGCCGAGCCGCTCATTCATCTTCCTATACTGCCGGATGAACTCCTCATAGACACTGTTTTCAGGTTTTCCCATCAGAGAAAGCACCTGATCTGACACATGCTCCGGGGCGACTTTTAACTGACCGCTTACATGGTGTTCGCAAAGTTCCTGCAAAAACTCATTTCTCTTATCCGCGAGCAGATAGTCAAACCGTATGCCGGAACGGATGAACACCTTCTTCACTCCCGGGATGCTGCGCAGTTTCTTTAAGAGACGTACATAGTCGCTGTGGTCCGCGTCCAGATTTCTGCACGGCCGGGGCCATAAGCACTGTTTGTTTCTGCACACACCATGTTCTGTCTGCTTCTGACAGGACGGATGGCGGAAGTTTGCCGTCGGTCCGCCCACGTCATGGATATACCCTTTAAAATCCTTCTCTTTTGTAATAAGCTGCGCCTCTTTCAGAAGAGATTCATGGCTTCTGACCTGAACGATCCGCCCCTGATGAAAGGTCAGTGCGCAGAAGCTGCATCCGCCGAAGCATCCCCTGTTGCTGATGAGGCTGAACCGGATCTCAGACACAGCGGGAATGCCGCCTTTTTCCTCATAAGAAGGGTGATATGCCCTCATATAAGGAAGATCATACACATCATCCATCTCTATCACGGACAGCGGTTTTGACGGCGGATTCTGCACTACATAAAGATGATCGGAATATGGCTCCGCCAGACGCTTCCCATTGAAAGCATCTGTGTTGATATACTGTGTATAGAAGCTCCTGGCGTAGTTCTTCTTTTCCGCTTTCAGATCTTCATAGGAGGGGAGAAACTCGGCCCCGCTGATCCTCGCCTTATCCTTTACCTTGACTACTGTACCGTCAATGTATGTCAGCTCTTCTGCCGGGATGCCGGCATCCAAAGCCTCCGCGATCTCTATGACAGAACGCTCTCCCATCCCGTAGGAAATGATGTCCGCCCCGGAATCAAGAAGGACCGATCTTTTGATACGGTCCGACCAGTAGTCGTAATGAGCCATCCTTCGAAGACTTGCCTCGATCCCTCCTAAGATGACCGGTGTGTCCT
>ERZ1643249.3301-NODE-3301-length-14300-cov-5.312531_pt1 | contig 14300 bp, 5 predicted proteins | sample MGYA00579263_ERZ1643249 | MGnify/ENA primary metagenome ERZ1643249 (study PRJEB29033, sample SAMEA4952264) | chicken gut metagenome | biome: Broiler Chicken; feature: Gastrointestinal Tract; material: Caecum | place: Ireland | collected 2018 | study: Broiler...
ATTCCTCCTTAACTTTTTTGGGCTCCTTTGGCCTGTCCGGCCACAGGAACCATGTGTATTTCAGGACGCCCCCGCTTTTTGAGCCGCTGAAAGAAAAGTTTTTCTGCAAGGGGAGTTCTACCAAACTGTCTCGGGAGATATACTTGAATTTTTACTCGGGAAAATTCAAAAATAATGAATTTATATTCATAGAGAAAAAAATTTTTGGCTGCTGTCAAGAAAAAATTAAGCTTCGCACTTGTACAATAAAATAAAATATGCTATTCTAAAATAAATAAAATTGTAGGATTGAATAAAAAGTGTATTGAAGAAACCGGAGAGATGAATCTGCAAAGGGGACAAAAGATTGGGGCTGAATTGTCCTTGCTGCATTTTCATAAGCAATGTCCAAAAAACAGACTAGAAAAGGGGAGTGTAAAACCAATGAAGAAACGGTTCCTTGCATCCGCAACAGCATTCGCATTGATTCTATCGTTGCTGCCTGTGGCATCGCTGGGTGCGGAGGCTCCGCCTGCGGAGAATTCCAGTGTTGCGACGACAGTGGAAGATGCGATTCTGTATCCATCGGAAGAATCTGGAAGCCTAGACTACAATGTAGTCTACACCTCCAAATATGATTCGGAGGTGAAACTCCTTGACAGCTCCAATTCCGGAATTGACACAGTAGAAGAACTGAAAACAGTGATGGGAGAGGCCGACGCACCCGAAGACCAGTTGGGGACGTCGATTGGTTCTCGCACCCTCGGGTATGCGGTAACAGCAAACCTGGGGTTTGACGAGGACGGGGACATTGCGCAGATCGAGATTACCGATGTGAACGAGCGACCCATCGTGGGTATTTCCTGGAAAAAAGATAATATTGGTAGCGATTACCAGGGGTTTGCTGAGGCTTTCGAGCGCAATGGCGCCTACGCCGTGTATCTGCCCCAGGTACACGATGCCGATGAGGCTCGGGAAGTTCTGAGTCAGATCGATGGTATCTTTATGACCGGCGGCGAGGACTGGAATCCCTCACTGTATGATGAGGAGCCGGAACCTCATGGAGCCGTAGGATGGAATAATGCCCGAGACACCTCAGATATCAAGTTGATGCAGAAGGCCATCGAGATGGATGTACCTATGCTGGCTGTCTGTCGGGGTGAGCAAGGGTTCAATGTGGCTATGGGCGGTTCCTTGATTCAGGATGTTCCCTATTATTTGGGTCAAAAGGTTTCTAAGGGAGAAATTGCGGAAAACCGCATCACAGTTCTTGAAGATGAAGGATACTATTCCGGAGAGAACTATGACATTTATTATGAATGTGCTCCTGATGCGCATCTTCGCGTAGTCGTGGATGGTCTTGTTCACGGCGGCGGTACCGGTTACCATGAATTGGCTGGCGGTGCTGGCAACGAAGGAATCGCCATCAGCAAGGAATCCAAGTGGCTGTACGATATTCTTGGCACAGATACCCTGGAGTGGGTTGCTACTGCTCACCACCAGGCGGTGGACCCGAAAAATTTGGGTGGCGGCCTGACCATCGTGGCCATGTCCTCTGACGGGATCGTGGAGGCCATTGAGCACCAGGACAGCCTGTTTGCACTGGCCCTTCAGTGGCACCCGGAGCGGGATGCTCTGGGGGATACCAGCGGTACAAACGTAGACCAGAACCAGTGCAATGCTTTGCTGGGCGCTCTAGTCCACTATGCCGGACTGCATGCCAATCCCGTTGAGTTGAAATTTGTCTACCCAGAAGATGTTCCAGCGGAGGATGTTGAAATCAACGTCTATCAGGGCATTCCCAGGTGGTACATCAAATATAGCGCCGGTACGCTAGAAGAACTTGCGGATGTGATGGCCACAGAGTTGAAGGAGGTTACTCCTAACGACGAGGGCAAGTACGTAGTCAATGAGGCAGGTGGCTATTGCTATCTCGTCCGTGGCAAGGAGTCCGGCGAGTACTACAATATTATCAAGATGTTTATTGTGAACGACGCAGATTTGGATTCTGGCGTCAAAGAGCTGCCTGTTAAAACCGGGCCTATTGCAGGGACTGGCTTTGAGACAGGCAACAATAATCCGGTTGGAATCGGTGGTGAGCATGCCCCCCCGGGCTTTGATCAGGGCCTCCAGCACTTTGTACCGATTGAGGGAACGGATGAGATGGAGTACCTGCTTGGCACGGATGGGTTAAAGGGGTATGAACCATTTACAACTCCTGCGTTCCAGCGAGAGGCAACCGGTGGAGCCATGTACCAGGCGACTACGCAGGAAGAGATGATGAACTTCATTGCTGAATACGAGGCTGAGTGTGAGTACATGCATGTATTCAGCATGGGGACTACTTCTAATTTGAATTATGATTATCCATTGATTGTCTTCACCAAGGAAAATATTCCCGCTAATGCCAAGATGGATGTTGCAGCGGAAATTCTGAGAGAGGATGATCGGCCCATCGTGTGGCAGCAGGCACAGATTCATCCCTATGAGCCTGCCGCTGGCGAGAGTGCGTTGGTGATGATTCAGGAACTGTGCGGTGAGTACGGTGAAGAAATTCTGGATGACATCAATATCGTTATGGTACCTCGTGTGAATGTGGAAGGCTCTTTCCTCTTCTGGCGCGGCGACTATAAGGGAGTAGATATGAATCGTGATCATATGGTCGTATCTACTGAGCAGACTGCTATGCTGCATGATGCCTACTACAAATTTATGCCGCATGTGGCAATCGACAACCATGAGTTCTTCTTCTCTGAAATGGGGAACTACAATGGGGATCCGGAGAAATTCCTGCTCAATGACTTCCAGATCACTGGCGCGACTAGCCTGAATGATGATCCGACGATTACCGATCTGACTACGAATGTCATCGTGGATAAAATGCACAAGGATTTGCTGGATACTGGATTCCGTGCATACCACTATGGTATTACCAGCAACAATCCCATTGGCCGTGCCTATTATGGCCTTGGAAATGCAATTTCTGTTCTGATTGAGAGCCACGGTGCTGACGGCGCGTTGTTTGCTATGCCACGCCGTGTGTATGGACAGGTTGTTGCAACTAAGTCTGTGTTTGAAAGTACGATTGAAAATGCGGATGTTATCGTTGAGGCAGTCAATAACGCACGAGCCGATGTGATAGAGAAAGGGCGTACCTATGAAGAGGATGATGTCCTTGTTCTGAAACAGTCTGCATCTGGAGCGATCACTAGTCCCACTCCGTTGGATGAGTATGTGGCCGATATTTATGGTAATATTACGAGTATCGGAAAGAATACTATTGATCTTCAAGATACTATTGATCGGTCTCGCCCACGGCCGACTGCATATATCGTGGATGCCTCTGAGCCGTGGGTAGATGATTTGCTGTATATTTTAAAGCATCATAATGCGGAGTATTTTGAACTGGAGAAGGGAACTGAGGTCGAAGTTCAGCAGTACTACTTTGTTGAGGATGACGGTGCAAAAAGTTGTATCGCGGATTTGCGTGCACCTGAAACTGTGGAGTTTGAAGACGGTGCAATTATGATTCCGATGGATCAAGCAGTTGGTAATATTATCGGAATGTTGATGGAGCCCGATGTGGGCGATAGTTCCTCTTATAACGGTACACTGTATCAGTATGGCCTGATTACCTATGATACAGAGACGATGAATATGCCGCTGTATCGTTACACGGGCGATAATCCGCGTGAGGCATTACTTGATGACGGACATAGTTCCGGCGGTGGTTCCAGCGGCGGCGGTTCCAGTTCCGGCAACAACGGCAGCCAGACCGAGGAGCCCGATGAGCCCAGCGGCACGCAGGACGAGACCGTCTTCTCCGACGTGTCTTCCAGCGCCTGGTACGCCGAGGCGGTGAACTATGTGTATGAGAACGGCCTGATGACCGGTATCTCCTCCACCCAGTTTGCGCCTAACAACACGCTGACCCGTGCTATGGTGGTACAGACTCTGTACGCAATGGCGAACAAGCCCGCGGTGAGCGGCTCCGAGAACTTCACGGATGTGTCCTCTGGTGATTGGTTTGCCGACGCGGTGACTTGGGCTTCCGCCAACGGGATCGTGAGCGGCTACAACGCCACCCAGTTTGCTCCCAACGATCCGCTGACTCGGGAGCAGCTGGCGCTGATCCTGTACGGTTATGCCCAGATGAGGGGCTATAACACCACTCAGAGCGGCACGTCGATTCAGAAGTTCACGGACTATGGTTCCATTTCCGCTTGGGCCCTGGAGGCTATGGACTGGGCGGTGAACGCCGGTCTGCTTTCCGGGAAGGGCAATGGCGTGCTGGATCCCACCGGCACGGCCACCCGTGCGGAGGTTGCGCAGATTCTGATGAACTTTTCTGAAACTGTGGTAGGATAACAAAAATTCCCCTGAACAATAAAACAAAGCCCCAATAAAGAAGCCGCGGTTCAACTTGAACCGCGGCTTCTCAGTTTGTTGAAAAACCTGCGCAGAGTCAAATCCGTCTGAGTCCAGGGCGGGGGAGCCCGAGGGGCGGCCGCCCGCCTCGAATGGGATCAAATGCCCCGGAAGCCTTGCTGTGCAAGGATTCCGGCAAGCGAAGCGAGGACTTTTGCGCCGCTGCGCGGCGCAAGGTAACGGCATTTTTGCATGGAATACAGCACGCCGGTCACCGGATTGCCAGATAGCGGTACTTCCTTCCGGCCTCATTGGTAGCGATGTACCGGTAAGAGGAGGAACTCATCTGAACTCTCTGAACGTATACGGTGAAGCCGGAGTTGGTGAGTGTAATAACATTGGCGTTGATATCGCCGTAGTTGGTATCCAGGAAAACGACCAGATTGCTGCCGGTCCAGGCCATGCCGCCGTAATACCGGCCGCTACCGGAGTCCATGCCGCCAGTCTCGCTCATAACCAGGACTGCCTTGGGTTTAAATCCCAAATTGATGGTCTGGGAGACGCTTGTGTAGGAGCTGTCTGAGTCGTACTCTCCGTTTCCGGTGTAAGTGCCAAATACGAGCTGGGGAATTTGAGCAGAGACAGCGCTCAGGGCGGAGGCCTCCGCCTTCCCGGCTACCTCGCCGGACAGCGCTGACACAGTGGCGGAAAGTTCCGCCAAATCGGCCGCGCTCCCCTTCAGAAGAAGGTTCTGATCCAAGGTGTGCAGCGCGGTGTCGATGGCGGTAAAGTTCTGGTTGAATTCCACACGCTGCACCGCGTCGGTGGAAATCCATTGGTTCAGGTGATAGTGGGGCGTCTGTGTGCTGGCCATAAAATACAACCTCCTTTAAAACGCGCATAACAGCGCTCTACTTTCGGTGAAAATGGAAGAAATGTTGCTGAAATATATACATCCAAGGGGAAACAGGGGAGGCAGAAATTTGACAAGGGTTTCTTTCGTTGGTATAATAAGGCGCTAAGAGAGGAATTTTGTTCATAACATGCTCCGGCAGAGACCGGCCGGAATTTAAGGTGGGATGACCGGACATGATTCAGGAAAATCAGCGGCTCTTGAACCGGCTGAATGTGGCTATTGACGGCTTGCTTGTATTTCTGTCGTTTTTGGCGGGCTATTGGCTGCGTTTTTATGTGCTGCCTGGCGGGGTGTCTGTGATGCCCTTTCAGGCATATGCTGTGGTGGCGGCGGCGCTGATTCCTCTGCATTTATTGACCTTCAGTATCATGGGGTTGTATGAGTCTCACCGCAGTGTTCGCCTCTACCAGGAGCTGGGGCGGATGTTTTGGGCCAACACCCTGGATTTCGTACTGCTGCAGATGGGCTTCTTCCTGATGAAGGATATCCATTTCTCGCGTCTGGCCCTGGGGCTGTTTTTCGTTCTGGTGAACGGAAGCTTGGGAGTGAAGCGGATCGTTCTGCGAAAATCACTCCATCGTGTCCGCGTTTTGGGATATAACGCGAAAAAAGTGTTGATTGTTGGGAGCGGCACGGCGGCCCGGGACTATCTGCGGGAGGTGCGAGGAAGCCCGGAGCTTGGTTTTCAGATTCTAGGCTATGTGGCTGACGAGAAAAATTGGCGGGAAGTACCCCGCCTGGGCGGTTTTTCCCGGCTGCGGGAACTGCTGGAGGAATACAGGCCGGACGAGGTTGTGGCCGGTTTGGACATAGAGGAGTATACGTCCATGCCCCGGGTGATTCAGGCTTGTGAGGCCAGTGGAGTTAAACTCTCCATGATCCCGTTTTACGCCCAGTATATGCCGGCTCATCCCCAATTTGATTCCATCAATGGCCTGCCGATTATCAACTTACGGCGGATTCCCCTGGACAATCTGGGGAATGCTTTTTTAAAGCGAACCATGGATGTGGTGGGGGCTCTGGTTCTGATCGTGCTCACCTCTCCGGTGATGCTGTTCGCGGCGATAGGCGTCAAGCTCAGTTCACCGGGGCCAGTGATTTTCAAGCAGAAGCGGGTAGGGCTGAATAAGCGGGAATTTTATATGTACAAATTCCGTTCCATGCGGGTGAACAGCCGGTCGGACAGCGCATGGAGCACAAACTCCGACGACCGAAAGACTGCATTCGGAGCGTTCATCCGAAAGTTCTCCATTGACGAGCTGCCGCAGTTTTTCAACGTACTCAAGGGAGATATGAGCCTGGTGGGACCAAGGCCGGAGATTCCGCACTTTGTGGAACAGTTCAAAGATGAGGTCCCCCTTTATATGGTCAAGCACCAGGTGCGGCCCGGGATCACGGGCTGGGCTCAGGTAAATGGTTTGAGGGGAGACACTTCCATCAAGGCGCGTATCCAGCACGACATTTTCTATATTGAGAATTGGACTCTGCTGCTGGACGTGAAGATCCTGCTGATGACCCTTTGGAAGGGAATCGTAAATAAAGAAAAACTGCACTGATCCGGAGGAAGGTTAACATGTCGAAGAAAACTCGTAAGCCGGTGCCGGCCGCTGCTGTGCGTCCGCGAAAAGAATTGGTCTGGTTGACGGTAGGCGCTCTGGCGGCGTTCTTGCTGCTGTGTCTGACGAATTCGAACAATATTAAGGTGGTGGCCGCGCTGACTGCTCTGGCCACCATTGCGGCGCTGCTGGCTGGGGGGGACCGTCTGAGGGGGCGCCTGACCTGGGTTGCGGGGGCCGTTGCCCTGTGGGTGCTGATGGATGGGATATCCACGTTATACGCTGTGTCGGGCAAGTTTGCTCTGTATGAATTTTTAAAAGTACTGATTTCATTTGGCGTATTTGTGCTGATCCTGGCCCTCTCCAAAGAGAATGGGCAGGAGACGGGGCGCCGGGCGGCCATGCTCCTGGAGGGCTGTACCGCGTTTGCCGGACTGTTCAGTATCGACCTGATCTCCACCAGGATACTCAGCGGAGCGGTCCAGGCGTTTTTGGAGATGTTTACCACCGCCTACTCCCAGTTGACCGGCGTGGAGGCTGGGGTGCGTATGACCTCCTTTTTTGACAACCCCAATATCTTTGCCGGCTGTGTGGGAATCGGTGTGCTGATTTCTCTGGGAATGGCTGTGTCCGCGCAGAGAGAAGGGGAGCGCCGGTTCCATCTGGTGTGTCTGGCGCTGAACGCGCTTTCCTTTGTCTTGGCGTTCAGTATGGGCGCCACGGGCATGATCGCTCTGGCGTTTGTGATCTACCTGATTTTAGAGCGCTCCTCCCGCCGCGCCTCTCTGCTGATCCTGATGCTGGAGACGCTGATTTTAACGGTGGCGGCGGTATTTCCGGTGTATATGACCGCTTTTGATGCGTGGGACGGTATCCAGCCGGTTCCCCTGATCTGTGCGGCGGCGGAGGCCGCCCTGCTGGTTGTGGCGGACCGCTTTATTGGACAAAAGCTGTCGCAGCGCCTGGCCGCCCATGGCCGCGCGGTGTTTGGACTGATTGCGGCGGTGCTGGCTCTGGCGGCGCTGTATGTGGCGCTGGCAATGAACGTGACCGGCGGGGTGACCTTGGAGGCCGGGGAGGGGCTGCGGCGCTCCGCTTATCCGGACCCCGGGACCTATACCCTTCAGGTGGAGTCTACCGGCGGTCTGTCCGTGACCATCGAGAGCCAGAACCGCCAGGATACCATGATGCACACCAGCACGGTACTTTACCGGGGAGACGCGCAGGGAGCCCAGTTCACAGTGCCGGAGGACAGCTTGGTCCTCTACTTCAATTTCTCCTCCTCGGAGGGAACGGAATTCGACTCCGCGACCTACCAGGGGGATGCCGGGAGTGGTTCCATCAAACTGGGGTATAAGCTCCTGCCCGGCTTTATGGCCAACCGTCTCCAAGGTCTGTTCGCCAACCAGAACGCCATTCAGCGTGTGGTGTTCTTTGAGGACGGCATGAAGCTCTTTCAGCGCTCGCCAATCGTGGGCCTTGGCATGGGAGCCTTTGAGAACGGCTACGCCAGCGTCCAGTCCTTCTACTACACCACCCGGTATGTCCACAACCACTATATCCAGTCTCTGATTGAGACAGGCGTGGTGGGACTGATCCTGTTTTTGGGTGTGCTGCTCGTCTCGGCGGCGGCTGTTTGGAAGAGCCTGCGCCGGGAGGAGTCTCACCCGCTGACCCCCGCCTTAGGGGCCTGCCTTGTGTTCATGGCGGGCCACGCGGCTGTGGAGGTCGTGTTTTCCAGCAACTTCTACCTGCCGCTGGCTTTTGCGGCCTTTGCGCTGATCAGCGTGTGCTGCGGCGGGACGCTGCCCCTGCTGCCCGGCCGGGTGAGAATCCAGACCTGGGCGCCGCGGGTTTGCGCCATCCTGGTGGCGGTCTATACCTGCCTGCTGGGAGGAAACATGATCGCCCAGAATCTCTTCCAGACCCCCACCTACGGCAATATGGCTTTTGCGGCTCAGCTGGACCGGTTTGAGTGGAGCGACTATCTCGTCTCTTATGTGTACAACGCGGCCAGCGATGACAGCGCCTCGGATGAGATCAAGGCGAATATGGAGCGGTACGCTCAGCGTCTGGAGCAGGTGGACTCCAACATCATCCCCTATTACCTGGCGGAGTCCTACTTTAATTTGGGGCGGACCGAGGACGCCTTCCGGATGCTGGAGAAGTATGTGACCTATGTGTCCTCCGATCCCCAGACCTGGGAGGACGCGTTCCTGCTGATTATGTCCAATGTGGAGGAGAGCGACACGTTCCGGACCGGGGTTGCCCGAATTTACCAGCTTCTGGAGGATTGGAACGAGGAAAATATGGGGACCATCGAGCTCAATTCCACCATTATGACATTTATTGACGTCATGACCCGGTAAGCCGCGCTTGCCGCCCGGCTTACGGAGGCAGATGAGAGCAGCTTGTCAAAAAACCGCTGTTGAGTAGAACTCGCCTCGGTTTTGGCGGGGGAGCGCGAGGGGGCGGCAGCCCGCCTCGAGTGGAGTCGAATACCCTGAATGCCTTGCACAGCAAGGCGTTCAGCGAGCGCGGCGAGAACTTTTGCGCCGCTGCGGGGCGCAAAAGTAACGGCATTTTTGCAGGCTGTCGGAAAAGTCCTTGGACTTTTTTGACAGCCTGAGAACCGGACCTTCTTTTTAGAAGGTCCGGTTTTTTTATAAGGCGGTGCAGACGCGCGGATATGCTGCCGGGCGGACTATTGCGCCTGGAAAAGGCTCCGTTTGCTCATGCAGATTGCGGCTCTGCAAAATTTTGGCGTATCTGGAATTTCGAATTACCATTCGAAAATATAAATATGTCTTGAACTTTTTTGGGGCGGTTGGAGGGGCACGGAGGGAAAGCCTTGATCCACAGAGGAAAGCAGTGCGGAAAACATGAAAAACCGGAGGATTTTTCCTCAAAAGGGAGGCGTTTCTTTTCCGTGTTAAAATTCCATAAGTCCCTTGCGCATCTGGGGGAAGCGTGCTAAAATACAGATGTCGTATTCTATGCGCTGGAGTTTTGCGACATAAAAAACGACAAATTATCAATTTTGCCGAACTTACGTGTGAGGCAAGACGGCGGAAAGGAGGGATAGTCCATGCGGGAGGATCAGGCGCTCCGGCCGGACATGCCGGAGTTGCGGAATGCCGCGGCGGGCCGCGCGTGTGTGAAGATTACGCGCGGGCTGATCGAGGAGTACATCAACGGGCTGCGCAGGAAGCAGCATCCTTTCGACTCAAGAAAAACCTACCGGCGGGCATTGCAGCTGTTCTGCGACAGCCTTCCGGAGAGTATGGAGGTCGATGGGAGCACGCTGCTCCGGTGGCGGAAGGAGCTTTTGGAGAAGGGCTACGCGGCCCGCACCATCAACGTGAGCGTGTCAGTGGTAAACAGTTTCCTCAACTGGCTGGGCCATCGGGAATTTCAGCTGACGGACCGGCTGGAGCTGGAGGAAAGCGAACCATCTGACATCACGCGGGCAGAGTACCTTCGGCTGCTGCGCGCGGCGCGGGAGCAGGGAAAGGAACGGGCATACCTGTGGATCAAGCTGTTTGCGGCCACGGGAATTCAGATTCAGGCCCTGCGCTATGTGACGGTAGAGGCGGTGACGGACGGATATACGGTTCTGCGCTCCAACGGCGCGGAACAGGAAGTGCGTTTCCCGGAGTGCCTGCGGTCGGAGCTGCTGGACTATGCCCGGCGGCGCGGGAGGAGAAGCGGTCCCTTGTTTCTGACAAGGAACGGCGATCCCGTCGGCCGGACCGCCGTCACCGGTGCGATTCGAAAGCTGTGTCCGGAGGCCGGAGTGCCGGAGGAGCGGGGCAACCCCCGCAGCCTGCGGCGGCTCTATCAAAACACCAGCCGCGAGATATACTGCAATTTGGAGCGGCTGGCGGAGCAGGCGATCAACACACTGTTGGAGACGGAACAGCTTTCCATCGGCTGGAGGGTGGAAGGAGTGAATGCCCCATCTGAAATGTCTTAGCATGAAACCATAGAATTTAAGGTAAAGGAGGAAAGAACATGAGGCGAAAATGGAAACGTGCGCTAAGTCTCTTATGCACGTTGGCCATGATTGCGGGGATGCTACCCGTCAGCTCGCTGGCCGCGGCTGGACAGGCGCAAACGGTAGACGGCGGCATCAACGGGTATGCGGCTGCCATGCAGGCGGACGAGGTTACTAACCAACAGACTGTTTGGCAGAATGCGTTTTATCTCAATGGAGAGCGCAGTGCTGACCTCAACGGCAAGATCTGGACGGATAAGTCGGTGTCCATTGGGGACAACAACGAATTCAACGTGACCTTCTCCGCACTGGGACAGACGTTTGCGTCCCAGGAGGCGTCGCAGCAGGACCTTGCGTACGATGTGGTTTTTGTTGTTGATGTGTCGAGTAGCATGAATGAATCGATGCCTTACCCTAATACGGGTTCTCGTATGGACGCAACAGTAGATGCCCTTAATACTGCGGCGGATATGTTGATGGAAAATTCAAATAATCGTATGGCTGTCGTAAGATTTAGCGGCGAGGCTGATACATATGTCTCATTAGGTCATTACGAAAAAAGTGATGGTAGATATGGGCAAATAGATTACTTTAGCAAATCTGGCAACTATGATATCACATTCACTGCTCAGGGATTTTATGGGTATCGAGAAGACATTCTGGCTGGAACAAATCAGCAAAGAGGATATTTTGAAGCTGGTAGTGTTTTAACAGGTGTTAGTATGCCAGCGGGCAGTAATGTAAAGCGAATTCCGGTTATTATTATGCTGACAGATGGCTCACCAAGTTACTACCAAGGTGAAGGCATTACGTCTAATTGGAAGACTGGGAATTTTAACGATGGAAGTGTTACAGTTACAATAAATGAAGAAAGCTCCGATTATTTTTATACCATTTGTACTGCTGCATATCAGAAGGACCTAATTCAAAATCATTATAGAAGCAGTAGCATGAATAACGATAATTCTACAACTGCCAGAATCTATACAATTGGATTAGGTTTGGATGAGTATACTGGTTGGCCTAACCAGCATATAAGTAACAATGCGATCATGCTTAATCCTGTAAGGAGAAGCGAATACCATAACGGGAATTTAAGCAGAGCAATTAATAATAATCCGGCTGCTGAGATGGGGTTCAGTTCATATGATTATGCCAACGGTTCATGGATCAATGCGTCCATGACGTCGGAGCAACTGAACAAGATTTTTGAGGACATCATGAGCGACCTCGGTGACCTCGGCGTAAACACCGACGTGGGCGAATCCACCGGCGAGCGCAACCGCATCACCTACTTTGAGACGCTGGGTGAGGGCGTGCAGTTTACCGGCAAGATGACCCTCACCGTCCCGAAGTACGAGATCGTTGACAACGAGATTGTGGATCGGGACCCCGTTACCTACACGCTGACGGCGTACAAAGGAGATACAGATGAGGCGCTGAACCCCGCGGACGGCCCCGCATATCTGGCCAGCGGCGGCGTGGTGACCTTCCGCGATGACAATCACCAGAAGGAACTGGCCAATCTGAGCATCACCGTCCGCCAGCTTTCGGACGGCATGCGGCAGATGCAGGTGGACATTCCCCCTGAGCTGATGGCCTACAATGTGTTCATCACCAAGTCGGAGAACGACCAGACCGTATTCGACTATTACGAGGCCACCCAGCCTCTCCAGCTCACCTACGGCGTGAAGATGCGCGCGGATGTGGAGACGGCCGGAAGCTACCTGGTCAGCGCTCCCACCCGGTCCTATGTGCATTTCATCCCCTCCTCCGCCCAGACGGAGGAAGGTACCTATGACATGCCGTACTACTGGCCCGGCGGGCAGTTTGCAAGAGACCAGGCTCAGTTCGATAAGAACGGGACCGGCGTGGCCGGCGCGTCCGACTACGTCACCGCCGCCACCAAGGGCAACAATAACGACGTGTACATCTACCTGGGCAACAACGGCCTGTACCAGCTGACCGGCAAGACCATGACCCTGACCGTCAACTGGAACGATAGCAGCAACCAGGACGGCCTGCGGCCCAGCGACTTGAAGGTCCAGCTGTATGCGGACCCCACTGGTGGTACTGGCGTTGATAGCTTACAGGAGATTGGCAGTGCCGTGACCCTGCCCGCCGCCAACACCGGGAACGGCAATTCCCTGACCTATACCTTTGAAAATTTGAAGGTCTATCTGGAGGAGGGAACGACCGTCGCCAAGTACTATGTGGCGTTCCTGGGCGCGGACGGTCAGCCGCTCACCTTCACGGCGGTAGATCATGCTGCTCCCTTTACGGACTACACCTATGCCATCGAAAACGAGGGTGCAGGCCAGAATGGGAACTACTTCCTCTTTGACGGTTATGAAGACAATGAAGCTGCCGCAACCGGTAGTTTGGTGCTGAACCTCAAGCATGAGTTCGCTACTGTGGATTACACGGTAACGAAGGTGTGGAAAGAAGGGATCGGCACCTCCGCAACCATGCGGCTGCTGGCGGACGGCGTTGCGGCGACAGAGGACCAGCTGGGTGAGCAGGATGGTACCGTTACCCTGACGGGGGGCGAAACCGAACCGTGGACCCACACTTGGGAAGATTTGCCCAAGTACAGCAACGGCCACGAGATCGTCTACCGCGCGGCGGAAACGAACTATGTGGGCGGCGGCGGTATCTATTACCAGACCTCCTACCAGTTTGATACCAATTCTGCGACTGTCACCAATACCGCTCAGAACGCGGAAGCGGCTCAGATGAATTTCACGGCCCGCGTGGTCTGGAATGACGCCAACAACCAGGACGGCGTCCGGCCCCAGAGCGTCACCCTGAAGCTGGTAGCGAAGGTTGGCGAGGACCTTGTAACCGGCGACGATGCGGTGTTCGGCGCTGATTTCCAGTGGACGAAAGAGGTCGGTCCCGGCGTTGACAATACCTGGACCACTGTCTGGGAAAACCTGCCCCGGTTCACCACTGGTAATGAGCAGATCACCTACTCTATCGTAGAGGTAAATGCTGAAGGCGGTGAAATCACTCAGGGTAATTCGTTGGACGACAACTACACCGTCACTGCGTACAATGCGTTTGGCGACGGCTACATGACCGTCACCAACACCCACACCCCGGCCACGGTGGATATCACCATCCACAAGACCTGGAATGACGCCAACAACCAGGACGGCATCCGGCCCGACAGCGTCACCGGCAGCCTGTACCAGGCGGAAGGCGACAGCTATGTCAAGGTGCAGGACTTCGTGATTAACGACACGAATACGACCACGATTGAGGACCTTCCCAAGTATGTAAAAGGTAGTTTGATTCAGTACTACATTACTGAAAATGTTGTAAACGGCTATACGGTTGCCGCAGACGTTGCGGCGGAGAATACTTATTTTGCCGTTGGGGATGACAATAAGATTACCTTGACCAACACCCACAACCCCGGCACGGTGGACTACCAGGTTACCCTGACCTGGGATGACAACGATAACGCCGCCGGTAAGCG
>ERZ1643249.3305-NODE-3305-length-14295-cov-4.327739_pt1 | contig 14295 bp, 13 predicted proteins | sample MGYA00579263_ERZ1643249 | MGnify/ENA primary metagenome ERZ1643249 (study PRJEB29033, sample SAMEA4952264) | chicken gut metagenome | biome: Broiler Chicken; feature: Gastrointestinal Tract; material: Caecum | place: Ireland | collected 2018 | study: Broiler...
TATTTACATGATATAGTTAAATTACAAAAATGTAATAGAAATGTAAGAAAAAGCGATTTAACGCCACAAGAAAAATTGATAAAATGGATTTAGAGGGGTGAAACAGATGAAAAAAGAAGAATGGATTAATAAAGTTATTAAATTATTTTGGATATTTATTATTGGAAGTATCATTGGATATGGTATAGAAATGATCGTAGGACTTGTTCAAAATGGGCATTTTGTTTCAAGACAAGGTTTGGTATTTGGACCATTTGCACAAGTATATGGACTAGGAATATTGACATATTATTTTGTTGTTCCAAAAATAAAAGGAGGATATTTAAAAATCTTTTTTATCACAATGGTATTGGGGGGAATAGTAGAATATTTATGTTCTTATTTCCAAGAATTGCTATTTGGAACTATATCATGGGATTATTCACATTTATGGTTTAATATACATGGAAGAACAAGTTTATTACATTGTACATATTGGGGAATAGGGGGAATTTTATTTATGAAGTATATAATACCACTAATAGAAAATATAGAGAAGATTATAAAAAATAATTATTTTAGAACAGTAACAGCTTTATTTGCTATTTTCATGATATTTAATATAGCTGTATCATCAATGGCAGCTATTAGACAAGAAGAAAGAAATCGTCAAATTGCAGCATCAAATAATATAGATGTATTTTTTGACAAATACTATTCAGATGAAATAATGGATACAATTTATGAAAATAAAATTGAAGTAAGGAGATAAATTAGAAAACGGACCCCTTAAAATGAAAAGGGATCCGCTTTTTTAGCTTTAAAAGAATTATCTTTTGCTATTTTGATGTTTTTTCTTTGTTGCCATTCCACCGCGTATGTGCCATTCATTTCTATTTGTATCTAGCACTTCACGTACTTGTTTATATAAAAGTGGTGAAATGATGGGTAAACGATGGGTTAAATCTTTATGCACTGTGGATTTTGATAAGCAATAAGTTTTGGCAGTTGCCCGAATCGTTGAACGAGAACTGATTGTGAAGTTTGCTAGTTTTAGTACCCGTTCATAGATTTCTTCACTTTTACTATTCATATATGCTACTCCCTTCATTTAAAATTAAACACATTATATCACAATTTATAAGGAAAACAACATCTTTAGGTAAACATTTCTAATATATTAAATACTTTTGAAGAATACTGAAGTGAAGAGAGATGGAGCTCATAAAGAAAAAGTCTATTATTTTTTAGTTTGATTTTAATTAAAAGTTTGAAAAAAGTTTAGAGATAAGCGGAGTCCTTATTATCAAGACTCCGCTTTTAGACAAGCTTATTAATGACTATAAAGTGCCATGATTATTTCTGCTAAAATTTGAAAAGATTTATGTTCCATACCCATGATTACGCATATTGTGCCATCTTTCCGGAAAAATAATTTGTAACGATATTTCTTATGTTTCTCAAGTAAAACAGTTTTTAAATTCGGAGAATAAAACTCTGTAAAAAAAATAATAATAAATATATCGTTTTTTACAAGAAATGATATCTTTTTTTCAAAGTGTATATTTACTTTTTCTTGTTGTTCAAAAAAATATTTAATTTTTTTATAAGAACGTATTCCCAATCTTGAAATATAACTTTGAGATAGGTTCATAAAATCTGCTGTTTTTCTCTGAGTTTTACCACCTAACACACTATAAAGAAAGATAACTTGTTCTTTATATGTTAATCTGTTTAAAGCTATATCCAAAAGTTCAGAAACAAGATCTTGATTGAAAAAGTTTTCTGGAAAATCAGATGATTTATCATCATAGAGTATATCCATGTATGTTAAGGTATTGCCATTTTTATCTGTGGAAACAATATCATCTAATGATATAGTATTATTGTGCTTTTTACAAGTTCTCATGTACATTAGAATTTCGTTTTGTATACATCGACTTGCATAGGTTGAGAATTTTATCTTTTTATCAGGATTAAAGGTATTAACGGCTTTTAGCAAGCCAATAGTACCAACAGAGAAAAACTCTTCGGACTCTGTTTTATTAGTAGCAAATTTTTTTACAGTATATGCTACTAATCTCAGGTTCCGTAGAATAAAAAGATTTCTATTTTCTTGAAAATTTTTCATTAGTTCTTTTTCTTCCTCGTTAGTCAATGGTGCCGGTAAATTCATCATATCGGCAGTCGGTTTAAACTTGTAATCCTGCGTAGTCATTTAAACTCCTCCTCTTAAAATATAAGCTAAAAATAACTAACTAACTTGTTACATATATCTGGATTTTTCCCATTAGGTTATATTCTATCACGGATATATGTATTTTTCAAGTGAGAAAGACAAAAGAGCTCTTAAAAAGAGCCCTTTTAAAGATTTGTAAAATAGTTAAATTAAAGCCAAACGGGAAAGTTCAGCTAAAAGATTAAAAATATCTTGCATAAATCCGCTTACTTTTATCCTGTCTTTGTAAGATTTTAGGAGGTAATGGTATTTATGTTGATTATTTTTTAAGAACGAATACAGTTCAGTATTAAAATGTTTTTTATGAAAGGTTACCAAAATTATTTCATCACCCAGATAATCTACGGAAATCCGTTTAACATATTGAAGTTTTTTATTAAGTTTCTTATTTTTATTAAAAATTCTTTTAAGTAGTCTGGATACGTAGCTTTGTGAGGTTGAAATAAGCTTTCCTATTTCAGCTTGATTTTTACCAGATATGGCATAATAAAAAACTACTCTTTCTTGCTGACTGTATGTGTTAATCATATCTGTTAAAAGACGAGAAATCATATCTAATTCTTCATAATGTTCAAGAATAGAGTTCTTATCTGAAAGAATATCAATCAAACATAATTTATTATTGTTATCTGTTGCAATGATATCATCCAAGTGTTTTTCTGTCTTTTCTTTTTTTCTGTTTTTATTTAAATACATTCTAATCTCGTTTTGAATACATTTTACCGCATAAGTCGGAAATACAGTTTTTCTTTCTGGTGAAAAGGTGCGACTGGCTTTTATTAATCCTAGTGTTCCTATTGAAAATAAATCATCAAAATTTTCTGGACCAACTATATGATTATTTATATATTCCTTACAAATATAGATTACTAATCGCAAATTTCTTTCTACTAGCTGATTTTGAGCTTCAGGATCAGGTAATCTTTCTATAATCCGTTTTTCTTCTTCAGATGTTAATACCTTTGGGAATTCCATATTAAAGAATGGTATTTTCCTCATTTCTTATCCTCCTTGTGTTAACTATTTTTCTAAAATGAGAGTTTTCTCATTAGATAATATTATATCATAAAAAATGGAAATATTCAACTAATAGGGTAATTTGACTTTAATATTATAACTCTTAAATATCTAAATATAGGGAAGGTATTACCTTAAATTGACTTTATGTAAATAAAAGAGTATAATATAAGTATCTGGGAAAATTCCTAGAAATAAAGAAAGGAGTATAAAATGAAAAATGACAGAAAAGAAAGGCACGGGGTAGACTAAAAATTACAAAAGTTATAAAAGCAAACACATAAGGAGAAAATCAAAATGGATAAAAAACAAATGCTTAACGAAATCAGAGCTATGCAAAGAAAACTGGAAGAAATAGCTTCTTCCTTAGAGGAAGAAGATAAAAAGGAGGACAAAAAGGAAGACAAAAAGCAAAAGGACAAAAAAGAAGTCCATCCTGTAAACGTGAATGAAAGCGAAGTAACAAGAATCGTACATGAACTTGGTATTCCTGCTAATATAAGAGGATACCAATACATCAGAACGGGTATTGTTATGGCGCTTAAAGAACCAGAAATTTTGTGTAGTATAACCAAGTGGTTCTACCCGGATATTGCGAAGGTGTATAAAACAACACCATCCAGAGTAGAGCGTGGTATTCGACATGCGATATCCGTCTCGATGAAGAGGGCGGATGTAGATGTTCTTTACAAGCTGTTTGGTCATAGTGTATCGGCAGTAAAGGGGACGCCAACAAATAGTGAATTTATAGCTACGGTTGTAGACTATATTCGGTACGGAAATTAGATTTTCTGTCAGGGAACAGGCACCACCAGTTATGGGTGGTGCTTTTCCTATTGAAAAAGTAAAGATAATATTAAAAATTGTATAAAAGTATCAACTAACATTTACATAAAATCATAATATATATAAGAAACTTTACCTTGTTGTATATATGGAAAATCTTATATAGGGTCAAGATAAAAGTCGATTTTCCTATTCAATAGGAAAATCATGTATATGCAAAAGAAAGGAGGAATATACTTGGACATAAAAGGAAAAAAAATAGGATTTGTATTAACAGGGTCATTTTGTACATTTCATAAAGTAATACCAAAAATAAAAGAACTTGTAAAAAAAGAAGCAGAAATTGTACCGGTTATGTCATTTAATAGTTATCAATTAGATACAAAATTTGGGAAGGCAGAGACGTTTATAAATGAAATCAAAGAAATAACAGGAAAAGAAATCATTCATACCATTGCAGATGCAGAGCCAATTGGACCAAAGAAAATGACAGATATTATGATTATAGCTCCATGTTCTGGAAATACCATGTCAAAATTAGCTTGTGACATCATTGATACACCTGCTACAATGGCAGCAAAATCACATTTAAGAAATAATAGACCATTAGTAATTGCACCATCTACAAATAACGGATTAAGTGGTAATGCTGAAAATATAGGAAAATTATTAAATAGAAAAAATTATTATTTCGTTCCATTTAGACAGGATAATCCAATTACAAAACCAAGGTCCATTGTTTTTGACGTGGAATCCATTATAAAGACAATAGAATATGCACTAGAAGGAGAACAAATAAGTCCAATATTAATTTAGTTATTACTTAAATCCAAAGAAAAAACAAACATTTTTTTGCAGTAACTATTGACAAAGAATAAATGTTCGCATATAATACAAATGCAGCGAACATATTTTCATTGAGGAGGGGTTACTATGAAAAATGTAAAAATAATAAATAAATATAAATTTACAAGAGCAATTCTTGTTTTGTTACTTATCATTGGAGCTGTCTTATGGATATTTAATAGACCATCATATTCTAATAGTGAAAAAAAATATAAAATAGAATATATAGCAAAAGGAGAAACCTTATGGGAGATAGCACAAAAACAAGTAGAGCAAAATATGTATTTTAAAAATCAAGATATTCGAAATGTAATATTAGAAATTAAAACATTGAATCAAATGACAACAAGTGATATAACAGAAGGAATGGAAATAAAAATTCCAATATATTAGCATATGACTATTTATTAGATCGAAGCGATAGTGTTATATAGAAAAATTAGTTTTTATCCAATAAAATACCTTATTATTCATAATTTTTTTATAGGATTATAATAGTAAGGTATTTTTTCTATTGTATAAAAAAATAAACTATGATAAAATGACAAAAGAAAAGGAGGAAGGAAAATTGAATACTATACAAGATAAATATAATTGGAAATTAACAGATTTATTTCAAAATAAAGAACAATTTTACAATGCTGTAAAAAAACTACAAAACGATTTAAAACAAATTGAAACATATAAAGGTATACTATGTGATACCTCAGAAAATTTATATCAATGTTATGCTTTATATGAAAAATCGCTAATTAGTTTTGATAAAATTTATTCTTATGGAATGTTTTCTTATCATTTAAATATGGCAGATCAAGAAGGAATAAAATTATTTAAAGAAGTAGAAAATTTATCATCAGAATTTGGGACAGCTACATCTTTTATGACACCTGAGATTACATTTACTAAAGAAGAATTAATAAACAAATACTTGTCAGAGGATGAAAGACTAAAACCATATGAAAGAGATATTAGGGATATATTAGAAGATAAGAGACATATTTTAAGCAAGGAAGAAGAAAATTTATTAGCAAAGTATTCAGAAGTATTTTCAGGACCAGAAAATATATATGATATATTAACAAATGCAGAATTTAAATTTGGGACATTAATAGACGAACAGGGGAACGAAGTAGAATTAACAGATGCAACATATACGAAGTATTTAAAAAGTAATGATATGGAAGTTAGAAAACAAGCTTTTCAGTTAATGTATAAAAAATATAGTGAATATATCAATACAATAACAGAAATGTATTTGGCAAATGTTAAGCAAACAGTAATTACAGCGAAATTAAGAAACTATAATTCTTCACTAGAAAAAGCGACAGATCAAGATGATTCTACTATTAAAGTTTATGAAGCACTTATGAAAGGAGTAAATGAGGGATTAGAAATTAATCATGAATTTATTTCATTAAAGAAAAAATTATTAAACTTGAAAGAATTACACATGTATGATTTGTATGTAAATCCGTATCAAGAAAATAAAGATAAAATTTCATTTGAAGAAGCAAAACAAGAAGTAAAAACAGCATTAGCCATATTAGGAGAAGAATATGGAAATTTATTAGATGAAGCATTTGAACATAATTGGATAGATGTATATGAAAAACCAAATAAAAGAGGAGGCGCTTATAGTTCAGGAGTTTATGGAGTACATCCATTTGTATTAATGAGCTTTACAGAAGATAAACGAGATGTAAGTACCATTGCACATGAATTAGGACACAGTATGCATTCTTATTATTCTAATAAAAATCAAAATATTATTAATTCAGGTTATACCATTATGGTAGCTGAAGTTGCTTCAACAGTTAATGAAATTCTATTAAGTGAATATCAAATACAAAATGAGAAAGATAAAAAGAAAAAAGCAGAATATATTTATGAATTTTCGGAAATGATAAGAGCTACTTTTTATAGACAATCTATGTTTGCAGAATTTGAAAAAGAGGTTCATGAAAAAATTGAAAATGGAGGAATGTTATCAGCAGAAGACTTAAATAAAATATATTATGAATTAAATCAAAAATACTTTGGAAAAGATATTATAATAGATAAAGAGATACAATATGAGTGGTCAAGAATTCCTCATTTTTATACAGATTTCTATGTATATAAATATGCAACTGGTATATCAGCAGCAATTTGTATTGCAACAAAAATCTTGAATAAAGAAGAAGGTTTTGTAGAAAAATATATTAACATGTTAAGTCAAGGATGTATGAAAAAGTCAGTAGAATTGTTGAAAATGGTAGATGTGGATTTAGAGGATAGCAATACATATAAAATCATAACACAATTTTATAAAGACAAAATCAGTGAACTGAAGGATTTAATTTGAGAAAGGGTTAATATATGAAAGAAGAGCTAAAGAAAGAAAAAATAGAAGAAAAAGTTGATAAAGCAAAAGAAAACAAGGAAAATAAAATTAAGAAAAAAAGAACAATTAATGGGATTAGTATATGGAGAATTTTAGCATATTTTATCATTTATAGTGTAGCAGGATATGTTATCGAAACAATTTATGGAATGATAACAAAAGGTGTTTGGGAAAGTAGACAAAGCTTTTTATATGGTCCATTTTGTGGGATATATGGTTTAGGTGCAGTTATTATGATTGTTTGTTTACACAAGTTCCCTAAAAAATTTAATGCATTATTTATCGGAGGATTTATTGTTGGATCTATTGTAGAATATGTTGTCAGTTTTTTAGGAGAGATGTTACTTGGTGTTAAATGGTGGGATTATTCAAATATGCCACTAAATTTAAATGGAAGGATTTGTGTATACTTCTCAGTGTTCTGGGGATTTTTAGGAATCTATTTAATTGCTTCTTTAAATCCTAAAGTTGATAGAATGATTGACTGGATAAAAAGCAAATTTAAAACTTATAAGGCATTAAAAACCTTTGTTATGACGGTATTTATATTATTAATGATAGATTGTATATCAACTGGATTTGCTATTGAGTTTTTCTTAGTAAGAATGATTGTAAAAAATGATATTGATGTTTCAAATAAAGAGGCAGTAATAGAACAATATGATAAAATATATGGAAATGAAAAATTATCTAATTTCATATATCAATTTTGGGGAGATAAGAAAATGATAAAAACATTTCCTAATTTAAAAATATCAGATAAAGATGGAAATATTATATACATGGATAGTTTGTTAGATATACAACCATATTATTTAAAAGTAAATGACAGAAATAACAAAAATAACGAAGAAGTTGAAGCAGATATAAAAGGCGAATAAATATAAAAAGAATTTCTATGATATGTAATGTGTTACAATTCAGACTAAATGTTTGGAGACTAATATATAATATAAAATCATTCACAAATTTGTATAAGCTAAATTTTCGTAGAAATAACACAATAAAAATGTGAGCCGCTTTCATTAAAAATGAACATCCCTCACATTTTTATTGGTTCTTTCTAACTTCAAATTTAGATACGCAAATTTATTTCATTTATTTATATTATATATTAGTCTCCAAACATTTAGTCTGAATTGTAACTAGATAATGTAAAAATTCTTTTGAAATCAATTTAATAGGATTGCGAAAAGATAATGGGAATGTTATAATAAAGATGGTAAGAAGATAATCCAAAAAGGAGGAATTTATCATGAGAAATTATATAAAAAAAATGACTATACTTTTGTTAGTTATGGTAATAGTACTACCAATTAGTTTGCCAATTATATCTAAAGCAGTTAATTTTCAATCTGCTTCAAATGCAGAAATCTCATTAGATGTCAAATTAAAGAGAGATGAAGAAAATCCTAATATAGTTCATATAACTGCAACAGATACAACTTATAAAATAACAGATCTAAAATATGTACATCAATATATAGAAACAAGTAATGTAGATTATTTTGAAGAAGATCATGAAGAAATATATACCTTTAATATAACACCTGAACAAACAATAGAAGAAACTTTTGAACTAGATGGATATGGAAGTTACACAGTTTATGCTAAAAATGAAAGAGGAGATAGATTTTTAGCAAGAATCACTATAAATGATCCCAATGACTTGCCACAAATTACATTATCAAGAGATAAAAATAATCCATTATATTTGACAATTCATGTAACAAGTATAAATCATACTATTACGAAGTTAAAAATTGCTAAAAAACAAAATATTTCAGATAATATTGATTTTAGTGTAGAGGGAACAGATATACAATTTGAGAAAAGTAATAATGTAAATGTTCAATATACAGAAATTGAAGAAGAAGGTTTATATGTTATTTATGCGGAAGACAGCGAAGGCAATAAAGTAACTAGACAAATATACTTAGCAGAAGAAACCACACCAATTCAGGTAACCATTACACAAGAAGATAGTTCAAGAAAAGTAAATTTAGAAATAACAGATGCGATTTGTAATATTATAAAGGTAAAAGTGGCAAAAAAATCAGAAATTACAGATTTTGACGATTTTGAAACAAAAGGAGAGACATTGTCTACTACAGAAAGTCGAAACGTAAATGTATCTTATGTAGCTCCAGAAGATAATACATATGTGTTTTACGTTGAAGATGAAGCAGGATATAAAAAAATGATAGAAAAAAGAATTACTTTAGAAGAGAAAATAATACAGGTTTCAATTAGTCAAGATAGTGTGACACCAAATAATTTAAAAATTACAGCAACAGATGCTATATGTAATATTGTGGAAATGAAAATTGCAATTGGAAATGATATTGATATGGATTACTTTAAAAACAATGGAGAAAGTATTCCGATTAAAGAGGGAAAAGAAGTTACTGTAAATTATACAGTTGATGAAAACTGTATGATTAATGTTTATGTTAAAGATGAACAAGGATACAGTTACTTATACAAAAAACAAATTATTGGAGTAGATGAACCACAACCAAATGAGCCACCACAAGTTATTTTGGAACAAAATGCAGAAAATCCAAAACAAATTGATGTAACAGTAACTGATAAGGATTCTTATATTGATGAAATAAAATGGGCTAAAGGCAGTCAAACTATTTCTTATTTTGCAAATAATGGAACGAGAATTGGACAAGGAAGTGCAGGAAGTAGAATTCATACAGAATTTACGATTAATGCAATAGGTACATATACAGTATATGCTAAAGATGAAGATGGAAATGAAGTAGTAAAAGAAATTCATATTACGAATATTGAAGAAACACCGAAAGATACGACCCCTCCATCTATTAAAACAACAAACGAATCAATAAATGAAAATGAATCTGTAAGGGTGACAATACAGGCAAGTGATACAGAATCACAAATAAAAACGATAAAAATAGCAAGTGGAAATCAAACGATAGACTATTTTGAAAATGAAGGAACAACTCTTAATATAGTTAAAGATGATAAAACTGCTCAAGCGATTGTTATGATAACAAAAAATGGAACATATACAATATATGCAGAAGATGAAAAAGGAAATGCAAGCATAAAGGCAATCAATATTACAGAAATTGTGATACCAGATCCAGATCCAGAGCCTGAGCCAGATGATACAATTACTTCATCTGTATATGAGATAGATGAAAACTGGATTAATAGAATATCTTTAAATACAAATTTAGAAACATTTAAAGAAAATATTTCTACTGAAATCGGATATACAGTAGAAAATATGGAAGGAATAGAACTAAAGCGTACAGATGTAATTGGAACAGGATATAAGTTAATAACAGAAACAGGTAAACAATATATCCTTATTGTAACAGGAGATTTAAATAGTGATGGAAAAATAACACTTACAGATATGTCTATACTAAGAAAACATTATTTGCAAGTTGAAAGTTTGCAAGGTGAATATTTAAAAGCAGCAGATATGGATAATAATGATAAAATTAGTTTAAATGATATATCAGTGATGAGAAAACAAATATTAGAGATAGAATAATTAGGGCAGTTTAAAAAATATCACTTTATTTAGAGTTTTTTTCTAAATAAGTGATATTTTTCGTGTCAAAAGATTTTTTTACACTTCTTATGGAAGTTAGATAAAAGCAGTTAGAAAAGAAAAAGGACTATTTTTATATAAATATATAGAGAAATCTTTAAAATTAGGAACAAATTTGATATAATACTTGTATGGTAAATCATTATAAAGTAATTATTTCATCTGGGTTAACTTAAAATTTGTGGATAGGGAGGAAACATGTTCAAATTACATTCAGAATATAAGCCAACAGGCGACCAACCAAAAGCAATTGAATATTTAAGTAAAGGCATAGAAGAGGGAAAGAAGTTTCAAACATTACTAGGTGTTACAGGTTCGGGAAAGACATTTACAATGGCAAATATCATTCAAAAAGTACAAAAACCAACACTTGTTTTAGCACATAATAAAACATTAGCTGGACAATTATATAGCGAATTCAAAGAATTTTTTCCAGAAAACAATGTTGAATATTTTGTCTCATATTATGATTATTACCAACCAGAAAGCTATATTCCACAATCAGATACTTATATAGAAAAAGATTCATCTGTTAATGACGAAATAGATAAACTAAGACATTCAGCAACTTTATCTTTATTTGAAACAAGAGATGTTATTATTGTTGCCTCTGTTTCTTGCATTTATGGGTTAGGAGATCCAGAAGATTATCAAGAAATGATGTTATCTTTAAGGCCGGGTATGCAAAAGGGAAGAGATGAAATCCTAAGAAAATTAATTACGATGCAATATACCAGAAATGAAATAGATTTTAAGAGAGGAACGTTTAGAGCAAAAGGTGATATTGTAGAGATTTATCCATCTGATCAATCAGAATCTGCTATTAGAGTGGAATTTTGGGGGGATGAGATAGAAAAAATTGTAGAAATCAATCCATTAACCGGAAAGACAATAGGAAGTAGAAGACATATATTAATATCACCAGCATCACATTATGTAACAACAAAAAATAAAATGGAAAGAGCAATTACGACAATTGAAGAAGAATTAGAAGAAAGAATTCAATACTTCAAAGAACATAACAAGTTAATTGAAGCACAAAGAATTGAAGAAAGAACAAACTTTGATATTGAAATGATGAAAGAAACAGGATTTTGTTCAGGTATAGAAAATTATTCTAGACATATTAGTGGAAGAAAACCCGGAAGCCCACCATATACCTTATTTGATTATTTTCCAAAAGATTTCTTGTTATTGATTGATGAATCTCATGCAACAATTCCGCAAGTAAGAGCAATGTATAATGGAGATCATTCAAGGAAAGAATCTTTAATTAATTATGGTTTCAGACTACCTTCTGCTTTTGATAACAGACCATTAAAGTTTGAAGAGTTTGAAAAAAGATTAAATCAAGTAGTATTTGTCAGTGCTACACCGGGAGATTATGAAAAGGAACACAGTAAAGAAAATATTGTTGAACAAATTATTAGACCAACTGGATTATTAGATCCTAAAATAGAAGTAAAACCAGTAACAAATCAAATTGATGATTTATTAGAACAAATTCGTATCAGAGTAGAAAGAAATGAAAGAGTTTTGGTAACAACATTAACAAAGAAAATGGCTGAAGATTTAACAGACTATCTAAAAGGATTAGATATAAAGGTAAATTACATGCATTCAGATACTAAAACTTTAGAGAGAATGGAGATTATTAGAAACCTTCGTTTAGGAGAATTTGATGTTTTAGTTGGTATCAACTTATTAAGAGAAGGATTAGATATTCCAGAGGTTTCCTTAGTTGCTATATTAGATGCTGATAAAGAAGGTTTCTTACGTTCGGAAAGATCTCTAATTCAAACAATTGGTAGAGCTGCTAGAAATACAGATGGGACAGTTATTATGTATGCTGATGAGTTAACAGAAAGTATGGAAAAGGCCATTTCAGAAACGAATAGAAGAAGAAGAATTCAAGAGGCATATAATAAAGAACATCATATAACACCTAAAACAATTAGAAAGTCTGTGCGTGATTCTATTAAAGTCACAATCACAGATGATATAGGGGTAGAATATAAATTAGAGAAGGAAGAAGATATTAAAGATACAATTACAAAATTAACGGATGAAATGTTAAAATATGCAGCTGAAATGGAATTTGAAAAGGCAGCAGAATTGCGTGATAAGATAAGAGAGTTGGAAAAATTAATTGATGAATAGATGTTTTGTTTTTTTATTGAATAGGATAAAGTAATTATGCCTATTCAATAAAAACCCTTGGAATTCTCCAAGGGGATTTATAAGATTGCTGTGCGTTAGCAGTTTCTTAAACTTTTAAGCTGTAAGCAATGCTCTCAACTCAATATTTGATACTCTGTATTTGTCATTTGCAATTGGCGAATACGTAATAAAGTTTCTTTTGAGGAAGTCTTTATCGACTTTATCTAAAAAGACTTCCATATATTCTTGGGATGGCGGTGTAGCCATCATCTTTGTGTATAAATATTTATTCATCGGAAACCATCTCCTTTCTCCGATGTAAAAGAAGCACAGCAATCAATACAAACCTTAGAAATTTATTATAACACAAAAAATGGAAATAATCATAAAAATAGAGGATGTTATCCTCTATTTTTCATCGCAATATTCGACATTTTATAAATTAGAATTATCCTCGTCATTATTAGTTGGTGACTCGTCTTGTGGCCTTTGTGAAATGTTTACAACACCATCACCTTGGTAAGAAGTTGTAGTTGAAGCATTTCCATTTCCGATGTATTCAGCTTTACCGAATCCTAAAATCATATAAAAAATAGTTGGTAAGAATATTAATCCGACTGTATAACCAACATCTTTACCAAATGATTTTGCCAAAGCATTACATTGATAAATCGTAATACCTAAACACACAATCCATCCAATAAATGGAATAATACCTGCTAAATATCCAAAGATAATCCATGGTGAAAGACCAGAAATTTTAAATAATATGACTAAGTTGTAAATAGGTATAATACACTTCCATCCTTTTTCACCAGCTTTTGTGTAGACCTTCCACATACCAGCTAATTGAAGAATACCAACTACTAAGCCTACAATGATAAAGAAACCTAAAAAAGCTCCTAATACAGCCCCAATAGTAGTAATTGTATCTACAGAATCATATCCATAGTCATAATAACTTGGACTTGTATAAGAGTAATAATCATAATAGTCCATAATATATCCCCCTTTCATACTTTCATAATTTAATTTTCACATTTTTCGACAAAAAAGTCAATATAATAGCAGAAAAAAACTTGTATAAAAAATGTTCGTTTGATATAATCTATGTAATTACCTAATAATAATATACGAGGAGGTATTAAAATGAGTGAAAACAAATGTCAATGTGGATGCAATAAGAAGGATGAATTTATGGAAAAATTATTTCAAGAATATTTACCGATTAAAGACAATTTAATTCAAATGTTAAATGAAGTGCAAGAACATTATGGATATATTCCA
>ERZ1643249.3307-NODE-3307-length-14291-cov-13.237286_pt1 | contig 14291 bp, 10 predicted proteins | sample MGYA00579263_ERZ1643249 | MGnify/ENA primary metagenome ERZ1643249 (study PRJEB29033, sample SAMEA4952264) | chicken gut metagenome | biome: Broiler Chicken; feature: Gastrointestinal Tract; material: Caecum | place: Ireland | collected 2018 | study: Broiler...
TTAGGTAAACCAAATCCATCTTACATTAAACGGATTAAACCTAAGGATTATTCCAACGCTAAGAAATAATAATAGACAAATCAAAAAGGCACCCGTGATGGGCGCCTTTTTAGTGCAATAAACTTATTATATGGGTAGTAAGTAAGTTATAAAGACTGCAGCGTAGTAGCGGCACTGCAATCAGCTCTATTATAGTGTTGAAAATGTAAAATGGCTAACATTTGTGCTTTTTAATATTAATAAAGAGTAAATATTATAGTTGTATCAATTTTCTAACGACAGAAAAAAGCGGTCTTTCGACCGCCCACAATTCTTTCGAGTCGATAGCTAGTCGACCCTCAACACACGTTATAGTGTATTATTTCTTCATATTAAGTACCATTATAACATGATAAAAAAAGCTCTGCACAACGGCAGAGCCACTTGCAAGTTATCGTCTTGCATTGCATGCATCCATGATCAATGAGATCACAACACTTATTCTACGAATATTTTACCATGACAAAATAAAAGCACGAAGTTCTAAATCAAAAGAACCTCGTGCTTATTTTTATCTAAACTACCAAATCACAACACGTTTTTTAGGATCAAGCCACATACCGTCGCCTTCCTTAACGTCAAATGCCTTGTAGAATTCTTCTTGGCATTGTGATTGGACGTTAGCACGTTCTGGACCAGGTGCGTGAACGTCAACTGAAACTTGCGTCTTAATAGACTCAGTAAGTTGCTTATTAGCCCAAACACGAGCAAAGTTTTCAAACAACTTCTTCATATCGCCGTTTTCACCCTTGTTAGCTTGAACAGCAGCAGTTAAACCACCTTGGTCAGCGATGTTTTCTGAAACAATTTGCTTACCGTTCAAAGTTACAGGACCATACTTGATGCCGTCGAACAAGTCGATTTCAGCTTGCGTACGCTTCTTGAATTCTGCATAGTCAGCGTCAGTCCACCAGTTCTTCATGTTGCCGTATTCGTCGAATTGTGCACCGTTGTTGTCGAATGCGTGTGAAACTTCGTGGGCGATAACAGTACCGATACCACCGAAGTTTTCAGCACGATCTTGCTTCAAGTCGTAGAATGGTGCTTGCAAAATTGCGGCTGGGAAAGTTAAGTCGTTTCTTTGTGGGTCGTAACAAGCGTTAACCAAGTTACCTGGCATGAGCCATACAGTACGGTCAACTGGCTTGTGCAGCTTCTCTACGTTGTACTTAACTTGTTCAATTTCAGCAGCTCTAGCGTTTGAGTAAAGGCTGCCACCTTCGCTAGCTGGGGTTACGTGCAAACGATCGTAGATTTCTTCAATCTTGTCTGGATAACCGATCTTCAAGATCAAGGCACGTAACTTAACGATTGCCTTGTGCTTAGTTTCTTCAGAAAGCCAGTCATTGTTCTTGATACGTTCTTCGTAAACATCAAGCATCTTGTGAATCATTGATAAAACGTCTTTTTTAGCGTCTTCGCCAAAGTAAGTCTTACCGTAGTAAACACCAACAACTTCACTAAAGATGCCGTTAGCAAGGTGGTATGCTTGCTTTTCTTGGCTTTGAAGTTCTGGTTGACCTGACAAAGCTTGGCTAAATGGGAATGATGCTTCACGGAAGTCTTGGGACAAGTAGCTAGCAACACCATTGATGAACTTAACGATCATCCAACCCTTGATTTCATCGAAGTTGTCCTCGTTAATTAATTCATCGAAGTGATCCAAGTAGCGAGGTTCTGCGACGATTACGCGGTCTGGAACTTCACCCAAAGCTTCCTTCAAGAAGTAGTCCATCTTGAAGTTAGTAATCTTCTTTTCAAAGTCTGAGATTGGCATTGGGTTGTACATTGCTGGGTAGTCTGCCCATTCTTCAGATGACTTAACTACCTTAGATACCTTGTCATCGAACTTCATGGCATCGTCAACGTATTCTTCAGCTTGACCCGCTGAAAGACCTGCCATCTTAAGAAGCTCAATTGATTGCTTCTTCAAAACGTCGAGCAATTTTTGTGCCGCATCAGTCTTATAAGTAGTTGTATCTGGCAAGAAAATTGATGAACCGAAGAATTGCAATACATTGATCTTAGTGTTCTTCATATCGGCATCAACGTCGAAGCTGAATGGCAATGCAAAAGCCGCCTTGAACAAGTCTGGAACCTTCAAGTTGAAGTCAGCAAAGTCACGAATACCTTCAAGCAAGGCTAAATCAGCTTGGATAGGCTTAGCGCCATCTTCATCACGACGCTTAAAGTCACGCGCTAACTTGTAAAGTTCAACTGCCTTCTTCAAGTTAGGCACATCAGCAACTTCTTTTTTACCATCGGCAAAATCTGCGAAGTCCTTCATCAACTTCTTTTCAACATCAAGGTCAATGTTGTCGAAGCTAGCAATTCTTGAACGGTCTGATGGGATCTTGACGTTTTCAAGCCATTCAGAGTTAACTGCTAAGTATAAATTATCTTGTGGACGAGTACCTACTTTTGGTTCGAGGATGTCGCCGACACCGCCGCGAACGGCCATTTTATTATTCATTCAGGAAAGTCCTCCTTTTTTGGTGTCTAAAAAATTAAATCAAGCTAATTATATCATTTTAATTTAATTTTGTATGCTTTTTACTTATTTATAAATAGTTAATTCTTTGTGCACTCTCATGTAAGTTGGAATCATGACTACGATCATCAAGGCAATCACGATAGCGGCTACCCAGAAGAATGGAATATAACCAGCATGGTCGATGATTAAACCACCAAAGAGCGGTCCAAACGCACGCCCGATCCCCGAAGCCACCATGTTGGCACCTTGGTACTTGCCTTTACTGGTGAGTGGTGACAAGTCGTTGACGTAAGCAGGAATAGCTGGGAACGCGGTTGATTCACCCAAGGTCAAGATGAACATTGATAAAGCGAAGTGCGCGAAGTCTTTGGCAAAAACTAATGTGATAAACGATAGTGAGAACATGCAGATCCCAAAGATGATCTGATGGAAGAGATTTTTAAAAATATTAGGAAAACTAGCCAAAATCCCTTGCATGATGGCGATAACGCCGGCATTAAGGGTCCAAAGCAAGCTGTACAAGTGGAATGGAATTCCAAGTGAAACCATGTAAACGGACAAATTGGATTCCCAGTTCATGTACATCAGCCAAGTTACACCCAAGGTGGTGAAGAAGACCATCGTCATAATGAAATTGCGCTTTGGCATTGGTTCTGCTTTATGCTTTTCACCCTTCTTATGCTTGACCATTCTCTCCTTATGGAAGGCAATAATTGGCCTGTAGTTGAAGATCGCATTGATGAAGGCAATTACAAAGAGCAGTGCCGCAATCACGAATAGAAGCGTAATTGATAAGTCGTAGAGGTATCCTACGATCAAAGTACCGGTTACCACACCCAAGTTTTGTGAGAAGTACAAAACGTTGAAGACGTAGCGGCCCGGATATTTTTTCAAACTAGTGGCAACGGAGTTGATCAAGGTTCCGTTCCAGCCGCCCAAGAAGCCGGTCAAAGTCAGCCAGACCCAATATTCTGGCCAGCCATGAAATGCGGCCATCAAAAATAAGACTGCAGCATCTAGACCTAAGCCCCAGAGCATCAATGGGTACGGATTGTATTTATCATAAAGACGTCCTGAAATAATTGAGCCGAGGATGTTGCCGGCACAGTTACAGAACAGGACCACACCAATGATTGACAGACTGATGTGCAGCTGTTTGTTTAAGTAAACAGAAGTTAATGGCCAAATGAAACTAGCACCGATCCAAGTAGCTAATTCACCTACGATCAGCCAAATTAACTTAATTTCATCAGTTTTAATTTTTCCATGTGCATTTTTCATATTTGCCTCCCTAATGTTCTTTTTGTCCATTGTCTAGCTTATCAAGAAGTACAAAAAAAGAACAGTGCCAAGCTGACACTGTTCGTAAACTATTTAACTTATTCTGTTTTCTTTTGTCCCGTCAATTTTTCAATGTCGGTGATATCTTGCGCCACCTCGAGGCATCCCAGATACTGATCATCGTCATCATGGACGGCGTAGTAACGCAAATAGAGCTTTCTACCCATCTTTCTTGGCGTGAACCAATATGAGATCTCGTTCTTCTTACCTTCATGAAATTCCTTGAAGATCTTCTCGATGATTGGCTTGCTGGCCGGTGTGTGGCAGGAGAAGACGGAGTTGCCGATCGCGTTTTTAGAATGAGGGAAAATATTCGCACCGCCGCCGAAGTAAGCTACCTTGTCGTTAGCATCGACGAAAGTTAAAGCAAATGGCAACATGTCTAAAATTGCGGACAGTTGTTTTAGATTCAATGATCCTTCCTTGAAGTTAATGAACAAGCTGGAAAGATTATCAAACGAAATTGGGCCGGCAGCCTTTGGTTCCTTTTTTGGCTTCCAGTTCATCGGTGGATTAATCAAGGTATAGCCGATTTGCTTTTCTTCTTGTTTGACGTTTTCCCAGTCTTCTTGATTTGCGACTTCATCGATCATCGGAATCATGATGTCTTCTTCCTTGAAGATCATCTCAAGCACTTCGTGACTAGTTTCCTTGATCGCCTTATCCAATTTTTCTGCATCAATTGGATCAGTATTAGCAATCTCATTTGCTTGTTCAATTAAACGTCTAATCTTGTCATCCACGCCCCACATTACTTGTGGCGGAGCAGTGATGCCATATTTGGTCATTAGTGGAAACAGTGATGTTTCTTTTCTAGCATAGTGCTTATCAATCGTAGCTAAATCAGACAATGCTTGTTTGATTTTATCTAAGGTTTCATCAGATTTGTTATCTTCCCACTTTTTCAAGTTAGGCAATAAAAAGTCATTGACCAGCGACTTGATAACCACGTTTTCCTGCTTGATTGTGTTCACCGGATGACCTGGTATGGAAAAATCGGGATTTTCCTTGTTCTCTTTGATATTGCCCCTAAACACATCAGCGTGAACGTTACACAAATATTGAATCTTGCGTGGATCCAAACCTTGTGCGATTAATTCCCGCTCTGCTGCCGTAATTTCAGATACGTCGACCTTATCGAACGCCTCCTGAAACATCTTCTTCGCTGTCGCAAAATCGCCGCCAGCTTGGATATAATGCAAGATCTTGAGCAGCGCCTCTTGTCTTTCTTTACTTAAATTCGCCATTATTCAATCACCTTGTAACCCTTTTCTTCAAAAGCCTGTTTAATCTTGTTTAAATCGATCTTCATTGCTTGTGCACCAAGCGGAATCGTCATTACTCTACCTACTGTGCTGAGCAAGCCTGGAATCTTAATTCTGGTAAAACCGCAGTCATACATAATCTGGATAAAATCAGGATATTCATCAGCCAGCTTTTTAATTGGCACAGAAAAGTCGATGATCTTTTGTTTTTCTTCTGTCTTTTCAATCTCGTCTTTTTCACTTTGATCATCAAGCATCCCCAGCTGCTTCTTAGCGGCTTCAGTCATCCTCTCAGGCGACCAAACAGGATACCAGACTAATTGCACCTGGCATAAATCAATGCCGTCCACGGTCAACACAGCCTGTTTAATGTGGTCTTGCAAATAAGTAGACAATGGACAACCACTGATCGTCAAAGTCATTCTTACGGTTGCCTTGCTTCCTTCAATATCGATGCCATAGATCAAACCTAAGTTAACAATATCAACCTGCAATTCAGGATCGATAACCTTTTGCAAGGCAGTCATAATTTGATCAACTAACTCTATTTTTTCTTCTTTCATCGTTTTTCTCCACAAAATAAGGGTAACTGTAAATCTAATTTTACAATTACCCCTTGTTTTTATCTATTATCTATCTTTGCAATTTATCCCAAATAACGACTTTGCCAGCCTTCAATGACTTAGGCACATCGATAATTCGTTGGTTGCTTGAACCTCTGAATTGCAAGGTCAAATCTTTCTTTGCTTCAAGGAATCGTCCATCAACCAAGATATCGATCTTCGACAGCATTTCTTTTTTATCAGGAGTTTCCTTTTGCAATTCATCCCAAGTGTAGCCTGACCAAGACCAGATGTCTTTGGTATGACCGAATTCTTTTCTAACTCGGTTAATAATTTTCAAGCAAACCCAAGTGTTCAAGAATGGTTCACCGCCTAAAAGGGTCAAACCTTGCACATAAGGCTGAGACATATCTTTGATGATCTGGTCTTCAAGGTCTTGCGTATAAGGCTGACCATAGTTGAAGTTCTGCGCTGCCAAGTTGTAGCATCCCGGACAGTCAAACAAACATCCAGAAACGTAAAGACTACATCTTACACCTTCACCATCAACGAAGTTGAACGGCTTATAGTCCGCAATCTTGTGCAAACTATGCTCTTCACTCTTCCATTCTTGTGGCTTAGGATTCTTAGGCATCGCCTTTTGCTTAAGCAACTTCTTAGCGTGATCAACTTGAGGCTTATATTGATTTGAGTCAACAAATACCGTATCACCATCAATATTAACCTTGATCAAACTGCTTCGAATGTCAGGGCCTTCTTGATCGTTTTTATCTTTCTTTGGCATTTTCTTTAGTTTCCTCTTCAGCTTCTTCGCGTACTAAGCCCATGGTCATGTGCTTTACTCTGTGAGCAATTTCTTCATGACGACCGTGAACCATAGGTCTCTTCAAAGGATTACCAAGGTAGCCGCAGGTTCTCTTTACACAGTCACAGGTACGTGGATCGTGGTTGCCGCAGACTGGGCATTGGAAGCCTTTAGCAGTAGCCTTGAATTCACCGGCAAAACCACACTTGTAGCACTTGTCGATTGGAGTGTTGGTACCAAGGTAGCCTACCTTGTCGTAAGCCCAGTCCCAAACGGCTTCAAGAGCTGCTGGGTTTTGCTTCAAGTTAGGGTATTCGCAGTAGTGGATGAAACCACCAGCAGCGTATTTTGGATAATCCATTTCGAAACTCAACTTTTCAAATGGAGTTGGGTGCTTTCTAACATCGTAGTGGAATGAGTTAGTGTAGTATTCCTTGTCAGTGATGTCCTTAACCTTGCCGAACTTAGCAGTATCAAGTCTGCAGAAGCGGTCGGTCAAACTTTCACTTGGAGTTGAGTACAAGCTGTAGTGGTAGTGGTTAGGATCGTCCTTTTCCCACTTAGCACATAAGTCATGCATCTTCTTAACGATCTCAACAGTGAAGTCGTGAGCTTCCTTGTTGTGTTCCCAATCGGAACCGTAGAAGACAGTACCTACTTCGTAAAGGCCGATGTAGCCCAAGGAAACAGTGGCACGGCCGTTCTTGAAGAGGTCGTTAACGTTGCCATCTTCTGAAAGACGCTTGCCAAATGCACCGTATTGGTAAAGGATTGGTGCGTTGACTGGCTTAGCTTCGGTTACGCGGTGAGCCTTGAATTGCAATGCTTCGTGGCAGGTTTGCATTCTAACTTTGAAGATCTTCCAGAAAAGATCCATGTCGCCGTGACTTTCCATAGCGATTCTTGGCAAGTTAACAGTAACAACACCTAAGTTCATTCTGCCTGAGTTAACTTCCTTGCCGTTCTTGTCCTTCCAACCTTGTAAGAATGAACGACAACCCATCGGACACTTGAATGAGCCGGTGATTTCTTTAATCTTGTCGTAGCTCAAAACGTCTGGGTACATTCTCTTGGTTGAACATTCGATGGCAAGCTTCTTAACATCGTAGTTAGGATCACCTGGGTGCAAGTTGAGCCCCTTCTTAAGGGTGAAGAGTAATTTAGGGAAGATCGCGGTTCTGTGTTCTTTACCCAAACCAGCAATTCTGATTCTTAAAATATCTTTTTGGATTTCTTTTTCAATCCAAGAAGTACCAAGGCCGAAGCCCAAGCTAGTAAATGGTGTTTGACCTTGGCTTGAGAACATAGTGTTGATCTCGTATTCCAGGCTTTGCATAGCGTCGTAGATGTCTTTCTTAGTACGCTTCTTAGCAAAAGCATCTGCTTTTTCTTCATCGTCAATTAATTCTTTAGCATCCTTTAAGTGCTTTTCGTAGTTCTTTTGAGCAAAAGGAGCTAAAACTTCATCGGCACGGTCGAACGAACAACCACCGTATTGACTTGAAGCTACGTTAGTGATGATTTGGGCAACTTGGCTGGTAGCAACGCCGATTGAGTTAGGACTTTCCATGTAGGCATTACCAATCTTGAAGCCGTTGGTAAGCATTTCTTTGAAGTCGATCAAGCAGCAGTTAGACATCGGTGAAAGTGGAGTGTAATCCAAGTCGTGCCAGTGAATGTCACCGCGAAGGTGTGCTTTAGCGATGTGTTCAGGCATCATAGTCAGACCAACGGTCTTACCTACTGTACCTGCAGTCAAATCACGTTGAGTGCTGAAGACATCACTATCTTTATTTGCGTTTTCGTTAACGATGGTTGGGTCTTTATGGACTAAGCGTTCCAAACGGTTTTTAGTATCAATTTGTTTTTCCCATTCGGCAACGTCATGCTTGCGATAAGCAACATACTTTTTGGCAGCTTCAATATAGCCAAGTTCATTCAAGCTTTGTCTAAATGCATCCGCAACATCTTGTGCTGTTACAGTGTCATCATCAAGCTTATCCATAATCTTGCTTAAAATTACTGTCTTAACATCGTCCAAGCCAAGAGCGTGAATAACCATCTCCAATTTAAACAATTCGAACGGATATTTAGCGCCATCACGCTTAACAAACATTGTCGGTGTATTTAATTTCTGTTCCAGTTCTTGCTTTAACATAAAGATCAACCCCTCTAAATCTATGAATCAATCTTACCATAGAACACAATATATTGTATTCTATACATATAGAGACATCTACACCTTGTATTTAGCAAATTGCTGTCATTAAAACATTTTTGAGCAAGAAAAAAAGTTGAGAGAAATTTCTCCCAACTTTTTGGTATTTTTTGAAATATTTTTAGTTATTTTTACGCTTACGATCTACGCCAAATCCGAACAATCCTAAACCAGCGAGTAGGGATCCTAAGATATCGGTAGATTCTTTAGCACCAGTTTGTGGCAATGCCAACACACCGACAAATTTTCCAAAATTCTTCTTCATTTTGAACATCCCTCTTTCCCTATTTCATAATTAAACATATCAGAACATCAAAAAAGTTTGGTAGAAAATTTCCACCAAACTCTTAGTTTTCTAATTAATCAGCCACGTGAGTAAAAGCTGTATCCTTAACTCTTACGTAGACAGGTTGTCCTTTCCAGTAACCTGACTTGTAGTATTTAACGCCGCGGTAAGTATAAGTACGCTTTGGCGTGTTGTAATTTCTACCATCATTAGTTAAGAAGTACTTCTTGCCCAAACGACGACCATATTTATTGTAGATGTATGCCTTGTGCTTGATATGGAAAGTAGCGTGGTTAGCCTTGTAGTCGTAAACTTTCTTATCATGCTTGTACTTGTGGTATGCACGCGTACCTTCTTGAATACCTTCGTCAACTGCTCTACCGACTAAATAACCGTTGAAAGAACCCCAGAATGCATCTGAATATGGGCTAGCTTGAACGGTAGTAGCAGCTGGAGCCGCAACAGAAATCCCCATAATACCTGTCACAGCAACAATACCTAACTTTTTAATTTTCATCCTTGAAAAAATTCACTGTAATTATATCACCAACTCATTATTCCAAAGATATGAGTAATAAAAAAAGTTTGGAAATAGCTTCCAAACTTTCTGAAATATATTCAATTACTTATTTTTCTTGAAGTATTGACCCTTATTTACTTCGTAGTACTTCTTGTAACGAGCGTAGTAGTTGTGGAACATGTATTTCATCAAAAGCCAACGCTTAAAGTTACGGTCCTTGTCGTAGAAGACAGTAGTGCCATAACGGCCTTCGTGAATTAATTCTTCTGCAGTGTCCTTAGCATCGTTTTCAAAGGCGTATTCCTTAAAGATCTTAACTGGTACACCCATCCATAAAACGTGCTTAGACTTCAACTTGTTGCCGTATACAGTGTCCTTATCCTTCAAGCTGTCTTCAACGTAGTCGTCAATGTACCACTTAGCCAAGTTGTAACCGTTCAAAGTTACGTAGAAGCTTGAACGACCTTGACGCAAGTTGATTTCGAAGAACTTGTATTGACCGTCACGAGTATCGTACTTGATATCAAAGTTAGCCATACCAGTGTAGTTCAACTTTTCAAGGAAGGCTTGAACTTGTTCGTACAACTTTTCATCGTATGCTGGCAAGATAGTCATGTAGTTACCAATTGATTGTGGGGTTGGGTCTTCCAATAATGGGTGACCTAAGCACATCATCTTAACTTGGTGGTTTTTGTCAACGTATGCATTCAAGGTTCTCATGTTTGAGTCATCACCAGGAATGAAGTCTTGTAAAATAAGGTCTTCAGTATAACCGTGGGTGTAGATCTTGCCTACGATATCCTTGAATTCATTTTCATCATGAATAGTGAAAGTCTTCTTACGACCTTCGAATTGGCAGTTAAGCCATGAAACTGGGTCTTCTGGCTTAAGTTCTACTGGGAATTGGAATGGCACATCAGTGTACTTGCCTGACTTGTAATCATCCATAGTGATGATCTTAGTCTTAGGATATGGCAAACCATATTCTTCAGCTACTTCGTAGAAGCCTTCCTTTGAAATCAACTTTTCAAGCAAGTCGTAATCGATGTAAGGTACGATAAATACCTTGCTCAATTCTTCCTTATGCTTTGAAAGAAGTTCTGCATAACCATCACCACAAGCAATCAAAATTACAGGTTCCTTATGGTCCTTGTAGATTTCCATCTTTTTACGCATAACATCCATGAAAGTTGGATCTGCGCTAAAACCATGGTGAAGTTCTACGTCAACAATCTTTGAATAACGGGTTGCGGCAAGTTGTGCATCAGCCATTGCCTTAACCTTAATACCGTAAGCCTCGTTAAATGAACGAGCCATACCATAAACGTTAATGTCACTACCAAGTAAAATTGGTGTAAATTTCTTAGTCATTATCCTCAATAATCCCCTAAATTAAAGTAACTTACCTTGCTTAATCAAATTAGCAACTTCAGGTTGAACATGTTGGTACTTCTTAACAGTGTTTTCGTAATCTACGAAGAACAACTTGTACCAAACAAGGAAGGTGTAGATGGCCCAGATTTGTCTTCTGTGTGAACCATCGCCCTTGTAGTTATCATCAAGAAGCTTGATAATCTTCTTTTGATCGAAAATGTCGTTAACAAATTCTTCTTCGAACAAGCTACGTACTTGCTTGTAGAAACGTGGTTCCTTAAGCCATTGCTTGATTGGTGTTGGGAAACCAAGCTTTGGACGCTTAGCCCATTCATCAGGCAATACCTTCTCTGAAGCCTTACGAAGTGCGTACTTGGTATCATGACGGTTAACCAAGTACTTGGTTGGGATTGAGTTAGCTAATTCTGCGATCTTCTTATCAAGATATGGAACACGAACTTCAAGTGAGTGAGCCATTGAAATCTTATCGGCCTTTTGTTCAATATCGTTAATCATGAAGTGGTGCAAATCGATGTATTGCATTTGCTTAACGTTATCGATGCCCTTAACCTTCTTGAAGTCCTTTTGGTAAATGCCGTTAACAGTCAACTTATTGCGGTAAGTTGGTTGCAAAATGCTGTTGGCATCCTTTGAGGTAAAGATAGTTGGGTAATCCATATCGTAAATTACTGATTGACCAACGTAGAATTCACTTGGTTCAGCCAAGTTGGTGTACATGTGAACTTTACCTGGGAAATTAGGCATCTTCTTAATCTTGTGGGCCAACTTAATTTGCTTCTTCTTAGGAAGTTTCTTAAGTTCGCTAGTGAAGATCTTAATGATATCGTTATGAGTGTGCATCCCGTAGTTAACGTAGCCAGCAAACAATTCGTCGGCACCTTCACCAGAAAGTGCAACAGTAACGTGCTTACGAGCTAACTTACACAAGTACCAAAGTGGGATGATTGATGGGTTGGCATCTGGTTCATCCATGTGGTATTGCATTTCTGGAAAATCACGCATAGCTTCGTCGGCATCAACCTTGTCACTGTAGAACTTCCAGTGGTTGATGTCAGCTAATGCCTTAGCCTTTGAAGCTTCATCGTAAGTTGAGTCATCAAAACTTACTGAGAAAACATCGTCTGGGTTAAGCAAAGTAGTCAAGTATGAAGAGTCAATACCTTCTGACAAGAATGCACCCACCTTAACGTCAGCAATTCTGTACAAATCGACGGTTTCCTTCAAGTCATCGTTGATACGCTTCAAAGTTTCTTCAAAGCTTAAACTATTTTCCTTGTATTCCGCATCCCAGTATTGGTGGGTCTTCATTTCACCATCTTTGTATTCGAACCAGTGACCTGCTGGAAATCTGTAAACGCCTTTAAAGAAGGTTTCTTCAAGGTCGTTGTATTGGTTCATGAGGTATGGCTTAACAGCTTCAACGTTCAATTCACGCTTGAACTTTGGATATTCCAAGAAACTCTTAAGTTCTGAACCTACAAGTAAGTGGCCATCTTGGTTGCTGTAGTACATTGGCTTAATACCAAAGAAGTCACGTGCACCATAAAGGGTCTTGTTGTTGTCATCCCAAATAAGGAAGGCAAACATACCACGTACCTTCTTAAGAAGGCCATCCATGCCCCACTCTTCATAACCGTGAAGCAATACTTCAGTATCGGCCTTGGTAGTGAAAGTGTGGCCTGCTTTAATTAATTGTTCTCTTAATGGTTTAAAGTTGTAAATTTCACCATTAAAGATAATTGCTCTAGTTTTATCTTCATTATAAATAGGTTGAGCTCCTCCACGAAGATCGATAATTGACAATCTTCTGAAACCAAGGGCAACCTCATCATTAGTGTAATAACCGTCGGAATTAGGTCCACGGTGCTTGATAGTAGCCATCATCTTACCAATAACGGCTTGTTTTTCGTTTATTTTTGGATCATAAAATGCGACAATTCCGCACATATTTCAACTTCCCCTAAGCTAATTTCTCTCTACTTTATCTATATATAAATATACTTACACTTATAATTTTTTTACTTTAACTTTTTTATTATAAGCTAAACACTTGTAATAGCCAAATAGGTTTACTTTTCTTTACCTAAACTAAATAAAATATACCCGCCGTCTTGAAGCAGCACCATAGCCAAAGACTTGAATACGGTGACGTTTCAAGTCGACGTTAACGATATAGCCAGCTGCTTCGTTATTATGGTCAATTTGGCGTTTCAAATTTTTATTGAATTTTGTGGTCAAAGAATGTTTTGGCCCCATTAAAGCCGAGCAGTTAAACAGAATGTATTGGATACCATTGATTCTGTATTGATCTTCGCGGTGACGGTGGCCGCAGAAATAAGCAATGATGCGAGCGTTCTTTACATGAGTGAAGTTGAAGTCATTGGACAAACGGAATTCTGCTGGCTCGCCGTCGCTAGCATGCATGCGGCCTTTTTCTCTTTGGTTAAAGGCAACGAGCAATTCATGCAAGGATCTACCGTTATATTTGAGGGCGTTGCTACCCTTGCGGTTGATTGGGTTGGCATGACTCATAAAGATAATCTTCTTATTCGATGATCTGGTCAAAATTTCGATGATTTCTTCAATTTGATCTTCACGCACAGCCAAAGTGATTTTGGCATCGTATTTCTTTTGTCCCTTATTATTCAAAATATAAGGCAAATCTGAAGTATTGACGGAGATTACACGAATATCATTGAAATCAAAGTAAGCAACACCATGTTGACGTGAAACGTAATGGATATTCTTTTGTCGATACATGTCGGGCCACATGATGTTTTCAAACTCGTTTTCCGGGAACGATGCTTTTAGATCGTGGTGTTCATCAAACTTATCGTTTTCATCGTGATTACCCTTAATATTCAAATAAGGAAGCGTATCCGACTTAAACGAATTGTTTAACTTGATCAGCTCGCCTTCACCAAGCAGACCCGCATCAGAACCATCGATCCAATCGCCTAAGTGAGCCTTCATGTTAAGCAAACCAGATTGATCAAGATAAGAAAATTCTTGCACGTGCTGCAGGCCATTCCAACCGTAAAAATCGACACTATCCTTATCTTTAAAGTGCGTATCAGTGATAACGCCGATATTAACTGAGTTTTTGCCTTTGCGAATATGCTTTTTAACTTCACTAGTAAAATCATCCAAATAATTTTCAACTACATAACGACGACCCGTTTTTGTATCATGAAAATCACGGAAACGATCTAGTTTTTCACTATATTTACGTACATACTCTGGTGCAAGTTCTGTGGTACTTTCTGAGCTTAAGCCTTGATGCAAAACACCATCTTTATCTTGATAAACGGTTAGCACAAATTTCTTACCATCTGGTGTACCATCTTCTGCATCAACATGATATT
>ERZ1643249.3311-NODE-3311-length-14270-cov-54.051847_pt1 | contig 14270 bp, 21 predicted proteins | sample MGYA00579263_ERZ1643249 | MGnify/ENA primary metagenome ERZ1643249 (study PRJEB29033, sample SAMEA4952264) | chicken gut metagenome | biome: Broiler Chicken; feature: Gastrointestinal Tract; material: Caecum | place: Ireland | collected 2018 | study: Broiler...
ATAAAAACTATTGACTTATTCTTTATACTATGTTATACTAAAGACGTCGAAGGGAAATATAGTTCAATTCTTTCGACGCCCCAAAAATTATATTAATCCGTACCTATGCGTAAAATAGGAGAAAGAAGGTATATCATGGAAAATGAAGAAAGCGTAATAGTTCCAGATGAGAACGTACAAGAAACAGGTCTAGTAATTAAAGGATTTGATACTTTACAAAGAAGAACAAAAACTAAAAGGGATATATTTACAAATATAACAGATGAAAAGAAAATCTTTAATTTAGAATCAAAAGTTACAAATTTATTAAATGATTTCGAAGGTTCAATAATAGAAGTAAAAGAAGTATTAATAAAAAGATTTGAAAAACCTATGAAAGAGCCTTTAATTGATGAACAAACAGGAGAAATAATAAAAGATAAAGAAATCAGTATGTCTTGTATATTAATTGATAAAAACGATGTATCATATGCAACGGGTTCTAAAGTATTTACAATACAAATGATGAGATACATAGAAATGTTTGGAATAAAAGAAGAAGGATTTTTAATAAAAATAGTTAAAAATAAACAATCTTCTGGAAATAAAACATTAGGATTTGAGTTAGTATAATATACTAACTCTTTTTTAGAAGGAGGTAGTATATGGCAAAGAAAATTGAAATGACAAAAGAACAGCAAGAGTTATACAGTGAATTACGATTATTAGTAAAAAAAGCAAATCAGAGAATATTAAGAATAGAACGTTTAGTTGGAGAAAAAGGAACGTTTGATGTAAAACAATTATATGATTATTTAAGTGCGTCAACAATTCAAGGTTTAACAGAATCAGGAAGAGTAAGAGTATTAAAAAGTAATAATATAACACAGATGTTAGCTATTAAAAAAGCATTAGATGATTTTTTAGAAGAAGGAAGTTTGTCAAGGATAAAAAATATAAAAGAAAAAACAAAAGAATATTCAATAAAATTAGGAAAGCCTTTATCATATAGTCAAGCAGATACTTTATATCAAACTGGAAAAAATTATCGATGGATTTTTGGAATGAATGGTTTAACAGAATCCGAGTTTTGGGGTACTTGGGTACCGTTAGCAAAACGAGGAACATTAGGTAAAGAAGACTGGATAGAGCAATTAGCATTAAGAATTAAGGTAGAATTAGACGAATATTATAAAGCTAAATTGGAGGCACTATATTTATATGTAACGGGTGATTAATATATGATATATTGGAAAGAATATATAGGGCATATTCCAGATTTAAAGGGAAAAAGAAAAGTATATGATAATACTATATATACATTTGATATTGAAACATCTTCTTTTTTAATATTAAATGGAAAACAAATACCAGCTATAGATTACCTAAAACTAACTAAAATAGAACAAGAGAATTGTATTTTTATGAGTAATATGTATATTTGGATGTTAGGAATAAATGAAAATGTATATTATGGAAGAACTTGGAATGAGTTATATGCTTTTTTACTTAGAATTGAACATTGGGGAACTGATAAAAAGAAAACTATATTTGTTCATAATTTACCGTATGAATTTGAATTTTTAAGAAATAAATTTAAAGTAAAAAATGTATTTGCTAGAAAATCAAGAAAAGTAATGAAATTTGAATTAGAAGAATTTAATTTTGAATTTCGTTGTTCATATATGATGAGTAATAGTTCACTTGAAAAATTACCATCTATATATGGTTTAGATGTAAAAAAATTAGTAGGAAATTTAGATTATAATTTATTAAGAAATTCTAAAACTAATTTAACTGAAAAAGAACTTGGTTATTGTGAAAATGATTGTCTAGTTGTATATAAGTATATACAAAAGGAACTAGAAACATACGAAACGGTAAAAGGACTACCTTTAACATCTACAGGTCATGTTAGAAAAGAATTAAAGGAAAAAATTATAAAGGATTATCCATATAGAAATAAAGTAAGAAGAAGTATCAATACTGATGGACATATTTATAATTTGCTTATAAAAGCATTTGCAGGTCGGCTATACTCACGCAAATTGGATTTATGCAGATAGAGTAATAAAAAATGTTGATTCTTGGGACGAAACTAGTGCCTATCCATATGTAATGGTAACCCATAAGTTTCCAGCAACTGAATTTAGGCATATAAATGTAACAAAATTTGAACAATTAAAAGAATGTTTTGCTTATTTAATTAGAGTAAAATTTAAAAATATAAAATCAAAATATTACAATAATTTTATATCTCAAAGTAAATGTGATAGAATATATAAAGGCAAATACGATAACGGAAGAATAATAGGAGCAGATGAAATAGAAATTACTTTAACAGATGTTGATTTAAGATTTATATTTGAAACATACTCCTTTGAAGAATATGAATTTTTAGAAGTATATTACTCTATTTATGAATATTTACCAAAGCAATTTATTGAATTTATATTAGAAAAATATGTTAAGAAAACGGAGTATAAAAATGTAGAAGGAAAAGAAGTAGAGTATGCCTTGGAAAAAGCAAAATTTAATAGTTTATATGGAATGTCAGTAACTAATAATATCAAAGATGAAGTTATTTTTGACAATGAAAAAGGCTGGGAAGAAGTTCCTATAGATAACGATACTATTATTAAAATGTTAGAAAAAGAAAGAGAAGAAGGTTTTTTATCGTTTTCATATGGTGTATGGGTTACAGCTTGGGCAAGATACAATTTATTAATTAATCTTGTAAAATATGATACAAATGTTTTGTATGCAGATACAGATTCCTTGAAATTATACGGAGATTATGATATAAATATATTAAAAGAGTATAATAAAAGTGTAAAAGAAAGAATTAAAAAGGTATCAGAGGAATTAGAAATTGATATTAGTAAATTTTCTCCAAAAGATATTTACGGAAAAGAACACACTTTAGGTGTTTTTGAATTAGATGGGCATTATGAAGAATTTATTACACAAGGTGCTAAAAAATACGCATATACAAAATGGGTTGATAATAAAAAAGTAAAAGAAAATAGTAATGTTTTAGAAGAAAAAGACGAAAAATCAAAAATATTAGAAATAACAGTTGCTGGAGTTCCAAAAAAAGGTGCTAGAGCATTAAAACGATTAGAAGATTTTAAAGATAATTTTGTATTTAACTTTAAGGATACGGGAAAGAATCTTTTAATATATAATGATGAAATGGTAGATTTTGAGTTAGAAGATTATCAGGGAAATAAAGAGTTATTGAAAAATAGATATGGTTGTGTATTAGTTCCAACAACTTATGAATTAGGAAAATCAGAGGAATATGCAGAATTAATAACTGATGCATCATCAGCAAGAGCAATTTTTAAGGAGGTGTAGATTTTGGAAAACTTAGAATTATTTAAAAGATATAAAGATATGAAATCTTTAACACAAATATGTAATGAAAACGGAGTTCGTGCAAGTAATGTTGATAAGGAAAAGAAAATATCAGTCGAAAAGCAAAAGATTATCAAGAAAGAAATTATAAAAGAAGTAACTTCAATTTATAATTATATTATTTTTGAACAGAGGTGAGAAAAGTGGCAAAACAGATTCATTATAATATTGATATAATTGATAAAGAAAATGCAAACTATAATATAATATATGGTGAAAAATCAAACGGAAAAAGTTATCAAGTAAAACACAAAAAAGCTGTAAAGAAGTATTTAGCAACCGGAAGAAGATTTATTTTAATGCGTAGATGGAGTGAAGACTTAACAAGTTCATGGATAGAGCAATACTTTAGTGATGTTGATATTACAGGACTTACTAATAATAAATATCAGAAAATAAAAAAATTTAGAAATGAACTTTATTTAACAACAGTAACCGAAGATTTCAAGGAAAAGAAACGGTGAAAAAATAGGGTATGCTATACCACTTTCATTAGAACAAAGATTTTCAAGTGCTTCATTTTTAGATGTAGAAGATATAATATACGAGGAATTTATGTCAAGAGGTGTGTATATAGCAAATGAGCCAGCAAAATTAATGACATTTTATTCTACAGTCGATAGAAAAAGAGGAACAACAAGACTATGGCTAGTTGGAAATACAGTATCAAAAGTATGTCCATACATAAACGACTGGGGCTTGACTGAAATTATGAAACATCAAAAGCAAGGTGAAATAAAGACAAAGATAATACATAATGAAGAAAATGATGTAAAAATAGCAATAGAATATTGTAGGTCAAGTGGCGGAAAAACTATGGCTATTGGTAGTGCTAGTACCATGATAGATAAAGGAGCATGGCAAACAGATTCGCAACCTCATTTACCAAAAAGCTATAAAGAATATGAAGTTTTATTTCGTTTTGGTTTTCAATACAAAGGATTTCGTTTTTTATGTGAATATCTAAACGACAAAAAAGAGTCTATTCCTCCTATATGGTTTATACGTCCATATCCTAGAGAGTTTTATGATAACTTAATTGTGTTTAGTGATGAGGTGAAAGTAAGTCCATATTGGCAACGTGATATATATAATATATCAATAGAAAATGATAAATTAAGAAATTTATTTCAAAAATTTAAAGAAAACAAAATATTTTATGCAAACGATATGACAGGAACAGATTTTAAACAAAGTATAGATTTTATAATAAGGAAGTGATTAAATGGCTACTGATTTAAAAAGTAGAATAATATTAGCAAAAAATATAAAAATGGATAGAAACTATAATAATGTGTTATCATATAGTGAAGATGAAATGTTATCTTTATGTCAAACAAATAAAGTAGTAGAAGCCGACAATTATTCGTTTATCAGAACTAATCAAACAATATTATGTGGTTTTAATTATGAAATGTGTTTACAAGCAAATTATATAGCTTTTCAAAACCCTGATTATAGTAATAAATGGTTTTTTGCTTGGATAGATGAAGTACATTATAAGGGTGATAATAACACGGAAATTGTTTATACAATAGACTCTTGGTCGACTTGGTATGATTATTGGACGAAAAAAACTTGTTTTATAAATAGACAGCACGCAACAGACGACACAATAGGAAGTAACACAATACCAGAAAATTTGGACGTTGGCGAAGTAGTAGAAGAAGCAGTAACAGAGGATGCTGCATACGGTAACGCATATGGTTACTGGGTAGCTGTTGCTAGTAATTGGGAAATCAAAGATAATAGCACAGGCAAAGAACTATTGGAAGGTGATAAAGGTACACAATACGCTGGTATTACTGTGTATGATAATACAGTATTTGGAACAAAAATATTTTTAATAGATATTAAGAATCTGTCGGATTTTGCAAATTTAGATTTATTAATATCTAGAACAAATATGGACGGACATGTGGGTGACATAGAAAACATTTTCATTGTGCCAAATGCATTAATTAGATTAGAAAATTTGAGACAACATACGGCGAAACTTGGGGATAATTTAACTTTTAACTGGTACACAACGAGCTATGATATGACACCAACTACATTTAATACTGAAATAGATAAATTGACAAGTTTTAAAGGTTATGAGCCAAAAAATAATAAATGTTTTGTATATCCATATAATTATTTGTATGTATCAAATAACAACGGAAGTGGAAACATTTATAAATACGAAAATTTTTCAACTGAAAAATGTGTATTCGAAAATCAAATATCAATTAGTGTTGGCGGAAGTGGTAGACTTGTTCCGAAGAACTATAAGGGTATGCCTACAAGCGACGACGAGGCATTGCCACTTGGAAAATATCCAACTTGTGCGTGGTCTTCTGACGCTTACACAAATTGGCTAACACAAAACGGCGTAAATATGGCAGTAAATGCAGGTATGCTTGCAGGTGGTATTGCGGCGTCTGTAATGACTGGGGGAGCGGCAGCCCCACTAGCTGCAATGGCTCTAGCAGGTGCTAATACAGATCAACAAAAACAAAAAATAGGTTTGCAACAGAATTTATCTAACGTACAAAGTGGCGCGAGTATGGGCTTAAGTGTTGCAAGTAGTATAGGAAATACAATAGGTCAATTTTATAGTGCTAGTCTAATGCCGAATATTAGCGGCGGACAAGCAACTGGAGATATTATATGGGCTGCAAATAGAAACTGTTTTAGTTTTAGACAAATGCGAGTAAAAAATGAATATTTAATGATTATAGACGACTACTTTACACGTTTCGGCTATGCTGTAAAACGTTTAACAATGCCGAATTTGACTGGTCGTAAATATTGGAATTATGTTGAAATTGGAGATAGTGAAGAAATAGGATATGGAGATGTACCAAGTAATTTTATGGAAATTATTAACAATGCTTGTCGTAAAGGTGTAACAATTTGGCATAATCACAGTAATTTAGGTAATTTTAATGTAAGTAATAATATTGTATAAAAAAGAGAGAGGAAAAATCCTCTCTTTTAACAATTTAAACTATTCATAACTATATTAAATTGTGGTATTATTATTGAAGTAATATTTGTAAGCGTTTTATATTCACCACTACTTAAATCAACAGAAATTGGGTAAAGTAATAAGTTATTATTATTAATACCAATGTTACAAGGTACAATTTCTCTAGTTCCGTTTATTGTCATAATACATTCAATAAAAGTTCTATTTTGTTCAAAATATGAACCTATTACATAATCAAAAATATTTTCACCTAATGTTAAAAAATTAACTCCATTTGCTAAAATACTATCAAAAGTTAAACCTAAAAGTAAATTTCTGACATTAGAATAAACACTACACATATTATTATTAAGACATTCATATACATTAAACGAACCACTTCCAATGTTAATAGTATGTTTATTTTGTGTATATAATATATTACAACTTCCAGTCATTAAAGCTGAATGAATATTATTAGCAAGCTCTTGACAGCCAGCATTTGTTGGGTGAACTTTGTCACTTTCTAATAAAGTGTAATTGTGTAATGTATATTGAACATTATTTAAATAATAACAATTATTATTTTCATTGCATTTTGTGTAAGCGTCAACGACTTTTGAATAATCTATAATTTTAGTCGAATCACTAGTCCAACCAATTTCACCAACGTATAATTTAGCATTTGGTAAATTTGTATTTACATAATTAGAAAATTCAGTTATTTTTTCTAATATTGCAGAGTAATCGTCTAAACTATCATTTGCACCACCACAAACAATTATATGTGATATATTATTTGATTCTGTTGGTATTGTAGCAACTACATCTTGTAATAAACTTAAAAAATTTTTTCCATTATTTTGATGAACAAACCCAGTAGATCCTAAAGCACCTATATAATATTCATTACTTTGTAAACCTAGTTTAGAAATTAAAGGATTTACCCAATTATTATCTCTTGAAGCATAACTATCACCAATAAAAATGACTTTATTCATATCAAAAGGTTTATTTTTTATATTTAAAATTTTATTAATTTGAGTTGTATTTTCTAATATATTATTTGTGTTTTCTTGAACTTTATTATTTAATTCATTAAAAATTTGTTCATTTATAATTTGTGCAAGTGTTCCATCTTGTACCATTTCATCTAATTTTTTGTTTATTTCTTCTTGTACATCTAAATTATTAAAATAATTATTTACATAATCTTGTAAGTTATTAAAAGCATTTGTTAAAGTTTCTACTTGCTCTCCACTTACATTTACTGATTTAATTATTTTATTCATTTCTTTACCTAGTTTGCAAAATAATTGCCAATTAGTTAATGCGTCAAAGTCTGCCTCAATAAATGGAAAATTTTCTAAAACATACCATTTAAATGGTGTTAAATTTGTATATTTATAATTTATATTACTCATAATTTTCTCCTTTCTATTCTAAACCATAAAATAAACAGTCTAAGTCTTCATAAATTAATGTATATATTGATTTTATATTTTCTTGCATTTCTTTTAAAATCGCAATTTTATCCGCTGGACTTCTTTTTATTGTTTCTTGATACACATTATCATCTACCGTATTTGTGTTATTTTGTGTATTGCTGTTTGTATTTGAATTACTAGTACCATTAGAATTACTTGTATCATTACTTGTTCTATTTACAGTATTGTATTTATAATTTGTAACATAACTTCCATCTCTTACATTTTCTAGTTTACTTTGTGGTGTGTCACTGTTTCTATCATCTGTTATATCTTCATTAGTTGTATTACTTGTATTTTCTAATGTGTTTGTAGATTCATTTGTTGTTGTATTTATATTACTATTTTCTGTAACATTTTTTCTGTTTTCGTTACCTTCTCTAGTAGTTGTTTCTCCATCTTCAAATATAGACCAATTTTCTAGTGCATCAAACATTTTATTATACATAGGCATTATCTCATTTAATTTTACGTCTAACTGTATTCTAAAAGCTGTTACTGTTTCATATCCAATTCTACGCATTAAATAATGATTCAAAATTTGCACTTCAAAATCTTCCTTATTGATATTATTTGATAATGGATATTCAAAATTAAAAATAGTAGTTCTTCCTTCTTTTGCTAAGTCTTTAATTTTTATGTAGTCGTCTTCTTCCTTATCACCATTTACTATTGAGTTTAATATGCTATATACTGTTGGCGGTTTATCACAATTTGGAGGAATAAAAGGTATAAATAAATAACTAAATGGATATATCATCATACTCACCGTCCTCATTACTTTCAATATTTTCTTCTTTTTCTGTTGTTGGAATTCCATCATAATATGATACTTCTATTGGTTTTTCTAATACACTAGAAAATTTTTTATTTATAAGTTCAATAGCCGTTTGTCTTGGGTCAAACCTGCTATATCTACTTGCAACTGTTCCGCCTTGACTTGCCAAAACTTCGTCCTTTATATTACGTTCTTTTTTCTGAAAATTAGTATTTGCAATTCCGATAAGTCTTAAAAATTCGTTCCAGTCTTTTTCTTTGTGCATATCTATTTTATCTGCTACATATGGAGCTGGCTCTAATATGACATTAATGTCATCAAGGTCTATATCTTTATATGTAAGTACAGTATTTGCCATTGCATCTACATTATTTATTATATCTTGTATCGTTTTTTTATTTTCGGTTTTACATTTCCAAAATCTTGGTGTACGTTGTTGCAATATATTTATATCGCATGTTCTAGTAGATAGTGCCAAACGTTCTGCATATTGAAATATGTCTAAATATAATGGGTATCGACCGTTATTATCATACATTATAACAAATTCACCATAATTTAATTTACGTCTATATCCATTTTGAGAATATGCATATATCTTTTTTGGTCTTCCGTAAACATCTAAAGTACCTATATTATTAAATGGAAGTGCTAAAAGACCCATAAATTCATCCACAAAAAATGCTATTGCACCTTGTCTTAAAAGTGTTTTATTTAAATAAGCTTTATCAATAAATTTTGGTAAATTCTTAAATTCAAAAACATTTTCGGCAAGTGTTAGTAATTGTCTTAAATACATTTGATAAGTTTTAAAATTAGATATTTGCGAATTAATTAGTTTCTGTTTCATGTATTCTCCTTTCTTTATAATAAAAAAGAGGCTTTTTTACAGCCTCTTTAAGATTATTCTGCTATTGTGATAGTAGCTGTTCCAGTTTTTGTATTATCAAATACTGATGTTGCTGTTATAGTTATAGCTTCTGCTGTTGCATCACTTGCTATTTTCAATAATCCGTTAGCATCTATTGTTGCTTTCTTTCCTGATTCAACTGACCAAGTAACTGCTTGATTAGCAAATCCTGTTGTAGCAACTATAGCTGATAATTGAATTGACTGTCCTTTTGATACTGTTGCAGTTGCTGGACTTACTGTTACACCAGTTACTGTTGGCTGTACTGTTACAAATACGCAAGCATTTTCGAATGGTGAACTTGAAAGTACACCCCATGCAAGCAAGAAATGACTTCTTTTCAATGTCTGTGGGTTATAAAATTCTGTTTGTTTTGTAACTCCTGAATTATCTAGTCCATAATAATAATCTTGGAAGAAATCACGACCAACGATTACTGCTGGTATTGCATTTAATAATGTAGCTTGGTCACTTGTTATTGGTACATATCCGGCAACATATTCACCTTCAATTATTTCTCCATTATCATCACGTTTTGCAAATAATTGATTTAATCTAGCTGTATCAAAGTTACCGAATCCGGTCGCAAAGCTCCATGTGAGCTTTCATCTCGGCGTCACTTCTAAAATATGAAGTTGCTAAAACATTTGTTGTAAATTTCGCATCAAATTTTGTAGATACTATAGCGAATTGGTCATCAAATGATGTAGCTTTTCTTAAACCTGCTGGGTTAAAGTTTGGACTTCTAAATGTCATGTCATTTGATATACCTTTCATTTCTGCTACTATATCTCTGTCACTTTTTGTTGCAAAATCTGTTATATAATATGGTGTAACTGTTCCTTCTAATATACGTCTTGCAAGCATATATTTATTTGCTTGGTAGGTATCGTATTCATAACCTTCATATAGTGAGTTTACTATAATATCAATTAATTTAAATAAATCTTCTGTTTCAAAAGCCATAGCCATTTGTTCATCTGATGTTGTTGTTTTATAAAATTTTTGATAATTAATTTCATGTAAATATGATAGTACATTTGGTACTTCTGTTTTAATAAAATCATATTCATTTTTTAACATTTCATTGTAATCATAAACATTTGCTATATCACAAATAATTTCTCTTACTTGTTGTCCATATGATATTTTACCTTTATCTGTAAATGTTTTCCATGGGTTTTCCCAGTGATTTCTTGTAATTACTGTTAAACCTATAATATTAATTGTATTTAAAAATGCATTTTTATATGCTGGGTTTGACATTATAATTTTGCCTATTGGTTTTATTGATTCACCTTGTACTGGTAAATCTAAATTTTCACGTAATATTGGTGTTTGATTTATTACGTAACTTAAAAGTTCTGCTGAACTTTTAACACTTAAATTTTGAGCTGTTACTGCTTTTGTACTCATTTTCATCATCCTTTCTTAAATTAAATTTCTTTTACATCTATTACTTCTTTTTCTTCCATACCGTCTTCTGATTCTTCTTTTTTTTCTTCTACGTATTCATTTTCTTCATCACCTTTTAAAAATCTTTCACGATACTTTGTTTGAAGTTCATCAAATTTTGCTTGTAAGGCTTCTAATTCTGAATTGTCAATTTCACCTGATTCCATGCTATCCTCTATATCTTCTAATAATTGAATAGCAACATCATTATCTTTGACTAATTCGTTTACTTTGTTTTTTAATTCGTCTTTACTTAGTTTCATCTTTTTTTTCACTTCCTTTCAAAAAATCTATAATTTTAAGTTCAATTCCTGCTTTTTGTAAATTTTCTAGTATAGATGTAGTTTCCATTAAACATATATATAGACAAACACCTACACTAATAAATTTTACACCAAAAGCGAATTGCATTATAAAAGCTAAAATCATGATGACTATTAATAATATTTTATGTAGCAGACCTTCTCTCATTACTTTACTATCTACATTTTTATTAATTACTGCTTGTATATAACCAGTTACTATATCCGCTACTGAAAATATAAGAGGTGTAATAATTTGCCATATTATATTACTAAATTGTAAATTATTGAAAAACGATTCCATTTTTTCACCTCTTTTCTATATTAAAATTATAAACATAAAATTTATTTTTTGTCAATAGAAAAAGGAATATTTATAAAATATTCCTTTTTCTAATATTTCTTAAATATAATACCCATTTAAATTTTTCTTTTTTAGTGGCAGGTAGCGGTGCTGGTGGTGTTGGCAAATCACTAAATGGGTTATATATGAATCCTTGAAATGTATAACCACTAAAATTATAATTATTTGATTTTTGCAAGTCCATTAGCCAAAAAAATGTAGACTGCCAAGCACTATTTGAAGTTACTATATCTCCATTTTCTTTTATTTCTTCTACTATTGCTACGTGACCATCACCACCTGAATTGTCTAAAAAACATGCTACAGCACCAAGCTGTGGTGTCTGTCCTGTTTTATAATATCCTTTTTCTATTGCCATATCCCACCACTGACCACCTGAACCAGTAGGAAGGTTTACAGGTTTATTTGATTTATCGCTTAATGGGTCGCCTATCTCCCAAAACCTTCCCCAAGCATAACAGGTGCAATTCGGCATACCGTAGCCACTTTGATAAAATATATTATCACTATACCAATGAAAATTGTCTACTATTCCATCATCATTTAAACGAGGTACAAAAGCCATTTTATTTTATCCTTTCTTACAATATTCAAGTGCTATCCAACCTGATGGAATCCTACCCCAAGTGAAACCGTCAGCCTTCTTAATTTCTGATACATCACATTCAACACCTTTTACTAAACCGTTTACTCTATAGCCTAATATATTATATACTTGATTTCTTGCGTTACTTGTAAGTTCAACAAATAGAAGCCAATTATCTTCCGTAATTTCTGGTGTTTTTCTAACTGTTAAAACATCAGTTGTTACAACATAATGACCAACTGTATAATCTTCTTGTTCTTCCTCAATTTCTAAACCATTTTTTATTTCAGTAAATGGAAAGTTTTTTCCGAGGACAAACTGTACTTCCAAAATCATTATGCTTTTTTATATTTCCTTTTACTAAATCATATTTATCTAATAAATAGATAATAAGATCGTGTCCTGCTTTTACTTGTTCTATACTCATTTTTTCTTTTTCAAAATTTCCTTCAAAACAAATTCCTATACTATTATAGTTTTCACCTTGACAATGCGCTCCTACTGTATTTTCTGGTCTACCTCTATATATATTTCCATTTTTTCTTACATAAAAATGGTAACCTATTCCTGACCAACCATTTGTATTTTTATGATAATTATGTATAGTTTCAACACTTTGTAAAACTTCTACACCACTATGATGTAATATTATTTGCTTTGTTACAGCTCTTGGGTTCATATAATCAAAATCTAAATTATTTTCTATAATTTTCATTTATTTACCTTCTTTCTCTAATTTAATCATTTCTTTATATTCAATAGGTTTATTACCGCTTAAGATTTCTGCTATTCGCATAAGTTTTATACTATGGTCTATTTCATCTTGTATGATTTCATTAATTACTGCTTTAAATTTATCTGGTATAATTGCTAGTAACTTATAATAGTATTCTCTTGCCTCTGCTTCTTTTGCTTCGTTGTCCTCTATCATTTGCAATACTTCATTTTCCATCTTATCACCTCTTTATAGATTTTATTATTTCTTTATCTATTAAGGACTTTATTTCCTCAATATTTGAATCTAATGTGTACATTACATTGTATTTATATATAATTCTACTTTCTAATGTTTCATTTGTCAATAAATTTATTTTAATTTCATACGTTCTTATATCTTTATATTCTACAGATATTTTTAAACAACTTTTATAGTCATTTTCTAGTCGCTCTTGCAATTCTTCTTCTTTCTTAAATTTTCAATTCTTATTTTATATTCATTAGGAAAAATCTCTTTTATTAAATCTAAAGTTCTACCATATTTCATGTCATATCCATCAATAATTAAATCATCTTTTGTTTTATTTAATTCGCAATAATTAAGTATTAAGCTACTTATTTGTGCTAATTTATTTTCTAAATTTTTTATATTATCATACATCTCTATATATTTATCTAAACTTAATATAACTTTATTTTCTTCCATATTATATCATCTCCCAATATATTAATTCTAATATGTCTTTTGTACTTAATCGTCTATTTTTATATTTATAATATTCACGTATTGTTGGTAGTGCCTGCTTACTTGCAGTCCTTATGTTTCGCTCTACTCTATCACGCGTTGTATTGTAATCACTTGCTATGTCACGATATATCATTTCTAAATTAAAATATTTTTTTCCTTTATTTGTCATATAATTATATACTAATAAAATCCAGTATTCAAAACCTTTACTTGATACATTAAAATTAAGTTCTATTAGTTTTTCTTTTATATCGACTATTTCTTTTATCGCTGACATCTTTTTCACCTGCCTTTACTTTTTTATCATAAAAATTTTTGTATTCTTCAAATGTGCATTCACTATTACATGCCATTTTATAATAAGTTTCTTCTTTTGTATGTCCTTCAATATAACGATATTTTATGTATTTTAGTATTTTCATGGTTTCACCTTCTTTAAATCATTTACAATATATTTTATTACTTTACCAACTGAATCACATTCTTTAAGTATTATATATGGAAATTTCCAGCCAGCAATTATAATACAAATTGAATAAAATTCTTCATCTTCACTTGTTATTATTTCGAT
>ERZ1643249.3312-NODE-3312-length-14269-cov-10.990362_pt1 | contig 14269 bp, 14 predicted proteins | sample MGYA00579263_ERZ1643249 | MGnify/ENA primary metagenome ERZ1643249 (study PRJEB29033, sample SAMEA4952264) | chicken gut metagenome | biome: Broiler Chicken; feature: Gastrointestinal Tract; material: Caecum | place: Ireland | collected 2018 | study: Broiler...
ATATCTGAATTAACACGATAACCAACAGATATAATTGCAACCAAATTGTATATTTTCAAACTACTCACTAACACTTAATGCAAAAATATGAAGACCTGCATTTTTTCTAAACCCGTCGAATTCGACGGATTTAAAATTAGGATTATATATTTGTTTCCATGTAATCAAGAATTAAACATTTTTTGCAATAAAATCAACAACATCACTTTCATCTTCTTGTATTTTTTCTTTATCTTCATCTGTTATATCTGTAAAATACTTGTTTAATTTTTTATTAATTGATATTGTATTTAATGGATATCCTGGATTTATTTTGTTTGATGGTTTGTCAACCATGTAAAAATCTTCTTTACTCCAAGCATATGTACTTTCTTTTCCATTGTTTATAACTGCCATACCATATACCCATTTACAGGTTAATTTACCATTTATTCCATATTCTTTAACTAGTTTTAAATAATGTTCTATCATTTCATCATCTGATAATCTTTTTCCATTTACACGTCTTACATACATTCCAGGTTGCTTTTCTTCTGGTACATTTTCTAAATATAAATTGTCATCCATTGCAAATACTGGAATATTTACCGTTTTTGAATATGCCCTAGCTTTTATTAATGCATTTTCTATTGCATTTTTCCCATTTTCTTCAATTTTTACTTCTTTATCAATATCATTGGGTGTTATTACTTCTATTCCTTTTTCATATAGTCCTTTTGAAAATCTTTTTGCTTTACTTGGATTTCCTGTTGCAAATAATATTTGTTTCATTTTTTGTTTTCCTTTCTTCTCATAAAATATTAAAGCTTAATACTATACTATAATAACATAAAAACAAGCAGTTTTCAACTAACTACTTGTTTTCATAATATAATTTCTAATTTTCTTCATATTGATTATCCGTTTCTTCTTGTATTTCTACTACAGTTGTATTTGAATCGCTATTCTCATCTATTGTATTAAATGAAATTAATCCTATAATTGCAAAAATAATATAAAAAATAAGTATTATAATTAAAAGAATTCCTATTCCCTTTAATATTTTTATCATCATTCCTGCTAGTTTCTGAGTATTAGTATTATTAATTTGTGGCTCTATATTTTCGTCTTTAACTAATTCATCTAATGTGATATTAAATATTTCACTCATTTTTACTAATTTGTCCATTTCTGGCGTGGTTTCTCCTAATTCCCATTTACTTACTGTTTGTCTCGCAACATCTAATTTATTTCCAAGTTCTTCTTGAGATAATCCTGCTGATTTTCTTAAATTAATTAACTTTTCATTAAATTTCATATTATTAATTCCTTTCTTAATTTTTATAAAGAGACTCTTTAATTAATTAAGATTATTATAACAATTTTTTGCACTTATATCTACCATTTGTAACTGGAAATGTGTCACTTAAACATAACATTAAGTAATTTAACTATTTTTTAATAGAATTTGTATTGATTTTTATCATCACGTTTATCTCTTTTTTCTAGTTCTTTGTCATATTCACTATTTTCAAAATACCAGTCTGTATTTTTGTTTTTTGGTGCATTCTTACTTTTGGAGATAACTGTATCAAATAGGCAAAATATTACAAGTAAAATTGCTATAAAGTCACAAATTAAATTTGCACTCATATCCATTGTTAATGTTTCACCTTTGAACAAATTTATCACTTCATTGAAAAGGTGTTCTCCAAAGTACATTCCATATATTAGTGTATATGCAAGTGCTCCAATTATCTTTCTTTTTGCAACTAATACTATACATATTATTACTGCAAATGAAATTATAATTTCTAAATTTAAATTATAAGAAACTATTCCTATTAAATCTATTGAATATTGTGTACAAACTGCAACTATTGCTCTAAACAGCCAAAACATGATCATAAATATTAATATTAATAGTGTAGAAAAACCCATTTTTCCACCACCAACCTTTTAGTTTTAATCTTCATCCATAAAGTTGAATTCATCTTTATATTTTGCTTTGAATATTTGAAATACTTTATTTAATATTTGTTCGTCTTCAACTCCAACATAAGATTCTTCTTCTGCATCTTCATCAGTGTCTTCTAGTTTTAAAATTACTACTTCTCCCTCTTCTTCTTCTCCATCACTTGCTACAGGTAGTAATACTACATATTCTTCTCCTTCTAATTCTACTAAATCTAAAAATTCAAATTGAACTACATTTCCATCTTCATCATTTAATTCTATTATATTATCTAATTCATCATTTTCCATATTTTGATCCTTCCTTTCTAAAATAACCTTTATTTATACTAATTTTTAAAACTAATTATTTATTCTGCTTAAGTATGTTTCTAAAATATATACTGCAGAAATAGTATCTACTAAATTTTTCTTTTTATACTTATTAATTTCTAACAAATTCATTGTTTTGTGTGCGGCAACTGTTGTTAGTCTTTCATCAATTGTTTCTATTTTCATTTTATTGTATTTGCACTTTAATTTATGAATGAATTTGTCTGTAATTTCTGTTCTATCTGATTCTGTACCGTTCATGTTTATTGGTCTTCCAATAACAATAGTATCTATTTGGTATTGTGCAAATATTTCATCAAGTCTTTTTAGGATTATTTTGTCTGAGCCTTTATTATTTATAGTCTCTAATCCTTGTGCTGTAATATTTAAAGGATCAGTAATTGCAATTCCAGTTCTGGAATCACCATAATCTATTCCTAAAATTCTCATCATAAAAAATATAATTTCCTTTCATTTAGTCTTCTAAATCAATAAAATTTCTAACCATTTTTTCAAGTAATTCGTCTCTTTCTATTGCTCTAATTTTATTTCTTGCATTATTATGACTAGTAATATATGTTGGATCTCCTGATAAAATATATCCAACTATTTGATTAATAGGATTATATCCTTTTTCAACTAACGCATCATATACTTCTCTTAGTATCTCTTTAGCCTTTTCATTTTTTTCCTTTTCGAAATCGAAACTCATTGTTTTATCAAAATCCATAATATAGCCCTTTCTTTTATAAATTGTATTTTATTAGATTGTTGTTATACTATTTTCACTTTTTTCACAACTATCTATGTATTGTTCAAGTTTTTTTAGTACTTCTTCCATTCCTGTTCCTTTATAGTATGTTGTTATTACAAAATTTAATTTTGGACTTACCATTTGTGGTTTTTTTGATTTTTTATTTGTTTTGTTTTTTCTGTCCATAGCTTCTAATTCAACTTCTTCAAAATTATCTTTTTCTGATGATATCTGCATTTTTTCTAATTCTTGTTTTATGTTTTCTATGTAACTTATTGCCGAATTTGGGTCTACTCCAGAAAATACTATAACAAATTTAGGTCCCATATATCTTATAAAAATATATTCATCTACTATATTTTTCTTTATATAATCACTAATTTTTATAATTGTTTGATTTCCTAGTTCTCTAGAATATTTTTCATTAATTTCTTCTATATTTGTTATTCTAAACATACATACTGCTGAAGTAGTATATTTGTCTATAATTTTTTTTCCTTCTCCATATAAATATTCCTCAGAATATAATCCTGTAAATAAATCTTTTCTAACAATAGATTCAAGTGTTTTTTGGTGTACTACAGATCTTAAAACAGATACTATATTATCTTTTATTACTTCAAATATTGTTGTGTCAATATTGTCAAAATCATGTGGCACTCCACTTTCAATTATCCAGTACCCAATATATACATTATCTTCATATATAGGGAAAAATATTGCTGATTTTGCTCTTGCAAATTCTGATTCTTGATATGGCAATTTTTCACTATCATTATTAACTGTTATATATTTGGGTGTTGCTGTTGCAACACTATCTTTAAATATTGGAACATCTTGCAATCTTCTTAGTGTATCCCAATGCTTTTTATCAACATTTGATGCTTTTATTTGATATTCTGCTCCATCAAAAACTACTATAGTTGAATACTTTATTTCATATTTTTCTATTAATATATCATTTATTTTTTGTATTTTCTCGTCTACTGAAGAAGTTTCTCCAACAGTACTTAAAAAATCTTGTAATACTCTTAAATTATTAGCTTGTCTATTTAAGGCATTAAATTGCTCAATTTTCTTATGTATTGTTATATTATAAATTAGTAAACCAATTATTATTGCAACTAATATTATTATAATTATTGTCACCCGTTTTCAACCTCCAATACTAATAATTTCTTTTCATTTGATTAAATGTATTGCTTTTCATAGATGGCGGAACATATTTTCCATTTCCTTGTGGTCCTCTTTTTTCATAAACCATTGTAGCTAATTGTTTTAGACTTTGTAATAATTCTTTAGAGTAACCTTTTAATGAGACATCACAAACTACTAGTCCATCTAAATATCTTAAATATGTTTTTAGTTCAAATGGTACTGTTATACGTTTTACTGTTCTTCTATTAAATAATTCTTTTCGAACAGTCATTCCAGCATCATTATATATTGATATTCCTCCTACTAATAAATCTTCATTTAGTTCTTTTGTTTTAATATATTTATTTAAAACAACTCTTGCTTTTGATTCGTTAAATATTCCTTTATCACTTAACTTTCTTAAAAATGCTGTAAGCGGTTGAATTGTAAGTATATCCATTGATTGAACTAAATAAATTTCTTGTGCATATTTAAAATATCTTTCTGGAGTTGAAAAATCACAATCCATCAATATTATATTATGATTCCTTAGTAATGTTTGTATTATTGGTTCAACGTCATTCATTTCTTCTATATCAAATGCTGATGTATAAACTGTTAAGTCTTTATGAACTTCTACTCCCTTCGCAATATTATTTGTTAAATTTGAAAAACATTCATTGGCTCTAACTCTTAGGTTTTCTTCATTTTTTGTATATATATAATATGCATTTCTGTTTTGTGTTAGGTCTAAAATTGCTGTATTTACTCCATTCATTGATAGTATTTCAGCAACATTGTTTACTAAAAATGATGTTCCGTTTTTACTTGTTCCAACAAATGCTACTAATTTTTGTTCAGAAGATATTATATTGTCTATATCTAATTCTTCATATTGTTTTTCTGTATAGTAATTTTCGTTTCGAGTATATTTATCACTATAGTTTTGAGTATTTGTTTCAAATCCTGGCAAAACACTGTTTTGAGAATCGTCTTCTTCATATATTGTGTTTTTACTATGTGATGTTTCTTCAAATCCTGGTAATATTGTTTCTGTATTATCTTGTTCAATATTTGGTAATAAATTTTCTAATTCATCATCTTCTGTTTGAGTATTTTCAAAACCAGGTAATATTGTTTCTTTTTCGTTTGTATTATTGTCAAACTCTGATAAATTGTCCTCTTCAATTACTTCTGTTTTTCTTGGACGTCCTCTTTTTCTTTTTGGGGTTTGTTCTACAGGCTCTGTAACAATTTTCTTTGGTCTACCTCTTCCTCTTTTTACTGGTTGTTCTGGTTTTTCTTCTATAGTGTTTTCTACATTGATATCTGTTATTTCATCAATATCACTAGTGCTTTCAATTGGGTCAAAGTCATTAAGTTCATCAAAGCTATCATCTTCTACTTGATTATTAATTGATTGTATGTTGTTTGTAATAATCTTTTTTTGTTGATTAGAACTCATAGCTGATGGTATAACTACAGGTTCTTTCATTGTACTGGTTGAACCATTTCCTAGCATTATTTCACTTGTTCCAGATTTTTCTTCTTGTTTTTTGTCTTGTTTTCTTTTTTGCCTTGTTTCTCTACTTGAAAATCTTACATTGTTTGACATTCTACCATTGATTGAATTAAGTTGTATATATCTATTTGATTTTTCTTCTAAAACAGCTTTTATGTTTAATGGTAGGAATTGGCATATTATTTTTAGTTGTTTATCATTGTATTGACTTGCTATACTATCAAAACTTTCTACAATTTTTTCTTCATCAGCACCAATTTTCTTATAATGTGCTAGTATATTTTGAATTTCTAACTCACTTACTTCATTTTCGTCATCTTTTTCATAATTAACATCTTTTGCATCAATTTTATAGTAGATTTTTGCTTCTTTTTTAGAACGTGGTCTGTTTATTAATCTACATACTTCATTAATACTTCTGTCACTTCCTAAAATTGCATTATAAATTCCTATACCAAATAGTTTTACAAGTAGTTCTTCTCCTTTTTGTCTTCTTTCTTCACAAATTAGTATTATAGGAATATCTTCACCTTTTAAATTAGATGCTTCATCACTAATGCTATCTAGTCTTCCAAATATGAAGTTGTCCATTTGTTCATAATCTGCATTTACATATTGTTCTAGGTCTTCACTTATTACTACTCTATCATATGTTTTGTCTCTTTGTAATTCTTTTAATATTGCATTAAAGTAATATACATTTTTGTATGTTATTATTTCTTTGAATTCTTTTTGATATTGATTTACAATTGTTTCTGACATTTTTTCATTGCTTACTGCAAATAAAACTCTCATTTGTTACCCCCTTCCAAATTTTACAATAATAGCAAAGGCTAATGGTAAAATTTGACATATTACTAAAATGGTTATAAAAGAAACCATCATTACTAATCCTTTTTCTTGAGTATCTAATTTTCTTATTCCTATAATATATTGATATATTGCGCTTATTGCTATTCCCAGAAAGCATAACGGAATACTATATATTCTTATAATATTTAAAACATATGCCGTTATTCCATATGCATCTGATCCATATTTTTCTTTATAATCTTCTATTGATTTTGCTGCATTTTCTTTTATTTCTATTAATTTGCTTTCATTTTCTGTATCAATTATATCATTTTCTGCATAAACTTTAGTACATGTAAATACAGAAAATATTACCATTAGTATTGCAACACTCGCAAATATTTTTTTCATATCATTATATATCCTTTCTAACTCAATTTTACCTATATATCATACACTAGAATTAAAAAAATAGCAAGTTTTTTCTTGCTATTTTTTATATTTTTTTATATAAATATTCCATATAGTTATAAACTTTTTCTGCCCACCCTGTATCTGTGGCATATTTTTTGTTTACTGCGGAAACTGTGTTTCCGTTATAATATGTACCTACTGCTGTTTCTCCATTGCTAATTGCTGTTCCTTTTGGATTTAAATAATATTTAACTAACATTCTTGCAATAAAATCAATGCCTTCTGCATATGTTTCAAATGTGCTTGCACTGTTATAAGGACTTGAATCATAAGCTCTATATCCAAATAAATTATTTTTGTTTTTTGCAATTCTTGATGTTCCCCATCCACTCTCATGTATTCCTATTGCCGCTACAAAAATTCCGTTTATATTATATTGTTTTTCAATGTAATAAAAATATTCTGCATTACTACTAAATATTCCATTTACATCCTTGGAATCCGAAAGTACTTTTTTAAATTGTTCTAAACTTAATCCACTTGGTTTATTAAGAGCCATATCAAATGAATATGTTATATTTTTATTTAAATCTTCGTCTATAAAGTTTGGATTTGAGTATATACTTGCAATATTTTGAGATTTTACCCATCCTTTTTTGCCATTTATAGATATTTTACACCAGTCTCCATCTATTTGTAATACTTTTAATTGTGTGTTTTTTGATAATGTGGTTATTTTGGTACTTTGTTCGTTGTTTTCTGCCATAACTTCTGCTCTATCTGATGTAATATATACCTCGCTTCCTTCAGAAATTTTATATGCTGTTTTTGTAGTTGATGTTCCAACTTCAACTATTTTGTTTACCACTCCAATGATTGTTGTAGAACTTATTTCTTCTTCATGTATTTCTCCGTTTTCATCTATTGTTCTTTTCTTTACTACCTGCTCTTTACCTGTTCTTCCTTCCTGAACGACTTGCATGGTTCCTACAGGTAATTCATCATTATTTTTATATTGTGTTATATATTCAACATTAATTTCTTCTGTTATTATTTGTTCTGTATTTTCTTTTGTATTTTGTTGAATAATTTTTTCAATATCGACTTTTTCTGCATTAGATATTTTTACATATTCTACTTCACCACTGTTTGCAAATACTACTTTTTTATATAAATAGTTGTACAAAGTAAATATTAATATTATAATTACAATAAATATGATACTAATTAAAGCTTTTCTTTTTTCTTTTGAATTCATTCTTTATTACAATTAGTTTTTAACTAATTATTCTCCTTTCGTGGAAAATAAGCTTTTATAATATAATTTTAGTATTTATATCATTTTTTGTCAATTATTTTTTTCTGGAAAATTTTAATATTCTATTGCTTAATATCATATTTTATAATATCATAATTAAAATTGTGTATTTTTACAAAGGAGGAGATTTTATTTGAAGAAATTAACAAAAAGTTCAATTTTTGTAGTAACTTTTGCTGTTTCTATTTTTTTGCTAATTTATCTTTGTAATATTGTTTATACAACTTTTTTAAATAAACTTTACATGGAAAATTATTTTCAAAATAATACGGTTTTTAGCATAAACAAAATTGTTCTTTTTAGTAGCGCTAATGGTAATTCTGCTGTTAATTCAAACAATACTACTACTATAAACAATTTAATTCAGTATACTGATATTGCTATTTTTATTGATAATAATGCTGGTGAATATACTTTAGAAAATACTTTAAAATCTGTATCTATAGAAAATCTTTCTATTAATACAACTCCAAAAGTTGGAAATGCTAATATATATTATAAAGGGTTAGATTCATTTTCTACTCCTCAAATTTCTGAAAATAATATAATTGACACAAACTTAAATTTTGAGGTTTCTTCAGAAGATACAATTGATTATTCAAAACCAATATTATATAATAACTGTGCAAATCCAATTACTATTAGCTATGTAAACTCTAATTTAATTGATAATTACACAATTAATACTGAAAATCAAATTGCTTATGATGGCTCTCTTTTAAAAGATTGTAATATTGTATTAAATGATTTAAAATGTAGCTTAAGTTTTTATATTGTAATTGAAAATAATCTTGGATATAAATATAGATGCCCAGTTTATATTGATATCCCACTATCAAATGAAAATACCTCTATTTATGATGGCACCTATATATATACTTATAATCCAAATTATGAATTTTATTTATATACAAATTCTAGTGAACTAGTTTCCTAGGATTTTTTTATGATATTTCTATAATATTCTGCAATTAATTCATCAAGTTCAATGCTTAATTGATAAATTATATTATAATCTTGTCCTGTAACAATACTTTCATTTAATTTATCTCGTAATTTACAAATTTCATCATTTAACATACAGCATCACTCCTTTTTTACATTTATTTATCTGTACATTAATAAATTAACATATTTTTACATTTTAGTCAATAAAATGTTTCATTATTTTTACTATTCGTATTACAATTTTTTATAATTTATATAATTTTTTGACATTTTATTATCAGTTATTACATAAAATGTCAAAATAACCATTACTTTTTAGTTACATTTTTACTTTTTTATTACAGAAATTACCATTTTATCTTCATTAAATACCTCTTTTAGTATTTGTTCTACATAATTCTCGTTTATAATTGGAATCTCTTCCAAATATTCAAAACTATTTATACCTTTAAAAAAGTCTGATAAAAACATTCTAGCAATTTCTCCTGCTTCATTGAATTCTCTAACATATGAACCATATATTGTTTTTTTAATTCTTTCAAATTCTTCTTTATCTATCCCTTTTTGCTTAATTTCATTAATTGTATTTTTGAATTTTTCATAAACTTTTTCTGGTAATTTAGATTGTCCTGTAATTAAAATATGTGAATATCCTGCTCCAAATTCATAATCTAAACTAGGTGTTGTAAATAAAATTCCTTCATTATATAAATCTTGATATAATTCTGAACTTTTTCCAATTATAATGCTTAGTAATATTTCAATTGCTATGTGTTTTTTTACTTTTTCTTTTTCATTTACTATTTTGTCTTTAATTCCTATAGTAAATAATGGTTCACTTACATCCATTTTTTGTTCAATTTTTTCTTTTACTATACTTTCTTCTTCTTCTGGATAAATTCTCTTTATTTCTCCATTTGCTTTTTTATCTATTAGCCTATTTTTTATTTCTTGTAATAATTGTTCAGGTTCAAAATCTCCACATACAACCATTGCCATATTTGATGGATTATAAAATGTGTTATAACATTTATATAAAATCTCTTTATCTATATGACTTATAGTTTCTATTGTTCCTGTAATGTCTAATTTTACTGGATGATTATGGTACATTGCTTCTAATGTATTTAAATATACTTTCCATTCAGGATAATCATCATACATCATTATCTCTTGTCCAATTATTCCTTTTTCTTTTTCAACATTTTCATCTGTAAAATATGGGTGTTGTACATAATCCATTAATTCATCTAATGCTGGGTAAAAATTTTCTGTACATTCAAATAAATATGCTGTATGGTCATTTGTTGTATATGCATTTGCTTCAACCCCTAGAGCTGTTAATGTGTCTAAACTATTTACTCCACTTTCTTGTTCAAACATTTTATGTTCTAAAAAATGTGCAACTCCCTTAGGGACTTCTGTTACTTGTTCCTCTCCTGGAACAATAAATTTACTATCATTTGAACCATAATTAGTCCCCCAAATTACATATTTTTTTTGAATTCCCTTTTTAGGAATAATCATTATAGTTAATCCGTTTTCTAGTTTCTCTATATATAACTTTTCTTTTACTTTAGAATTTTCTATTATTTGCATTTTTTTCTTTCCTTTCGCTTTTTTTATTCAAATATTCTGCTTCATTTTTCTTATAATTCTTTGTTTTTTAAAAAGTAGATTGTATTTATTTGAGCATCATTTGCGATTTTAATAATATTTTCTTTTGATATATTTTGTATTTTTTTAATATATTCTTCTAGTGTTATTTTATTATTTGTAAGTTCTTGTCCAAAGAAATATGTTATTTCTGTATCTTGTTCATCATCAATACTTTTTATTGATGATATTATTCCTTTTTTGGCATTTTCAATATCTTCATCTGTAAATATTCCATTTTTCATATCTTCTAATTGTTTTTTTATTATTTCAATTGCTTTTTTATAATTTTTAATTTCTATTCCACATCTTATAAATATATTACTTTTATATCTTACATAACTTGAACTTGCTGTATATGCTAAACTTGCTTTTTCACGAACTTCTTGGAACATTTTTGAACTTGCAGATCCTCCTAAAATCGCATTATATAATAGTGCATCATATTTTTGTTCTTCATTTTTCAAATCTAAATCCATTCCTATTACAACTTTTCCTTGTGTTACATCCATTTCTTCAATAACTTCTTTTTCTTCTACTTTTTCTTTTTTCTCAATACCATTTATAATTTTAACTTCTCTATCATTAAGTTTTTGTATGTTTTCATTATTTTCTATAATATTTAATGTGTTTTGATCAAGTTTTCCTGATACAAATATATCTATTTTACATTCAGATATCATTTTTTGATAATATTCATATAAATTTTTTGCATCTAAACTTTCTAAATCTTCTATATAACCATATTTATATAATCCATATGGTTTATTTTTATACATTTCTTCTATACATCTATCAAATGCATATCTTGCTTTATTATCTACTTTTCCTTCAATAATTCTTTTTATATTATCTTTTTCTTGTTGAACATATTCATCATTAAATTTTTCATTCTTTATTAGTGGATTAAATACTATTTCTAATAATTTTTCGACACTAGTTTTCAACATATTTTCATCATTTTGTGGAATAAAATTATCGTTTATTGTTTCCATATAAAATTTTAATATATCATTATCTCCTGTTTTATCTAAGCCATTGTCAAAGCTTGCTCCATACATCTCTTCTAGTTGTTTATTAATATCCGTAGATGTTGGCATATTCATGCTTCCCCTTCTTAATACGGCTGACAATAAAGAGTTTTTAGTTACATTTTCTCTTGTTATTGGCATACTTAAAAATACTGCTACTAAATTTGTTTTAAATTTTTCATTTTCTATAATGTGTATTTTTATTCCTTTTTTTATTTCCTTTTCTGTGTATTTCATCTTTCTTCCTCCATTTCATTTTATAGTATAATACTTTTGAATATAATTATTCAAGCTTTTTTAAAATATATTTTCATTTTAAACAAATAAAAAATAGTGCATTAAAAACTTTTATTTGCACTATTTTTTATATTATTAAGAAACCCTTAAAGTTAAACTAAATCTAGCCCATTTTGCTCCACCCTTATCTATGTTTGTTGAATATCTAAACATACACCTAACCGCTGTATAATTTCCTCTTGGAGAAGCTGATACTGATTTAGAGAAGCTTCTATCTGCTCCAAAATTCCATGTGAACTTACTAGATTTTGCTGACCATAATGTATACCATGATGAACCTTTTTTTCCTTCTATTTTCATTTCAAAATATCTATCTCTATACATGTCATATGCTCCCATACTATATGAGCCTGTGATACTTGAAATATAAACACTTCCTAAATTTTTGGTAGAGCCACATTGTATCCAACTTGAAGATAGAGCATTTTTATTAGAATAGCTTCCTGTATAAGTTATGGTTCGGCTACCGCCTCCACCTCCACTGCCTCCTCCACTAGAGCTACTGTTCTTTTTCCAAATTGCATATAAAGTTACATCTGCATCTACACTATATGTTCCTTGTGGTTGGTATTTTACACTTCCACTTGGGCTGGTTGCCCAACCTTGGAATGTATAATTACTTCTTGATGGCTTTACTGAACTTAGTTTTAAATTAACTCCCTGTGCTTTGGTTTGAGAGCTTGGTGCACCAGAACCTCCATTTGCATTATATGAAATTGTGTATTGCCCTTTTACTGTTATTGTACTTGTTGCTTTAATGTTTCCACTAGGATTTTTTGCTGTGATTGTTACTGCTCCTGTTGAAACTGCTGTTACTAATCCTGTATCACTTACTGTTGCTACACCTGTATTTGATGAGGTCCAAGTTACTTTTTCATCTGTATTTGAAGGATTTACTGTTGCTGTTAATTGTACTGTTTTTGAATATGTTCCATTTCCAATATAAATTGTTGCACTTGCAGGTGTTACTACTATACTTGTTATTGGTGTATAACAAAGTACTGTACATGTTGCTGTATATCCATTTGCTGTTTTTGCTGTGATTGTTGCCGTTCCTCTAGAAATTCCAGTAACTAAACCTGTATCACTTACTATTGCAATATTAGTATTACTACTACTCCATGTTACTTCACTTCCAATATTTGCTCCTTCTGGAAGTACTTTTGCATTTAATTGTAATGTTTTTGTTCCATTTAACTCTATTGAGGCTGTTGTTGGACTAAGTTCAATTCCTGTTGCTGTAGTTTGAACTGTTACAACACAAGTGTCTGTTTTATTATTTGATGTTTTTACTGTTATTACCGCTGTTCCATTTGTTACTCCTGTTACTAGTCCATTTTCATCTACCATTGCAACTCCTGGATTACTACTTATCCATGTTAATTCTGTTCCTTTATTTGCAAATTCAGGATTAATTGTTGCTGTTAGTTGTAAAGTTTTATTTTCTGTTCCTAAATCTATTATTTCATTTGTTTTATCTAATTCTACACTTAATACTTTTATGGTGTTTACTTCTACTACTTCTACATTACATATTGCTGTTCTACTTACTCCATCTTGTTCCATCGTTGCAACTATTTGTGTGGTTCCTAATTCTTTTGCAACTACTTTAACTTTTGTATTTGTTGTTTCATCTTGTTCAATAACAGCTACACTTGTATTTGATGATAACCATGTTATTTCTCCTTCCATGTTTGTAATAGCTGTTATTTCTTCTGTAGAACCAAGTTCTAATGATGGAATTGAATTTGGCTGTAATTTGAAAACATAATAATCTTCATCTGATTCTAGTACTGTTCCATCTCCTAAAATTATATATTGCCTCCCTAGTTTTCCATCTTTTAAAAATGTTACTAAAAATGAGTCTTCATATATGCCTTTATCTAATATATAATTTTCGTCTCCTACATTTCCGTCTAAATAGTATTCTAAATTTTCTTCTTGTAGAGTTTCAGCATTATTTGCTCCTAATGCTGAAACTGCAGATGCTTTTAAAATGTTTTTTTCTTCGCTAATTTCTGTTTCTTCTTTGGCAGAGTTTCCTCGATTTATAATACCATTTTCTCCAGTTAAAAATGCAATACTAACTGTTAATAGTATTAATAAGACAACAACTGTAACTACTAGGCTTATTA
>ERZ1643249.3314-NODE-3314-length-14267-cov-13.106248_pt1 | contig 14267 bp, 16 predicted proteins | sample MGYA00579263_ERZ1643249 | MGnify/ENA primary metagenome ERZ1643249 (study PRJEB29033, sample SAMEA4952264) | chicken gut metagenome | biome: Broiler Chicken; feature: Gastrointestinal Tract; material: Caecum | place: Ireland | collected 2018 | study: Broiler...
GGGATTCTACCGAACAGACGTTCGATTTTTGTTCGGATTTCCCCGAACACGAGCCCGAACAAAAAGCAAACAAGTGTTCGGAACAAGTGTTCGGAACATACGTTCGATTCAGAAGCAGAACATAAGTTCGATATAATTCTTGTGTATATTCTATACATTGTGGAATATAAAAAGAGGGCTTTTGCCCTCTCTTTATGAAATGTCAATAACCGAAGTGATTCCTAAGTTCGTATTAGCAGGAATAGCTTTTAACGTCTTTAGTTTATAGCTCGTAAAATCTAGCAATAAAGGATAAACCGTGCCATCTAACCCACTTGTGTAAATTACTGCACTAGCAGGACAGTAAAGCCCTTTTGCAAAATTGTAGTTAGAGAGGTCTGCTAGTTCCGTGTTAGCAGGTATCTGCGAGGAACCGACTTGCACCGGCCCATTGAACGCAACAAACCTATCTCTCTGCTTAAATAGTAATGGATATTGAGAATTAAACCCCGCTAAAGTAACAGCCGCTTGATTGTTAAGCACCTCATCGCCGAAAGAAGGAACTTCGCCCGGTACTAGACATATCTGACTAATAACAGCATATTGACAAGTGCTATCCTCTGTCATATGAAATACCATTCTCTCATTGAAAGTAGTTGGGTTTATTGTGATGGTATAAGTATAAAAACTAACGGCCTCAGTACCTGCTATATTATTAAGTTTTCCTATAGCCGGATAAGCCGCCTCTGTTCCAAATTCAATGCTAGCCTTTCCGCCGTTAACTCTCATTTTAAAAGTAAGTGTATATGCCATCCCTAGTAAGTTCATACTCACGCAAGTATATACTCGTTCTCCAGGCCTAATCAATATACAGTTGCCATGTCTCATTACACTCCCGTTAGTCTCATCTGTTCCTGCTAAATCCATAGTAGGGAACATTCCCTTTAACAAATTGACACCACTTGACATAGGCAGTTGCGTGCTAGCCGTATTAATAGCGTTTAGCAATGATACCGCTAATATATTATAGCCTGTCTGATTGAAATGTGTTCCGTCACTTGATACAGTGTTAAAATAAGCTCTATTGATACTATTATATGTCATATCAATACATCTTATCCCCCTGTCTCTACATACACCTTTAATTTCATCGTTATAATTTACAAAATTCTGACCGTCATGACCTAAAGAGCCATTAAACAATGCATTATTAGGGAACATTGTAAGCATTATAATTTTGGCATTAGGGTTTTTAGTTGAAATAGCGTTAAAAATTTCAATCAGTCCTGCTGTAAATCCGCCACTTAAAAGAGTAATAGGGTAATTAAGAACATAATCATTTATACCCCCTTGTACAATCACATAGTCTGAATTAGTCAAATTAGCAGAATTTACTTGATTAATAATCTTTGTAGCCCATTCATTATTTGAAATCGTAGCACCTGATTGAGCATGATTAATACAAGTCGCACCAGTTAACTCTGCGAACAGTGTAGGAATAGGCTTTTCAGCGATAGCCCCACCAGGCATTTCCCCTCTGATAATAGAATCCCCAAACCAGTCAATCTGCTTTCCAAATAATCCCGTAGTCTTAATTGCGGTAATGTCACCTTTGAGAGTTTGAATATCATTGGTATTTTGTGACACTTTGGTATTTAGCTCTCCAAAGATTTCTTGATTTATAAGTTCATCAAAAGTTCCGTCAGTTAGCCATTCATTCAGAACTTTCTTAATTTCTTCTGGTACGTCAAAACTATTTACCCAGTCTTCCAACCACTTCTTTGTACCGTCCCACTCTGACTGAATCTCATTAAATCTCTTGATAAACCAGTCAAGGTTAAATTCATGATATCCGCCATTACAGCATCCCATATTCATTACATCTCCTTTCATAGACAGTAATTGTAAACTCGTCCTCAAAAAGCAACGCAATCTGCTTGTACAGATCGTACTTTCTTAACTCCAGCTCCTCGTTAATCATTTCCTGGTTAGTAGTTACGCCAATATTTCCGTGTGAATGCAATCCGTGCTTAACTTCATTGTGGCTTATGTTATCGCTTCTGCTGTTACTGGTGTTCTTCCCTGTTTCCGTTTCATTAGCGGACTGAGTACCAGACTGTTCAGCGTTCTGTGTAGAGCTGGCATTGCTCGTGCTTGTCTCACTGCTTTCTGTCGTTTCCGTCCCACTCTGTGTAGAGCGTTTGTTTGGCTGGTACGTGTCTGCGTCAAAAGCAGAAACAGTTTCCTCACTCGTTAAGTTCGGTGTTTTTGTAGACGTTCCATTGCTACTTCCAGTGCCATTACTATTTCCGGTAACACTAGATTTCTGGCTATTCTGTCCACTGGAGTTTCTCTGAACGCTGTTATCCTCTGTCCGGTTCTCTGTCCCTTTATCCGTCCGATCCGTGTTTTCCCAGAAATCCTCGTATCTGTCGGTATTTTCGATTGGATTATAATCAGTGTGCAACGCTTTCCACATCATTCCAAAATCATGCTTTCTGGCAGAGAACCATCTGTTGACAAGCCGCTCCATCAGCTCTGGATCCCCGTACCTGGCTTCATTATTCCCAGCATACATGAAAATATAATCTTTCATGGTTTCCCGATCCATCTCTTCTGGAAGATCGATCTTATCTAATATTTCCGGATACGCCTTGTACATTCCCCATAGGGTCAGAATTACTATCCGCATACTGTTTCACCCCTTTCAGTGCGTCAGACCACTCAAAATCAATGTAGCGTGTTCCAAAGATTTTTTCCACCTTATCACAGCACTGTTTCAACCTCTGCATAACAGACTCGATCCAGCAATCTGTCTCTCCATTATTCGCATTGACCTCATCTGTGATTAGCCGCTCCTTCTTTTCCGTATTTGCGTTTGGAATACCGAAATCCGTGCAGAACATATTCACGATCTTGCGCATATCCACTAACATATCCGGTGTAATGTAATTGGTCTTCGCCTGGGGGTTAAACATCTCCCATGTTTTAGTGTCGCCGGTCTGCTTATAGAATGCCGCCGCCTGCCCGCTCTGGACAGTATCGAAAAGCTTCGCCATGTTCTCTGCGATCTTTTTGTCCGGTACGGCGAACACTACAGGGTTTTTGCTGTTGATGATATTGACCTTGATAGCTACGTGCATTTCTGCTAACAGTTCCGCATACGCAACCACCTTATCCCATATACCGCAATAGTCCGGCGTGAGTGAGAAGACCACGCAGTCTACATTGATCTTGCGCTTCGCATTGTTAAAAAACTGGTTCTGTATCGTAACATACTCTGGTCTTAACGCTATATTCACACCGCTGTATGCACCCCACTGGCACACGAAGCCATATTTCCGGTCATAAAAAACTGGTATGTTTCCGGATATAAACAAGTTATACATAAAGTAGTCGTCAAGCCCAAACTCCCACTCCTTCGGAAACTTCGGCTTAAATACAGACATTACTTTCAGCAACAGATACCTGGCATAGTAACCCTTATAGTCCGTGCATACGGTGTAGGGCTGTATAAACCCTGTATTGTAAAATCCTTGTGTAATTGGTGTATTGACATAAAATTCAGTTGACATAAAAACCTCCATTCATGTATCCAGTAACTTCGTCAATCTCTGAAGCATAGGCTCCATTCAGTTCCACTTCTGCACCCCGACACATACAGAAGCCGGCAGAGTAATTATTGACCTGATCGTACTTGCATACTGGCCTTCCATACCTGGTAGCGTCAAGATCGACTGTCTTAAGATAGTGGCAAACCCAGCGCACGTTTTGATACTCGATTGACAACCCCATACAGCCATTGCTGTTCCGCATACTCGTATCACCGCTCAAAGCGTCCACTGCATTTACAATCCCGTTGACCGCTCCACCTACGTTAAGCGTAGCCGCTGATGTTACAGCGGAACTTACAGAATTAAGAAGTCCAGTGAAATCCATACGTAACTGGGCTAAAGCCAGCGGGCAACCAAACTGTCCAGAAGTGCTGAAAAGTACAGCTCCGCCGTCGGCGTGTATCCCTGATTTCTGATCGTATATGTTTGCTGTCAGAATCCCGGTTATCAGATCGAGCTTCATTCCCAGGAACATGGTTTCTGACCGAACCCTGGTGCTGGGAACCTCACTCCACCCGATAATCGGTATATACAGATAATAGCGTGAATAAGGTGAGAAGTTTCTGAAATCTGTGTATTCCTGATTATTTTCCAGCATGAAATCATTCCCTGCATTAGTCACCAGGTCATAGACATAAGTATTCAGCATGGTTCCTCTGATCGAAGTTTCAAACCAGCCGAACCATATTGGTTCCTCGTTACCCACATTCTTGATCTTGATCGGGTAATACATACAACTAACCAGATAATCCATAGGATTAAAAAATGCCTTTGTAATGTCATCCGATATCATAGAGCCATAACTGCCCGCGTCAAAAAGATAGTCATTAAGCTGTTCCATCTGTGGCCAGTTTAGGGCAAAGTATGTTACTGGGTTTCCATAACCGCCACCGTTCTTACCAATTACACCCACGATAAACGTTCCGTTTTCATAGCTTGCGTCTGACGGGATAAGGCGGTAACGCTTCTCATGCATTCCCCACGCTGTTAAGCTGGGAAAGAAGCCGTCTATAATATCCTCATTCCACCCGGTGTGCGCACGAGCGATCCACTGATAAGATGATAGGATATCCCCACGGAAAGAAGCCATGGCATCCGAAGTTCCGGAAATCTGGTAAGTCTGATTGCCCAGGTACTTGTAGTCTGTTACAAAATAATACCTGCCGAAAGAAGGAATTAGAAAGTAGTTCCATTCCCAACTAGGCGTTGACAGAATCAGAACCGGATTCAAGATTGAGCAATCCTCTTTCAGCCGAACATCTAATTCCGTTCCACCTGTCGGCTGTTTCGTGTCATTCCTGCCCTTGCTAAATCTGAAAAATGTAACCTGCATAAAGAAAGTGGGCGGCTACTAACCGCCCTCACCCCCTTTCTATTCCAGCGTGAACACAATAGCCTTTTCTGTGAAATCGTTGTAGTAACGATCAGAAAAGCTCACGCCGTTGTTTGTATAAGCACCTTTTCCGTTGTAAGGTGTTGTCCAACCTCTGTTGATAATGGTAGTATATCCTGCGGCTTCTCTGTCAAAGATAATTCCCAGGACATTGTTGTTCTTGACCTCTTGTGTCTGCACAGCTCCAGTACTGTCCGTATAAGCGGCTTTCACATCAATGTTCTGTGTATTTGCAATAGACTGCCAATAGTTCACTTCCTCATAGTTGCCGATATCCATATAGCTGTCGTGGAAGATGTCCCCGTATACCATAGTTTTTGCTTTCTCAAAAAATGGCGTATACAGATACATCATTACATCCTGGCGTGGTGTATGCCTGGTGATCGGTTTCCCGGTCACATTGATCTGGAAGAGCTGTGATCTCTCGCTCATCAACTTAAGATAAATCTTGATAGTAGCCACAAAGAACCGAAGGAAGTCACCGAAGTTTTCTGACTTCATAACGTCAGTCGCTGTCAGAGATGTCCCGTTCTGCGCATTATATAAGGTAAGTACTTTAATAACACCGCCCTCTGCATTACCCGCCAGCACACCGCCGACCAGGTTCAGGATTGTAGCTCTTGCCAGGGACTCATGTGCCTGTTCCCTCTGATCCGCCTTATTCTGGTACATACCGCTCATGAATGACTGGAAATTGTACGGATTTGAAAAGGTAATGTTAAGCTGGTAGTCAAAAACTGACCATTCCTGGAGCCATGTTGCCTGACCGTAAAAGTTTGTTTGCAAGATCTTTGTCTTAATGACCTTGTACATATCTACGCTTGTTCCATCTGTAAGCTCCCAGGCTGGATTATCTTCCATGGGACTATCCACATAATTGAGTTTTCGCATAGCGTTTCCCCACTCTGCGTTACTCCTCTCCAGTGTCCGGAACTTGCGATTGTAGGGTCTTATAGAAATAATATCCCGGTTTGTGAACATCTGGGAAATACTCTCTAAGAGTACGTCCGGCGCACACTTAAGAGCGGTCTGGGCTACACTGATGAAAGAGCTGGTGTCTACAACCGCCGCCGGATTAAGCCTTGCCTGTCCGAGAATCGTATTTAAAAGTGTACTGATCTGGACAATGTTTAAATCCCCACCTGCCATTACTTGTTACCTCCTGTCTGTGTGAGTCCTGCCGGGGCTGTTGCCCCGATCATATCCGCAACAACATCATGTACGTTGTACATATTGGTTCCCGGCACGTTCATGTAATTCTGGAGCATAACGTCTTTCATGGGATCCGCCTGTGCGGTAGGTGGAAGTGTAGGAACATATCCGCCCCCTGCCTGTACATACTGTACAGGCTGTGCCTGCTGTGCATACTGTACGGGCTGTGCCTGTGTATACTGTACAGGCTGTACCTGCGGCTGTACAGGCTGAGTCTGTGCATGCTGTACAGGCTGAGCCTGCTGGAAATTCTGCTGATTCATAGCTGTGATCTGCTGAGACGTGAAGCCAGCTTTAGACAATGTAAGAATGTCTTCTAATGTCATTGTTCTTTTTCCTCCTTTTTTGCATTGTGAAAAAAGCATATTGTTGATTAGCTGTTATATACCACTCAGGTATCGGTTTCCCCGGGCCGACTGGCGGCAGAGGGCCGACACTCTGTAAGTAGTCGTACCAGTAGCGCGCCTGTTTACGCCTATCATTTTCTACTTCGACTCCCGCGCGCTCATAGTTGTGTAACCAAATCGAAGCGCAATCCTCTGGGCTTAATGTACTTGTCTTATACTCTTCCAGGGACTGCGGCCATGCACTAGTTGCGATCCACTGACCAGGTGGCAAGCCGCTGTCAATGAAAATGTCCTGTGCAAAGCCGTCGTCCCGGCTGTATCCGTTAGCGTCCAACCAATCTGTGATATTTGTTGCAGGTGTATTTTGCACCAGGCCGTAGCCTAAGCTATAATTTCCTTCATCAAGGTTCTGCCATATCCCCGGATTGATCGTTGACTCAGTTTGCTCATTCCCGAGTAATCCTGCTATTGCGTTGAGTGTCCACCCTTTTGCTGACAAATCCGCATATTGTACAACCGCATTATTTTGCATTTCTTCCATGCTTAAGTATCTGTTTCCAGTGATCCACTCATACGCAACACCGCCTTGCAGTCTGTAGCACTCTTCCCACGTAGACGGATTGCTGTCATAATCGTTAATGCTGACCTGATCTGCTAATGGGTAACGATCTGTATGCGCTCCCATGGTACGCCGTCCCTCGTATACCATCTCTGTATGCTGTCCGTAGCTGTTATTGCGCACCAGGATATCGCCGGGCTTCCACTCGTCAGTGACCGGGATACTGACTGCACCCAGTCCGAGTAGTACGCTCCCCATAGTGTAAGTCGTAAAAGCGTTGTTGTCTGGAGCATAGCCCGGTGTTGTCCATCCGCCTGCCAGAAGCGCATAGTTGATAAAAGAGGAGCAGTCATAGTAGGTTACTCCACCGACTGTCTGTTGATTTCGGTAGGTCTGGCTGTATCCCACGTTAGGAGCGTTGCAAATATTAATCGCCCATTGATAGGCTAGAGATAGATTTACCATTAAGCTTTCTGCTCCACATCCACACTCTCGGGATATAAGGGTTTTCCGAAATCGTCCACACCAGTTATGTTAAAATAATCCGGGTCAGGTTGATTGCCGTACTCTAACACTCGTATAGAACAAGCAATACCCTCTCCGAGATAGTCAACGGTAAATACGCACGGCAAGGAAGCGCCTATAGCTGGAAACTCAAGTATACGACCCGGCGAATTTATGCGTATCGCATTTAAGATCATTGTTGCGGTAGTCGCTACTTCTAGTTTCTTCACCCCATAGTCCTCAAAAGTCAAAAGTCTATCATTTTTCTCTAGACTTCCTCCCTGAAATGCTCCTGTAATCGGTATTTTAAAATCTGACACATTGCAACACCTCCTTTGTTGCCTGTATTAAATCACTCATCATTCTACCTTCCCTATAACACCTCTCTGATGTCTCCACTATTCACCCAGCACAAGCCATTGTCCAGTAAATAGGGGTTATGCGCTCCAGCAATAATTTTTGTAATTGTCCCGTTATCCCTAAGCATTTTAGTAGCCGGGATAGCCTTCGCAATCGGATCGGTACTGGAAGCATAGCAAGTGGAAAACCTCACTTTCTGGCCTACATGGTATTTTAAGCCGTTATTTGTAGTAGGTGTAGAAACGGTTTTCTTTCCCTGGTATGCTTTCCAGGCGTTTGCGTCCCCGTAGAAAACATCTTGGTCGATATTGGCATTGTAGCCTGTCATAGGCTTTGACCAGGGCTGGCAGATTGCCACAAGAGGAAACTCTCCGTAACTGGAATATTCAGAACCATCTAACGTTGCAAGCCAAAGCCCGTAATCCGCATTGACTACAGAAGACCAGTCATAACTGTCGATCGTAGAGCGGTTCACATACAAGAGCGGCTTAATCCCGGTTCGACTGTATACCCGATCAAGAAATTCTTTCGCATAGGAAACGCCCTTGTTCACTGCGGCGTTCTCCCAGTCCAATGCCAGGATTGCGTCTCCTATGTAACCTTCGATATTTTTCAGGAACCAGTCAGCTTCTTCTGTTCCGCTTGTCCTGCCTGTAGCGTAGTGGTATACGCCACGCAACAGATTCATGGATTTCGCCTGCTGATACTTGCTGTCGCAATAGGGGTTCACATAACTGTTTCCCTCTGTCGCCTTGATGATTACAAAGTCAATCGGCAAGGCGGCGAGGTCAATGGCTCCCTGGTAGCTGGAAATGTCTACTCCGTTAAGACTCATTGCTTTCTTCTCCTTTCTCTAATTTGTCTGTCAGCTTCTGCAATGTCACATTTACGCTGTTAATAGCGTCTGTAAATGCAGAGCTCTCATCTTTGTGCAAGTTCTGTTCTCTGTAGAAGAGATACGCGATTGCACCGCAGGCTACAATCGGAAAGCCTACGGAACTTACAAGCTGTGTAATAACGCTTATATCTATTGTTCTCACCTCCTTTATGTTTCACGTGAAACATAAAGGGTTATCTGGAAGAGACTGAGGAAAAGGGATAACCGCATTTATGTTTCACGTGAAACATAAGTGAGGGCGGTTCTGGTGGTGCGCTCCATCCCAGGCGGTTCCGCCGCCTTACACCGTGGGACTGTCCGCCCTCTGTCTATTATAATACATCAAGAAACAATATCTGTCAATAGTCTTTTCGCACGATATGTCTCAAACATGAGTCGGTTATCCATGTACGCGCCATACATCTCACGCCCATGATTTTGCGCAAACTGTAAGTGACCGTAGTCGCTGTCTGGATAGGCTTCTCTAACTTTCATGGGACATACAGAAATATAATACTCGTCCCGGCTCTTATGGCGGTAGATATAGTATTCACCGATACTCCACAACGGCACGTACTCTTTTATGTTTAGCGAACGCACGTTTGTGAAATCGTCATAGGCGAACTTGTTTTCGAACGCCATAGCATTGTATTTCAAGCCTTTTGTAAAGCGGTATAGGGCGGTGTTCCGCTTCGCTTCCTCAAACTCGTTGTTTTCCAGGAGCGAAAAAGTGTAACCTCTCTTTCCGTCTATGCGAAATCGTTTGCTTTTATTAATCATCTTTTCTACGGCTTCAGTTAAGTTCAGATCGAGCATAATCGGGCAGTCAATGTCGTTTGCGTTCGCCAGGCAATACATATAGAGAGGGTCTTTTCCACCAAATTCCCGGTTACGATTAATTGTCTCGTATGCATCCATGAGCATACGCCCCTCGTCTTTCTTGCACATTTCTCCAGGTAGCGGTATGAACTCGTCAAAGATAAGATAATCAATGTCGCTTGCGTCAAAGCCACGGATATTAGAAAGTGTATTCATAGCGCAACCATAGCCCACGTGCTTATTGTCGTGGAAAAATGCATATAGGTCTTTTGAAATCTTTTCAATTTCTACGTGCATACCTGTATCACGCTCGATTGACTTGAACGGGGACAGAGACACACGCACTTTGCTTTCATCTTCCATTTCAAACTCTTTTTCTTCGCAGACCTGTTTAAGCTGGGTCTGAGAGCGTCGCATAAAAATAAACTTGCGGTCATTTTCCAGCATGTCCTTTAATGCGCCATAAGTTTTTCCGGTTCCACGCCCACCAACAACAAAATTGAAAGCCATGCGGTATTTATATAAGGAAGTAATGCTAAAATAGTTTTTTGTATCAAATTTCTTCATAATAATCCTCTATATAGAAAAATGTTTCACGTGAAACATTTTAAGTGTTTCACGTGAAACATCTATTCTTAATCAAACATTTCAACAGTTACAAACTCACGGCCGGCTTTTGTCTGACCAGAGATCTTGCGGCACTGGAAGTCTAATCCGAAGTTATCTACCATTTCCAGGAAATCACGCTGGAGTGTGGCAGAAATACTTGTAAGCAATCTTCCATCAGACGTTACGATTGCAAAAACTGTGTTTGTTTCTCCTTTGTCGTTCTCATCTACATACTGAACGAAGTTTACCGGGTCAATTATCTCTCCATCCGGTAAATTCTTCACCTGTTCAGCTGTCTTGCTGTGCGTGATTGCATATAACTGTTTCTTTGTTGTGCTTTCATCAAAAACTCTCTTAATCTCTTTTACCATGTCTTATACCTCTTCTTTCTCTACTTTCTTCGCTTTCTCCATAAACTCTTCCATACTCATTTCAAGAGAGTATGTTTCTTCCTCTGCCTTGATATCAGGCAGAACCTTTTTTGCGGCGTTTAACTCACGCTCTGTTACGAGCTTTCCGCCTACATTGTAAAATGTTCTTGTGATCTTCATCTTGTCACCACCTTTCTTATATGATCTATTATACTATAATTCGTTAAGATAGTCAACAGAAAATGGTAATTTCTCTAAAAATTCGTCTGTGACTCCCAGTTCATAAGTACCATTCTCCATATGAACACCTGCACCGGTGAGAAACGTACAGCCGTCTACTGTAATATACCGGGGCTGTTGCCAATCATTGTACCGGACGGTACGGCGGCCGCAGTCTGGAAGGAATATCTTGCCTAAGCGAAAATCAGACAGACTGGAAAGCTGTGCGGCTCCTTTCTTCTTATCCACCCCGGCTAGAGTTAAGTGTAACTCCCCGTTTTGAATATAAGCGTACTTCTTTGCCCCCCATGTCCGGAAATACTCGTAACTTTCTTCCTTTTCGGCTACGCCCATGTAGTGCCGTTTGCCTTTTCTGTCGTCTGCATAAGCTCCATATTTCTCTGCCAGATCCTGTACCTTCCTATTATATAATGCTACTTCGTCGCTGATATCCATGCCCCAGACTTTTGTACTGTCCGTATCGTTATAAGCGTTTCCATCCCCGGCTATGTGGATCATGTCACGTAGGTTATGCCTAGCGTGAGCTGTCGTGTAGATCCCCACCACGTAGGGCAGGAAATTGTTACGGTTATTGCTATAGTCTTTCAGGGCTTTTGCAATGTCCGGTTTCTCTTCTGACCAATGCCCGTCCGCGTCTATATAGTACGTGCTGTGAATAGGGTTTGTAAAAGCCATGCCAAAAATCCCGTTTAGCTTGTTCTTATCCTTCGCATACAGATAAGCGTCAACGCCTTTCAGACTTGTTTTATGCTGATAATACAGAATTATTTCCTCTCTGATTTCCTTTGGCAGTAACCTCCGGTCTGCGATATGCAGATCTGATATAGCGCACTCGTCCCAGTCATATTCTGTCTGTATCGTGTCATAATCCAGCTCTGTTAGAGTCATGCCTATGACCGGGCTGGATAATACACGTCCGTTGTATAAGACGGTTTTCTTTGCATTGTAACTGTAACATTTAGAAAAACTGATATAGGGATTTGTTACCCCGTGTTTAATGCGAAGATTTTTGAAATAGATACGGAAAAGGCAACACTTCTTATCTAGGTATATTTCCAGCTCTTCCTCTGTGTGTATATGAGATACCTTTGTGAATCTTGTAACAGGATAATACATACAACACATACAGAAGGGGTATGAGCTGGAAAAGTCGTAGTTGTCTACTCCCTCTAATATCTGCCCAGCATAATGCCTGTTTGCGTGAGTGTCTCCCCCACGACTGGCTTCTAATATAAGCTCGTAGACGAGCGGTGTCATAGCGCACTTTTTAAACCACGCCCAGTTTTTCGGATTCTTTTTCATAGCGTTTCGACAGTCCCGGCGGACATATCCGGTGCTGGTTAGAGGGATGGACGCTAACGTATCCTCTTCGAGTAACTTGCAGATAGCTTCATGTAAGCCTACTACATCACAGAATGTATACCACATTTCTAGCTCTGTAAGCGGTGTTTGTGGAGTACGGACTTTGGAATAATCGAAATATTCTGTTGCTTTTTTGTGATCTGCACCCGTATATTTACAGAACTTGTCTAGGCTCATGTTTGATAATTTGTAACTACACCGAAACTCTGTACCCCCAGTTGTAGCTTTCAAGACTTTCCGCTTGTCCGTAGCGAAAGTGGAAGAGAAAGGGTCGATCGAGCGTAGGAACTGATACTCAAAAGATAGGTTATGCACATAGCAGACTATTCTATGTTCGTTGTCAGCACCAAACATATGTTCGATTTTTCTCTTGAACTCTAACCACTCGAACCAGGTACGCCCATGTACGGCGTAACGCCAGGAGCCGTCAGATGATCCTATACAGGCTTGCCAGATATACATATAGCCTATGTATTCCTCGTGATAGAGCGTGGAAGTCGTTTCGATATCAAACGTCAAGAATGTGTCAAAATACTCCACTTTCTTCTGCCCTGTGTAGGTCTTGCCTGATCTTAATTTGTGATATGGGAAGTCGTCTACATTGTAGTAACGCTCCTGCCCGTAGTGCTTGAATAAATACATAATTAGCCCTTCGATTTCTCTTTTTCTATGTAAGATAAGCCCACTTTACTGTAGAGGTTATCCCAGGAATCAATCTCACCTTTTTCAAAGTCTTTCAATGCGTCCATAATCTGATCGTAGCCTACTCTATTTTCGCTGGCAAAATCGTAAAACTCTATTAGCTCTTCGCTAGAGTATCCCATTTTTTTCAAGTGCTTTACAGAAGCGCTTGACATATATTTCCAGAAGAGGTCTGGGGATTTCTTGAACGATTTTAAATTGGCGAACTGTTTAGATGTCTCTCTTTCAAACGCTCGAATGCCGCCGACGGTCGACGTTTTAGCGTTCAAAAACCAGCGTAGTTCGTTTAGTTCCTCTCTTAAAGTGAATAAATCCATCTGACGAGTACCTTCGTAAAACCTTGTACGCTCTGTAGGTTGTAGATAACCGTTCATCGTTGTAGCGTATACATATGCATCTGTGTATCCTGCACGTTCTATCTCTCTCATGCGCTGGTTCGCCCTTTTTGCAAGTCTGCGGCGAAGTTTGTTAAGCTCCACCAGATTGTAAGAACTTGCTTTTCTCATATCTATTATAGGGATTTCTTCCTCTTTACGCTTAAAAGCGTATTTTGCTAAATGGCCTACAGCCATAAGTTACCACCCCCATTCATACCATCCCAAATATATAGGGTTATAATAATTATAATCCAGATAACTATTGTACTTAAAACATCACCTTGCATTGTTTATCCTCATTTCATAAATAATATAAGTAACCCTACTAGAAAAACTATAAATAATATGGATAAAATTAATCCGTCCATCATAAGTGGCTCCTTTCTATCCCGAAATAAATGAACGCTCGGTCAATGACTTCTTCCACCTCTTCTACAGTCACACCCTTGTAGATTAGAGTTTCTTTATAGCAGAAACGTGTAGAGTTTCTATTTCTGTATCGTACTGTGATACCTACGCCGAAACGCCCGTTATAAATAGCTAGATAGTTGTAGCCTTTACGCACATAGCCGCTCGCTAGAGATGATCTTTTTTCGGACTCTCCGAAATTGTCATAAAGTTCGCTAATGATCTCATTTACATAACAGTCTTCTAATAATACCCCTTTAAATTCACCCTTTGTCAATAACATTATACATATCTCCTTTCTTAATTTCTATATTTAGTATAACATACTTTTCTCTATATTTCAACTATAGAATTATATTTATTATGTTTTTTGTATACAAAATATCAAACACCTGTTCCCCTACCGTTAGCCCTGACTAATCGAACAAATGTTTGGATTTGATTAGGACAGGCTAATCGAACAAATGTTCCGAACACTTGTTTGCTTTTTGTTCGGGTTTGTGTTCGGGGAAAATCGAACAAAAATCGAACGTC
>ERZ1643249.3315-NODE-3315-length-14264-cov-6.045464_pt1 | contig 14264 bp, 12 predicted proteins | sample MGYA00579263_ERZ1643249 | MGnify/ENA primary metagenome ERZ1643249 (study PRJEB29033, sample SAMEA4952264) | chicken gut metagenome | biome: Broiler Chicken; feature: Gastrointestinal Tract; material: Caecum | place: Ireland | collected 2018 | study: Broiler...
ACCCGCGCGAGATATTCGGGTTTGCCACTTCTGCCGAACTGTTCACAAAACAGTTATCTGCTCTTTGATTGATTTATTGAAAGTGCACTTTCAAAAATGTTTACAGCCGCTAAAATGCGGCTTTTTGTCGTACAATAAAACGGGTGCAATCTTTTAAGGTTGTACCCGTTTTTGTTGATAAGTCTTTCCCGAAAGACTTATGCACTACCGATTATAACGCAAGCTGAAAATTTTTTTTGAATTTCTAAAAAAATTCTATAAAATTACTTGACTTTTGGTATTTCAGGACTTTTTGCCGAATATGTCCCGCTCCGCCTCCGCGGCGCGCACCTTCTTATACGCCTCGTCCGAGGAAAAATCCCGCTCCGCGTCATAACTCCCGCCCAGCGCCTCGATCGCAAAGCGAAGTTCGCAGAACGCCGCATAGCCGATGTCCTGCCGTCCGATGTGTTCCAAAAGAAGCGGAAGCGCGCGCTCGTCCCCGTAGGCGGCGAGATAGCCCGCATAGAGGGGCAGATCTTCCTCCTCCGCGCCGCGAAAAGCCGCGGCGAGCGCCGAATAGACGCGCTCGTCCCGCTCCCGTACCCGCGAGAGGATCTCCAGCGCGTACGTTCTCCCCTCCGTGGAGAGAAGATTCAAGAGCTCCTCTTTCGCCGCGTCCGCGTTCTCCTTGAGCACCTCCGCGACGCAGTCCTTGATGTGTTCGTCGTACTCGTCGGAGGCGAGCATCTGACAGTAGCGCGAAAAAGCGCGCGCGTCCGCGCCGATCAGATGGATGGCAAAGTGCACGAGTTCCTCGTCCGTCTGCCCGAGCAGGGCAAGGACAGCCTCGCCCACGGGGCGGGACTCCAGCTCCGCGCACAGAAAATCGGGAACGTTGACCTGTTGCAGGAGATACTCTTTGAGCGTCTCGGTCAGCTGTTCGTCGCTCATGCGCGCAAAGTACGCGCGCGGCGTCATGCCGAGGTCCTCGAAGGGCGTATCGCCGAATTTGCGGTATTCCTCCGCGATCAGATCCTCCCACTCGTCTTCCGTATGTTCGCCCGCATGACTGCGCAAAAGCTTTGCCATGCGGAGGTTGAATTTTGCGTCGAAGTCGATGAGCTTCATTCTTCTCCGTCCCCCTTTTTCCCTGCGCCGTCCGCGGCGTCCGCCGCGGCGACCTCTTCCCTGTGCAGACACTTCATCAGCGCCGCCACCTTCTCGCCGTTCGCGCCGAGAAGCTGAAGGACCTCGACCGCGCGGCTGCGGTTGACGTGCGTGCCCGCCAGATAAATGGCGCAGGCAAGGCTGTCCTCGTCCAGGTCGGCGGCAAGCCCGCCCGTCTCTTCCAGCTTGTCGTACAGAAGCTCCGTCGCATCGCGCAGCTGTTCGCCGTCCGCCTGGTCAAAGAGCACGAAGCGGGAGAAGCAGACGGCATACGCCGCCACGAACTTGGAACGCTTCGCCCTGCCCAGTTCGACCCTGTCAAAACAGATCCTGCGGTAGACGTCGGAGAGCACCACGCCGCAGGAAAAATCGCGGTTGCGCTCGCAGAGACGCTGTACCGTCTCTACCTTGACGACGTCGCTGACGGTGGAATCGAGGAGCACGTCGCAGACAAACTCGTCCATCCCGCCGCGCACCGCGACGTTGATGCCCAAGACCTGAAGCTTCGGCTCCTGTCCGTCCGACTCGTCAAAACACCATTCGAGAAGTTCGGTGATGTCCGTCTCCTTGCAGTAATTTCGCACAGCGGACGCGGAGACATCGGCAAGCGCCGCCAAAAGTCCCACGCGCTCCGCGCGCTCCTCTTTGGGAACGCGGTAGTAAAACGCCGTCTCGGGCGCGGGCGCGCCCTCTTCCGCCTGTGCGCGGACGGCGCGGAAATAATAGCGCGCCACCGCCGCGTCGGGATAGAGATCGAGGATCTTGCCGAAGCCCGCGAGCGCTTCGCGCACCTTTCCGCACTTGTGCGCCGCGACCGCCTTGAAATAGAGAAGGGTCAGATCGCAGCTCACCGTCTTTTCGAGGATGCGGAATTTCTCGTACGCCTCTTCGTAAAGCCCGTTTTCACAGCAGACGGTCGCGATCTTGTACATCTCGTCGGGGCTCTCGGCGGGCAGAGACGCGAGCTTCTTTGCGACCGCAAGCCCCTCCTCGCGCCTGTCCTGTTCGGTGAGAACGGCTGCATATGTCGCAAGCACCTGCACGCTGTCCGGATCGCGGTCCAGAAGCGACGTGCATATCTCTTCGGCGGCCTTCGCCTTGCCCTGCAGAAGATAACTGACCGCGAGGAAGTTCATCGCCGCGTTGCGATAAGGAGAGCGTTCGGGCACCGCCCGGAATTTTTCCTCGGCGACGTCGAACTCGCCGCTCTTGAGCGCGCGCAGGCCGGCGTCCACCTCTTCCGAATAGTCCGCGCGCTCGGGCGGCCAGGTGACGCGGAAGGGTTTGCGCGGCGGATGACTGAACATCTCGCCCATCTCGAAATTGTTTGACGGCGTAACATATTTATCGTGCAGCATCTGCTCGTAATAGTACATCGCGCGCGCCTCGTTGCCGAGGTTGTAATAGCACGCCGCCAGTCCCTCGTAGGCATCCACGCGCTCGTCCGCTTCGCATACGTCGAGAAAGCGGAACCAGTTGTTCGCCGCCAGGTCGAAGATCTCAAGATCGTCGTACGCCTCCGCAAGATCCGCGTATTCGTCCGCACCCGGGCCGTACAGCGCAAGCGATTTGTGGAGCATGCGCAGTGCGCCGATCGCGTCCCCGCCGTCGATGCGCGCCTCCGCGATGTCGAGGAGCTTGTCCGCGCTCAGATCGAATTTAACCGTCTTTTCTTCCATTCGTAACCTCAGTTTTTTCTCCGCGGGAGATCAGCCGCTCCGCATCGGCGGGCGTGAAGACATAATCCGTGTTGCAATAATGGCAATGTACGCGGATCTCGCCCTGCTCGGCGAGGATGTCTTCGATCTCCTTTCTGCCCAATCCCGCGAGGACCCCCTCTATATAATCTTTGCTGCAATTGCACTTATATTCGGGTTTTTTTGAGTAAAATTTTACATCGCCGAACCAGCGGCGGAGCACCTCCTCGGCGGTGTGCTCCTGCATCTGCGCGCTGATGTCGGAAAAATTCGCGATCATCGCCTCCGCCTTTGCGATGCTCTCCTCCGACGCGCCGGGCAGAGGCTGCAAAAAGACACCGCCCGCGCCGAGACAGCGCCCGTCCGTGCCGATCTTCACCCCGACCGCGACCGCCGTCGGGATCTGCTCGCTGTATGCAAAGTACGCCGCGAAGTCCTCGCCGATCTCGCCGCTCACGAGGCGCGTCGTGCCCACGAAGGGCTGCCCCTCGCCGTCATCGCGCACCACGGAGAGATAACCCTCCGCCCCCACGCAACCGCCGACGTCCAGCTTGCCGCGCGCGTTGGGGGGGAGTTCCGCGTTCGCGTTCTCGATAAAGCCGCGCATGTGCAGGGCGCCGTCGCCGCTGACATAGATGCCGCCGCCGATCCCGTCGCCCTTGATCGTGACCGAGAGCGCGCTCTGCTCCTCCTTGAGTCCCGAGCACAGATAGGTCGCCGCCGTCAGCGTGCGGCCGAGCGCCGCCGCCGAAAGCGCCGAAAGCCCGTGTATTTCGATCGCCCTGTTCACCGTCTGCGTCGTGTCCAAAACTGCGAGGGAGACCTCCTCCCCGAACACGAGCGCGCGCAGGACGACGTCCTCTTTCTTATCCTTCGTCTGCATTTTTCTCTCCTTTTTTCACCTGCGGACGCAGAGCACGTTGAGCCGCATCCTGTCCTCCGCATCGCCGCAGGCACCCTCCGTCAGGCGCACCTCAAAGCCCGCGCCCTCCGCCGCCGAGAGGAGCGCTTCCCGCTCGTGTATGTACTGCACGTGGCGCTCGTCCCTGCGCGAAAACCTGCCGTCCGCCTCCCGCACGAAGAGGGTGACGTCCATCTCCACGCGGTCGGGGCATAACTTATTGAACCAAAGCCAGGCGACTTCCTCCCTGTCCTCGCAAAAGGTGTTGCCGCCCACGACTTCGCGGAGCTTGTACGCCGTGGAGACGTCGAACAGAAAGGCTCCGCCCTTGCGCAGACAGCCCGCGACGCGCGCGAAAAAGGCGGGAACGTCGGCGGGAGGGATGTAATTGAGGCAGTCGTTGACGCACACGGCAAAGTCCGCCCTGCCGCCCAGCGTGCGGATCTTTCGCGCGTCCGAAAGGACGTACCGCGGGAAGACGCCCTCCTTTGCGGAGAGCTGTTCTGCGCGCGAGAGCATCGCCGCGCTGACGTCGTAGCCCGTCATGTCCATGCCGCGGCGGGCGAGCGCGCGGGTGAACGCGCCGCTCCCGCAGCCGATGTCAAGTCCCCGTCCGCGCGCGATCCCCGCGCCGCACAGGCGGTCATATAAGTACTGCGACCATTTTTCATAGTCGCAGTCCGAGTTCAGATATTCAAACCAGTCGGCGAGATAGTCGTAGGCTTCCCCCATCACTTGTCTCCCTTGCGCTTTGCCTTTTTGCCCTTTTTCTTGTCTGCGGACGACTCGATGCGCTCGAATTTCGCGTTGTACACCACATATTTTTCGTCGTTCTTGTGTTCGGCGACATAGCGTGCGGCGTCATCGGCGAGCGTCTTTTTGGAATCGCGGAGCTTGTCGAGATCTGCGCGGGAATAGTGCTCGGGCAGATCGTACACGGTCAGATCGTCCGTGATCGGCTTGACGGGGCGGGAAGGAAGATCGGAACGGATGAGCTCTTTGGGCTCTTCTTTCGCGGCCGCCTTGGACTCCTTTGTCTCTTTGGGCGCCTTCTGCGCCTTGCCCGCGGGAACGGGTGCGCTCACGAACGGGACGCTGTGTCCGAACGCCCAACCCGCAAACACGGACCAGAGCAGGATCATGAAGGAGACCCCGCACAGGAGCACGAACGCCGCAATGAACACGAACAGAAAGCGCAGCAACAAGTCCCCCGAAACGGACAAAAAGTACATGGAAAGGTACATCAACGCCGCGGGAACGGCGACCACGACCAGCACGAAGACGGTGCGGATAAAGTGTTTGCACGCCATCGCCGCGCCTGCCGCGAGCATGCGGAAAAACCCGACGCGGTATTCGGTGCCCGCCGCAAGCATCCAGAAAAAGAGGATGCCGACGAGCGCCATCACGACGTACGCCGCGATCTGTACGGTCATCCACAGGCCGTAGGAGCCTTCGCCCAGCGCCATCTTGACGCAGGCATAGTCCGCGCCGAGGCGGAGAAGATAGGCACAGACGCTGAAAAACACCGTCGCCTGCAAGACGGCGGCAAAGTTCACGCGGATGCCGCGGAAAAAGTCTCGCGCTGAAAATTCGCCGTTTGTGCGGATCATGTTGCGGACGACGAAAAAGCCGCCCGAAATACCCGCCGCCGCGACAAACGCCGCGACGATGAGAAAGGCGCCGTAGAGCGTGTCCGCGGAAAGCACGATCTGCTCGGGAACGCCGACGAGGTTGGGGTTTGCGATCGAACCCGCGAGCCAGCCCGAAAACGGAAGGAGCGAGCCCTTGACCGCGATCGCGCCGTAACGGAAAAACAGGACCACCGCGAGCGGGATGCAGAACAGCAGGACCATGAGGTCGATCAGAACGAACTTGGAAAACCTGCCGCGGAAAAGATCCCAGAAGAAGGAAATGCGATTTTCGGGTGCTTCGCCGCGCGGCGCCCCCTCTTCGCGCTCCCTGCCCTGCAACATTGCGGCTATGAAGTTGTTGTCTCTGCCTTGCGCCATTGCGACCTCCGTATGCCCGACAAGTTCTCTGTTTCTTGTTGTGCTTTTCCTATTCTACTACAAAACGGAAAATATTTCAATTAAAATAATGCAAAATCTCTGCGGCGGGAGAAAAAAATCTTTGACATTTGTGTTTTTATGTGCTAAAATTCATATGCTGAATAGAGGAGCGGACGAGCATGAGTACTTTCGTCGCATGCGGGGCGGTCGACCCCGACGACGGGAAAGGGCATCTCCGCCGAGGCGCGGCTTCCCGACCGATGTTGCCGACGCCGGGCGCAAGGGAGAATACCTTTGCGACTGTCACCGCGCGTGGAGAGCTATTTACGGCAACGGGATCTTCCCCTCTTATCGTAGAAGACACATCAGGTTTGCGGTGCACTTTTTCGGCATCGCATTTTTTATTTGCAAATCATTTTTCAGGAGATACAAAGATGAAAAAGTACAACGTCGCCGTCATCGGCGCAACGGGCATGGTGGGACAGAGATTCTGTCTGCTCCTTGCCGATCACCCCAACTTCAACGTGGTCGCGCTCGCGGCCTCCCCTTCCTCCGCGGGCAAAAAATACCGCGACGCGGTCGGGGCGCGCTGGGCGATGACCTCCCCCATCCCCGATAAATTCGCGGACATGGTCGTCCTCGATGCCGAGGCGGATCTCGAAAAGATCGCAGGCATGGTCGACTTCGTGTTCTGCGCCGTCAACATGAAAAAGGAGGAGATCCGCGCGCTCGAAGAGAAATACGCGAAGGCGGAAGTGCCCGTCGTGTCCAACAACTCCGCGCACCGCTTCACTCCCGACGTGCCCATGATCATCCCCGAGATCAACCCCGAACACGCGGCGATCATCGACGCGCAGAAAAAGCGCCTCGGCACCAAACGCGGGTTCATCGCGGTCAAGAGCAACTGCTCGCTGCAGAGCTACGTCCCCGCACTGCACCCCCTGCGCTCCTTCGGCATCTCCAAAGTCGCCGTCTCGACCTATCAGGCGATCAGCGGCGCGGGCAAGACCTTTGACAGGATGCCCGAGATCCTCGACAACGTCATCCCCTACATCGGCGGCGAAGAGGAAAAATCCGAGCGCGAGCCGCTCAAGATCTGGGGCCGCATCGAGGGGGACGAGATCGTGAACGCACAGGAGCCCAAGATCACCGCGCAGTGCCTGCGCGTGCCCGTCTCGGACGGTCACACGGCGGCGGTGTTCGTCTCCTTCGACAAAAAGCCGACCAAAGAGCAGATCCTCGAGGCGTGGGCGAACTTCTCGGGCGAGCCGCAGAAACTCGGTCTGCCCAGCGCGCCCAAGCAGTTTTTGCACTACTTCGAAGAGAACGACCGCCCGCAGGCGAAACTGGACCGCAACCTCGAAAACGGCATGGCGGTCTCTGTCGGACGCCTGCGCGAGGACATCGTATTCGATTACAAATTCGTGTGCCTTTCGCACAACACGCTCCGCGGCGCGGCGGGCGGCGCCGTACTCATGGCGGAACTGCTTGCGGCAAAAGGGTATTTTGACTGAATCCAATCCAACAGGAGCGTAACCTCATGTCTATCTTATTCAGCGGCACCGCAACGGCGATGATCACCCCCTTCGGCGGGGACGGAAAGATCATTTTTTCCTCCATGGAGAAGATGATCGAATACCAGATCGAGAACGGCACGGACGCACTCGTCATCCTCGGGACGACGGGCGAGCCCGCGACCATGACCGAGGAGGAAAAAGAACAGCTCATGCGCTTCTCGGTCGAGAAGGTCGCAGGGCGCGCCAAAGTTATCTTCGGCACGGGCTCCAACAACACCGCCCACGCCGTCGAAGCGAGCAAAAAGGCGGAGGCGCTCGGCGCGGACGGAATCCTCGCCGTCACACCCTACTACAACAAATGCACGCAAAACGGGCTGTATGAATACTACCGCGCCATCTCCGAATCGGTGAACATTCCCGTCCTGTGCTACAACGTGCCCTCGCGCACGGGCGTAAACATCCTGCCCGAGACGATGGAGCGCATCGCCTGCCTCGAAAACATCGCGGGCATCAAAGAGGCGTGCGGGAACATGGCGCAGGCGTGCGAGACCATGCGTCTCATCCGCGGCAAGTGCCCCATGTATTCGGGCGAAGACTCCCTCAACCTGCCCATCCTCGCGATCGGCGGCGAGGGTCTCATCTCCGTGCTCTCCAACATTTTGCCGCACGAGGTCAAGGAGCTGTACACGCTCGTCAAGTCCCGCGATCTGACCGCCGCAAACAAGCTCAGCGACGCGCTCCTGCCCGTCACCGACGCGCTGTTCTGCGAGGTCAACCCCATCCCCGTCAAAGCGGCGGCAAACCTCATCGGACTGGACGCGGGCGAACCGCGCGCGCCGCTCACCCCCATCGAGCCCGCGCACCTCGAAAGACTGACCGCGGCGCTTGAAAAATTCGGCGTCAAGCTCAAAAAGTGAGGCAAAATATGACCGACATCCTCATCAGCGGCATCTGCGGGCACATGGGAAGAAACGTGCTCGAACTCGTACAGGCGGACGAAGAGACGAGATGCGTCTGCGGCGTCGACCTCAAAGAGGGCGCACTCTGTTCCGTTCCCGTCTACGATTCCTTTGACAAAGTGACCGAAAAGGTCGACGTCGTCATCGACTTTTCCAGCGCGGCAAACCTGGACAACCTGCTCGCATTCGCAAAGAAGAGCGGCTGCGCGCTCGTGCTTGCCGCGACGGGCTACACGCCCGAGCAGCTCGCGCAGATCGAAGAGAGCGCAAAGACGGTGCCCGTCTTCAAGACGGCGAACCTCTCCGTCGGCATCAATCTGTTGCAGAAGCTCGTGCGCGAGGCGGCGCAGTTCCTCGGCGAGGCGTTCGACGTCGAGATCGTGGAACGGCACCACAACCTCAAAAAAGACGCCCCTTCGGGCACCGCATACATGCTCGCCGAGAGCGTCAACGAGGCGTTCGAGGGAAGCAAGAAATATGTCTTCGGACGCGAAGGGATGGTCGGCGCGCGCGAAAAGGCGGAGATCGGCATCCACGCCGTGCGCGGCGGGACCATCGTCGGCGAGCACGAAGTCATGTTCGCGGGCGAGGACGAGATCATCACCCTCTCGCACAGCGCGCGAAGCAAAAAGGTATTTGCCGCAGGCGCGGTGCGCGCCGCTAAATTCGTGTGCGGTAAGGCGCCCGGAAAATATGACATGCAGGACGTTCTCAGAGACTGAGCAAAGAGTAAATTTCAGCCGCACGCGGGATCCGCGTGCGGCTCGTTTTATGCGGCAAGCCGAACGCACGCCTGCGCAAAGAATTTGCGCAGGCGTGCGTTTTTTGCCCTTTGGGGCGGCGAATGACGCAAAATGTGAAAGACGGTAGTCAAAAAGTGCGTCAGGCGTCGTAGGAGATGTTTGTGCGCATCGAATTGATCGCGTTCTTCTCCAGGCGCGAGACCTGCGCCTGCGAGATGCCGACTTCGTCGGAGATCTCCGTCTGCGTCTTGCCCTCATAGTAGCGCAAAAACAGGATCTTGCGCTCGCGCTCGGACAGCTGCATCATCGCCTCCGCGAGCGCCGCGTGCTCCGTCCAAACCTCGTCGTTGTTCTTTTCGTCGCTGATCTGGTCCATGAGCATCAGCGCGTCGCCCGATTTATTGTAGACAGGCTCAAACAGCGAGACGGGATCGGAGATAGCGTCCAGCGCGTAGACGACTTCCCTCTCCCGCACCTGCATCGCCTCGGCGATCTTGGCGATCGTCGCCTCCTTATCCTCTTCTTCCAGGCGCTCGCGCGTTTTCAGGACGCGGTAAGCGGTGTCGCGGATGCTTCGCGAGACGCGCAGGCTGTTGGAATCGCGAAGAAAGCGCTTGATCTCTCCCGTGATCATCGGGACCGCATACGTCGAAAAGCGCACGCCGATGTCGACGTTGAAGTTGTCTATTGCCTTTAAAAGTCCGATACAACCCGCCTGAAACACGTCGTCCGCGTTTGCGTTCTTGGACCAGAACCGCTTGACGAGCGAAAGAACCAGGCGCATGTTCCCGACGATGAACTTCTCGCGCGCGGCGGCGTCACCTTCTTTGAGACGGCGCATGAGCGCGTCGCTCTCCGCGGCGCTCAGAAGCGGCAGGCCGGAAGTGTCCACGCCGCAAATTTCCACCTTCTGCAACATACTTTACCTCCTCGGTCAAGTATGTGCCTTCCGCCGCCTTTTATACCCCTTTCGCGCTCTTTCTGTGATACGATTTTCAGAGCAGCTTGCTCATCTCGTTTTTGAGGCGGGCGATGATCTTCTTTTCCAGCCGCGAGATGTACGACTGCGAGATGCCGAGCATCTCCGCAACGTCTTTTTGCGTCATCTCCTCGCCGCCGTCCAGCCCGAAGCGCATGTTCATGATGTTGCGGTCGCGTTCGGGAAGTTTTTCCAGCGCCCCGCGCAAAAGCTCCTTTTCCACGCCCGTCTCGATGTCCTTGTACACCGCGTCGCTGTCCGTGCCGAGGATGTCCGAAAGCAGAAGTTCGTTGCCCTCCCAGTCGGTGTTGAGCGGCTCGTCGAAGGAGACCTCGCTGCGGACGCGGACAAGACGGCGCAGGTACATCAGGATCTCGTTCTCGATGCACCGCGAGGCATAGGTCGCGAGTTTGATGTTCTTTTCGGGATTGAAGGAATTGACCGCCTTGATCAGACCGATCGTGCCTACCGAGACGAGATCGTCCGCATCCGCGCCCGTGTTGTCGAACTTGCGCGCGATGTAGATGACCAGCCGAAGATTGTGTTCGACCAGCCCCGCACGCACTTCTTCGTCGCCGCGCGTGAGCCTGCCGAGAAGATCGGATTCCTCCTCCGCAGAATACGGGAGCGGCAGCGCCTCGCTTCCGCAGATGTAGTCGATATTCTGTTCCCGCATCTCGCATATCAGCCGCAGAATGCGCGCTCTGAGCTCTTTTAACATGTTCCGCCTCCATCGCCTTTGCCCCTGAAATCTTCCTCCTTCGTGAACGACGGGGGCAGGATCACGCCGTATTCCCCCGCGAGCGGGCGCGGACTGACCGCGACCGTCACATCTTTTATTATATTCACCCGACCGCCGCAATATATCTCCAAACGGTCGATGCGAAAAGCTTTCATTATACTTTCGCCGTTGACGGTGCGCACACTCACCTGCGTATACGGCACGCGGCGGGAAAGATCGAGAATGGAGAGCACCATCGCGCCTTCCGCGACCGCAATGCCCTGTCCGCGCGCGTCGGTGAGACGGTTGCCCGTGTCCGAAAATGCGGTGCATTCCGCGCTCTTTTCCCCGAGAACGAGCCGCACTGTATACGTCCGAGAAAGCTCCGCACGACGCTTTGACAGCTTTTCGACCGCATATGCGCCGCCGTAGACGAACGCAACACACGCGAGCACGAGAACGCCCGAAGGAAGGTCGCTCCAGACATAGCCTTCCCCTTCCCGCGCGGGAGGAAAAAGCGCCGTGAGCACGCCCGCAAACGCAAACATGAACGCCGAAAAAGCAAGCGAACAGAGCGCATACTGCCGCTTTTGCTTGAAACGCGCCGCAAACAGCGGAAGGACGGGCGTAACGGCGATCTTGACAAGGACGTCCGCCCACGCGGGGATCGAGACATACAGCCCGAGAATGGTATACCCGACGCCGATTACGGTGCCCGCAAGTGCGACGAGCGCGATGCGAAGATACCGCACTCTTCCCTTGACCGTGCGCACGGCAAGATACAGAAGCGCGGCGTCCGCGCAGAAATTATCCAGAATGAGAAGATCGAGATAGACGACCATGCCATCCCCCTCCCCGCCGCGCGGCACGCGCCTTTTGGATACATTCATTATACAGTCATTTTGCGGCGGTTTTTTGGGTACGATTGCCGAAAGCCGCCGATTTTTATCTTTTCACAACGCCGTCCCTTCTCCCATACACACCTATGCCCGCCCTGTCGCTTTATATAAAGGCAAAAAAGCCCTTTTTGTCCCGTTAAATCTTTAAACACAAAGGCACAGCTTTTTCGTTTCCACTCGTCTTTACAGGACGCGCGGCGCGGTATTCCCTTTTCGGGTTGCCGCTCGGGGAGCAAAAAAGCAGGCAGGACAAAAAGCGGAAAAATATCAATGCCTTTTACAGGGGTGCGAAGAGGAAGTTCGCTTGAAACAATTTTACAAGGCGAAGTATTCTCCTTAAAGGATAAAAACGCAAAAAGAGCGGAAATTGAGTAAATTTCCGCTCTTTTTCTTGCTTTTTCGCATTTGTATCTTGCACTTATGCGGCGCAGGCAATGCCGTGCGCATCGCGCGTTGTCATTCCTCGCAAGGAAGTTTCATCTTGTCTTTTTCGGTCAGGGGGCGGATGACGCGGCAGGGATTGCCCGCGGCAAACACGCGGGCGGGAATGTCTTTCGTGACCACGCTCCCCGCGCCGATGACACAGTCGTCGCCGATGGTCACGCCGCCGCAGATCACGACGTTGGACGCAAGCCAGACGTTGTCGCCGATCGTGATCGGGCGCGCGTATTCGTAGTCAAACGTACCGCCTTTGCCGTCGGGGCGCATGTTCCTGTCACAGGAAAGCATCGGATGCACGGGCGTGGCGATGGTCACGTTGGGACCGATGAAACACTGCTTGCCGATCTTTACGGGCGCACAGTCGAGGACAGTGAGGTTGAAATTGGAGAAAAAGTCCTCTCCGACCGTCGTATTGATGCCATAATCGAAGCGGAGCGGCGGCTCGCAATAGATACGGGCGCCGTGTCCGCCGAACATTGCGTGCAGAAGTTCTGCCCTGCGCTCCTTTTCCGCTTCCGATGTATTGTTATAGGCGCGAAACAGCTCGCGCACGCGCGTGCGAAGTTCGCAAAGCTCCGCATTTGCGGGATTGTACAGCTCGCCGCGGACCATGCGGTCGTATTCCCGCTCGCAAAGGCGAGAAGTCATTTCGTCCAGTGCCTGTTGCGAGGCGTCCTCGCGAAGGGGCGACAGCCGCCCGTAAGCCATTTTGTCGTGATGAATGGTCATATCTTTTTCCTCCGAACGAATACATTATACCACATATGCGGCCATACGTCACCCGATTTTTACATTTTCCATCCATATCGCCTCACAAATGCGCATTGCTAAAGTCGAGTCAGAACGCGCCACCCTTGCAGATGTATTAAGAGGAAAACACGCTTCAATCAGCCGCAACACGGGATAACTGAGGGTAAACATGGGAAGCACGTAAAAGCCGCGAGAGCTAAGGGAGAAAAACACACACCTCTCAGACGCGGCGCGTGCAGACGTGAAGAAAATACAGCCCTGAAAACACGGCGCGGACAAACGCGCAAAAAAATCTTATAAGCGACGCGTCAGAGCGGACAAACAACGCTCCCTTCAGACGCGGCGCATGTAAACAGAGTAAACACGCCGCTATCAGACGCCGCGAGAGCTAAGGGAGAAAAACACACCTCTCAGACGCGGCGCGGACACAAAAAAAAGACTTCGGAAACCGAAGTCTTTTTTATCGTAATCGTTAAATTACTTGACGATCTTGGAGACAACGCCCGAGCCGACCGTTCTGCCACCCTCACGGATAGCGAAGCGGAGACCTTCCTCGACCGCGACCGGCTTGATCAGGGACACGTCGATCTTGACGTTATCGCCGGGCATGACCATCTCAACGCCCTCGGGCAGTTTGATGGAACCGGTGACGTCCGTCGTGCGGATGAAGAACTGGGGACGATAGTTGTTGAAGAAAGGAGTGTGACGGCCGCCCTCTTCCTTGGTCAGGACGTAGACCTGAGCCTCAAACTCGGTATGAGGATGAATGGAGCCGGGTTTCGCGATAACCTGTCCTTTCTCGATGTCTTTACGGTCGATACCGCGGAGAAGCGCGCCGACGTTGTCGCCTGCCATCGCTTCGTCGAGCATCTTGCGGAACATCTCGAGACCGGTGATGACGGTCGAACGGGGCTTCTCGATAAGGCCGACGATTTCAGCGGGATCACCGACTTTCGCAACGCCACGCTCGACACGGCCCGTAGCAACGGTGCCGCGGCCGGAAATGGTGAACACGTCCTCGACAGGCAGCAGGAAGGGCTTGTCGTCCTCACGCTGAGGGTCGGGAATGTAAGCGTCGATCGCATCCATCAGATCGAGGACGCACTTGCACTCGGGAGCGGCAAGGATGTCCGCATCCGAAGCGCCGGAAGTAGCTTTTTCGAGAGCCTTGAGCGCGGAACCCTTGATGATCGGGGTCTTGTCGCCGGGGAAGCCGTACTTCGTGAGAAGATCGCGGATCTCTTCCTCAACGAGCTCGAGAAGCTCGGGATCGTCGACCTGATCGGTCTTGTTCATGAACACGACGATATAAGGAACGCCGACCTGACGGGCGAGCAGGATGTGCTCACGGGTCTGGGGCATGGGACCGTCGGTCGCAGCAACGACGAGGATCGCGCCGTCCATCTGCGCAGCACCCGTGATCATGTTCTTGACATAGTCAGCGTGTCCCGGGCAGTCAACGTGCGCATAGTGACGCTTGTCTGTCTGATACTCAACGT
>ERZ1643249.3316-NODE-3316-length-14260-cov-5.941570_pt1 | contig 14260 bp, 9 predicted proteins | sample MGYA00579263_ERZ1643249 | MGnify/ENA primary metagenome ERZ1643249 (study PRJEB29033, sample SAMEA4952264) | chicken gut metagenome | biome: Broiler Chicken; feature: Gastrointestinal Tract; material: Caecum | place: Ireland | collected 2018 | study: Broiler...
TGTCCTATGCGGTGCAGACAGCCCTGGAGCAGATTATGGAATACAACCGGCAGGACAAAAAGAAGCAGGGGTCGGTTCTGCTTCTGGGGCGTTTCGGCTTTGATGGGGAGCGCCTGGAGCACTCCGGGCTTTTTGAGTTCATCAACAGGGGCAGCAGGATTCGCAGCGTAAAGTATCCGGAGCTAAACATTACTTTCATGACGGCCCACGCTTCCAAGGGACAGGGCTTTGATGACGGGATTGTGATAAACGGTAAAAATGAAACCTACGGATTCCCGTCCAAGGTGGAAGACGATCCGGTGCTTGGCTTCGTGATCAAGGGCGACTGCTCCATCGATTACGCGGAGGAAAGGCGGCTGTTCTATGTGGCAATGACCAGAACGAAGAACCGCGTCTACTTCATTGCCCCGGAAAAGAATCCCTCTGAGTTTCTGCTGGAGCTGAAGCGGGATTATAAAAATGTGGATCTGCGCGGGAAATGGAATGAAGAAGTTCCCAAAGCGGTGGGACGGAAATACTGTCCCCTCTGCGGATATCCGTTGCAGTACCGATATAAGAATTCCTATGGACTCCGTCTGTATCTCTGCACCAACGAGCCGGAGCTGTGCAGCTTTATGACAAATGAATACAAAGCCGGAAAAATGTCGATTATGAAATGCGGAAGCTGCCGGGACGGGTATCTGATCGTCAAACCGGGGCAGGGTGATGGATATTTCCTCGGATGTACAAATTATAAGCAGGATCATACAGGCTGTAATAATTCGATCAGTAGAAAACGTTTTTATGAGATGATGGGTTATGCCTGGGAGCCTGTGCCCGGACCGAAGGACGAAAAGAAGACGGAAGAGCCGGGCAGCGGAGACAGACGAAAGAAGCCAGAGAAGCAGAGTACGGAGACAGCCTCCGGTTTTGCCAAAACACAGTACAGAGAAGATAAGGCAGAAATTACAAAAGCAGATCTGGAGCCTGTCATTTATAAGGGGCAGGACCTGAATGAAGTGGTGTACATCATTCTGAATGGCCTGCAGCATATCAGCGAGGTGCGGTATTACGGGGTGACCATGCTGCTGGATGTGCTCCGGGGTTCCGGGACGCCGCGTATTTACCGCGCAGAACTGAATCGTCTGCCGGAATATGGAGCGTTGAAAAGCATTTCCCGGGAAGAACTGCAGACGATGCTGGACTGGCTGCTCAGCAATCATTATATGCTGAAGACAAGAGGAGAATATCCCGTTCTTCATCCTACCTATGACGGGCTCCATTACGGAGAGACTATGACGGAAAGACAGCTGAAAAGGCTGAAAGCATATCTTGAGGAAGAGGTGATTCTTTGGCAGCAGTAGATTTGGATAAACTGGAGACAGCTATAAAATATGTACAGAGGATTGCGGAGGGCTGCAATCCGGTGAACAACGTGCCAGCGGGCTACCTGACTGTGGCTTACAGCGAAGAAGTGGGAAAAGAGACCACGATGCCTACAGCAAAGGGAAGGGAGCTTGGCATTTATACGGAGGTCCGAAGTATGCCGGGAAACACTTATCTGGCTGTGATTTATAACCGGAAAGCCCAGGAATTTGTGGTACAGAATCTGGAAAAAATGGTGAACGGAGAGACAGCAGATGACACAAAAGCTTGACCTGAAAATAAAATTTCTGATGGGTGTGACCCTGTTTTCCATGTTCTTCGGAGCAGGAAATCTGATTTTCCCGCCCTATCTTGGAGCGCAGGCGGGAACTGCCGCCGTTCCGGCCTTCATCGGTTTTGTGCTGAGCGCGGTAGGGCTTCCGGTGCTGGGAGTCATCGCGGTGACGATGTCCGGGGGCTTAAGCACGCTGGCGTCCAGAGTGCATCCGAAGTTTGCGTTTGTCTATATTGCGGTGCTGTATCTGGCCATCGGTCCCTGTCTTGCGATACCGAGGACGGCCAGCACGTCATTTTCCATGGCAGGACCGCCGTTTCTGCCGGAGAGTGTGGCGGAAGCGCCGGTACAGCTTCTGTATACGGTGGTCTTCTTTATTGCGGCTTCTCTGGTGGCCATGCATCCGGAAAAGCTGACAGAATATCTGGGGAAAAGGCTGACCCCGGTGCTTCTGGTTCTGATCGCTGCGCTTTTTATCGCAGCAGTGATCAATCCGGCGGGCCCTGCGGCCCCGCCGGCGGACATCTACGCCCAGGCTGCGCCTGTAGAGGGATTTCTGTACGGGTATCAGACGATGGACACACTGGCGGCGCTGAATTTTGGAATGATCGTGGCGATTAACGTGCAGGAACGGGGCATCCGGGAAGAGAAGGCAGTTACGAAGGAGACGATTTTCGCAGGCTGGATTGCCGGAGCTCTGCTGCTGGTGATTTACGCCATGCTGACCTTTGTGGGCCGGCTTTCCGGCACAGCTTTTCCGGGAACGGCAAACGGAACGGAAGTGTTGATGCGGATGGCAGAGTATCTGTTTGGGAAGGCGGGAGCCGTGATTCTGGCGTTCATCTTTGTGATTGCCTGTTTTAATACCTGCGTGGGGCTTTTAAGCTGCTGCGGGAAATATTTTAACGGCTGTTTTCCGAAAATCAGTTACCGGGCCTGGGTCTGGAGCTTTGCGGCGATCTCGGCTCTGCTGGCCAATGTGGGCCTGGACGCGATTCTGAACTTTTCCGTGCCGGTGCTGAACGCCATCTATCCGCTGGCGATTCTGCTGATTATCCTGGCTTTCCTGCGGAAGGCCCTGGAAAGATTCCCGGCGGTATACCCTTTCGCGGCTTTTTTCTGCGGCATCAGCAGTGTGCTGACGGTGCTGGAGCAGCAGGGGCTGATGTTTTCCGCAGGCTCACAGCTGCTTCACTTGATTCCTGCCTATGAGGCAGGATTTGGCTGGGCGCTGCCCACGGTGATCGGCGCGCTGGCCGGAATTTTGTGGAACGGGCTGAGGGACAGAGCGCGGGCGGAAAAGATAAGAAGATGAGAAAATAAGAAAATGAGAAATAAGAAAATAATAAATAAGAAGATGAAAAGAGGATAAAGGAGTACGAAAGAATATGCCAGTTTTTGATTTCAACAATACGCCGGAGGAGAAGAAGGACCCGGTATGCACTTATACAGCGTTTCGTTCCAGTGAGCCGGAGGCTTCTCCGGAAAAGCCCATCCTGGTTCTGGATAACAGCGGCAGGGAGTGGAAGCACCATTCCTGCGGCGTCTTTGAAAATCCCAATAAGCGGACGGCTTTTGAATTCAAGGAGGAGGGAGGCGCCGTGAGCGCGGATATTCTGCAGATCGACGCCCGTTTTGTAAGTCTGGTGAAATGGCTTGGAGAGCATCGTATCAACGTGCGCCTTTCCGGACAGAACCGGGCGGACGGCTATGCGGTCTATCGAATCCGCGAGACAGCCTTCGGAGGAGGCACCAAGCTTTCGGCGGAGGACGGATTTCTGCAGTTTATGATTGAGCGGCTTCTGTCCAGCAGCGCCCCTTCTGAGGATCTGGAGGATGAGGATCAGGTGGAAAACGGCGATGAGATGAAGCTGACCAGTCTTCAGAGCATCACAGACTTCATGACCTGCGCAGGCCGGACCCTTCCGGACAACATCCAGCTCTGGGCCCGTCGGAATCTGGCAGTGGCCCGCTCCAGCGAGGTCAGCCCCGAGGAGCGCCGTCATGCCCAGCGCGCGCTCTCGATTATGATGAATATTCAGTGGAAGCACAATTATTTTGAGGCCATTGACCCGAAAGAGGCACGGCGGATTCTGGACGAGGAGCTTTACGGCATGGAGAAGGTAAAGCAGAGAATCATCGAGACGATCATCCAGATCAACCGGACACATACCCTGCCCGCCTACGGCCTTCTGCTGGTGGGACCTGCGGGAACCGGAAAGTCCCAGATTGCTTATGCGGTGGCCCGTATTCTGAAGCTTCCCTGGACGACGCTGGATATGAGCTCCATCAACGATCCGGAGCAGCTGACCGGAAGCTCCCGGGTCTATGCCAACGCGAAGCCGGGCATCATTATGGAGGCCTTTTCCATCGCGGGAGAATCCAATCTGGTTTTCATCATCAACGAGCTGGACAAGGCGAATTCCGGCAAGGGCAATGGAAACCCGGCGGACGTGCTGCTGACGCTGCTGGACAATCTGGGCTTTACCGACAACTATATGGAGTGTATGGTGCCTACCGTGGGCGTCTACCCCATCGCGACGGCCAATGACAAGAGCCAGATCAGCGCCCCTCTGATGTCACGTTTTGCGGTGATAGATATTCCGGATTATACGGCGGAGGAAAAGAAGGTGATCTTCTCCAGATTCGCCCTGCCAAAGGTGCTCCGGAGAATGAGCCTGCGGGCGGAAGAGTGTATCGTGACGCCGGAGGCTGTGGATGCGGTAGTGGAAAAATACGCGGATACCACGGGAATCCGGGATCTGGAGCAGGCCGCCGAGCATATCGCCGCCAACGCCCTGTATCAGATCGAGGTGAACGGCGTGAGCGAAGTGGTATTTACGCCGGAGATGGCAAGAGAGCTGCTGGGATAGCAGAATGAGAGCGTACTGCCGGGGTGTTGTCCCCCTGCATAAGTACGCTGCAGTGAAATAGAAAAAAGAGAAGAGCTTCTGACACAGATATGCGCCAGAAGCTCTTTTTTCAGGCCCTGCGCCCGGTTCTCCGGGGCGGGCATCATGGAATGCGGAAATACAGGTTACTCTGTCCGGAGCGCCGTGACCGGGTCGCTCTTGGCGGCCTTTTTGGAAGGAATCAGGCCTCCCAGCAGCGTCAGCAGTACGCTTAGGACAATCAGTATCACCGCGCCGCCCACCGGCAGGTAGGCGTTGATATCCTGGGAATTTGCCAGGTGGTGAATCAGGGCGTTGCCCGGAATCAGAATCAAAAGCGTCAGGCCGATACCGATAAGGCCGGCCGTCAGGCCGATGATAAAGGTCTCTGCGTTGAACACCTGGGAAATGTTCCCCTTGGAGGCGCCGATGGCCCTCAGGATTCCGATTTCCTTCTTTCGTTCCAGCACGCTGATGTAGGTAATGACGCCGATCATGATGGAGGACACCACCAGAGAGATGGCCACAAAGGCAATCAGCACATAGCTGATGACATCGATAATGTCTGTGACAGAGGACATGAGAGTCCCCACCATATCCGTGTAGGTAATGACCTGATCTTCTTTGCCTTCTTTCTCCATACGGCTGTTGTAATCGCTTAAAATATCGGTGACGTGTTCCTTGCTCTCAAAATCCAGCGGATAGATGCTGATAGAGCTGGGACTGTCAAAGTCCACGTATCCAAGGGAGCTTAAGTTGCTCTCATAGGTGGCGCCCTGGGCGGAGCTCATGGATCTTAAGAGCTCTGTCAAATCTTCCGCGTTCATATTTACGGAAAAGGCTTCCGCGAATTCATCCGGATCAATCTGGAAGGCGTCAGCCAGGTTTTCGCCAAGTTTCTTTACGACGTCTTCCATGGCGGACTGAATATTGTCCGCGATCTGTTCCATGACCTGTTCCATCACCGAAGCCATGCCGTCTTTCAGGGCGGTTCCCATGGAATCACTGAAGGAACCCATGAGCTCTGTCATATAGCTCTGCATGGAGGCAGCCAGCTGCTGCTGGAGCCCGGAAGCGTCCACCATAGAGGATACGCCCTCAGAGAGAACCTTCTGCGCGGCTTCCGTACTCATGTAATCCGCGAAATATTCGCCCATCCTGGAGGGGTCCGGCTGCCCGTTTGCCACGGCATAGGACTGGTAGCCCGCAGCCAGGTCCGAGGCCAGTTTTTCCAGCTGCTCCGGTGTAATGGTAAAACTGTCTGCTTCCGGAAATACAGCGGCTATCCATTCGGCAATGATGGTCTGGGCCTCTTCTGTTCCCAGATACTCCAGCAGATACCCCTGAAGCTCCTCCTGTGTGGGAGGCGAGTCCGGATTATTAAAGATATCCGGGTAATTTTCCAGGCAGTAGTCCCAAAAACCGGCGCCGACGCTGGCGATCAGAGCCTGGATCTGCTCATTGTCCGGCGCGGTGATCCCATTTTCGTCCAGAATCGCCTGCAGGTTGTCATTCAGGATCTGTTTTCCTTCCTCAGTCTGCAGAAAAGCCAGGAAGTTTTCCCCCAGACCGGAATAGTCCGCGTCCGGATGGGCGGCCGTATATTCGTTCCAGCCTTCCAGAAGGCCGTTTACCAGAGCGCTGACAGACTCTTCCGACACATGGAAATCGATGCTGCTTATCAGGTCGGCCAGATTCAGCTGGGGAAATTCCGGCAGATTCAGCTGCAGATCATCCGGATTGATCAGGCCGGACAGATCCACATCTCCCATATCAATGTCATCCATGTTCATGTCTCCCATGTCAGACATGTCAAAGGAATCGGTGAGGCCGTCGGTCAGATCGCTTTCGTCAAAGGAAAACATTTCTTTCAGGGCGTCTTCGTCAATGCTGAAGAGGGATTCCATATCGAAATCACTCTCGCCGCTTTCTTCGCCGAAGGGCTCGTTGGTAAATACGTTTGTATGGGAATCAGCCAGCTGCTTTTGGACGATTTCGCTTTCCGCGGCCTTTTCCACCATGTGTTCCGTCAGGGAAGCCGGGTAGGCGATGCCGGCCTGCAGCAGAAGGCCGCTGGCGTCATCCGCAGGCTGCACAATGCCGACAATGGTGAGATCTTCGCTGTTTTCCACAAGACTGCGCATGTAAGCCTCATCGTCCGTCTTGTCTCTCCAGACATCATATTCGCTGTCGTACTCATAATAATCGGGACTGTTTACCAGCTTGAAGGTAATCCCCAGAATATCATCGTAATTGTAGGTTCCCATGTCGTCCGGCGTCTGGACGTTCTCCTCATTGACAAACTGATCTACCATCTCGTCCAGTTCCGTGGAGTCCCGCAGGCCCAGGGTGTACAGCATGAAATCGCTGATGCTTCCGCCGGAGGTCAGCACGAGGACACACTCGTTGTAGTTCTCCGGCCAGTGACCGGCTTTCACGTCATACTGGCTGATGTAGAGATCCTGGTCATCCGGCATTTCGTAGAAAACGTCCGTACCCATCATGGAGGACATCATGCTGCTGGAGCTCATGGAAGAACCAAGTCCCAGAGCCGCAAAAGAATTGTCCGGATTTACCTGACGGATGCCGTCTCCCTCCAGCCGGTAAATCTGCGGCATGACATCGTAGGAGTATTCTACGGCGCTGGTATACTGCTCGATGCCGCTTTCTCCGCTTTCCAGCCAGGCTTTCAGGGACTTCAGGTCGTTGGAGTCCATGGTGGAAAACATATCCGTCACCATTTCAATGATATTGACCTCTCCTGTGCTGCCGCCTCCTCCGCTGTCCGCAGTCAGCATGGAAGAAAAGTCAAAACCTGTACTCTGAATCTCCAGGGGATATTCGGAAAGAGTATCCCGCTCCACGTCCTGGATATAGGCGTTCACGCCGCTGGAAAGGGAGAGAATCAGGGCGATGCCGATGATGCCGATAGAACCGGCAAAGGAGGTCAGTATGGTCCGGGCTTTTTTGGTCTTCAGGTTATTGAAGCTCAAAGAAAGAGCAGTCAGAAGGGACATGGAGGATTTCCCCATGTTTTTATGCACGGCCTGTTCGGCCAGAGCGCCGTCCGGCTCAAAGGGATTCGAGTCGGAGCGGATCTTTCCATCCCGCAGGTTTACGATTCGGGTGGCATACTGTTCGGCCAGCTCCGGATTGTGGGTGACCATCACGACCAGGCGGTCTTTCGCTACCTCCTGAAGCAGATCCATGACCTGGATGCTGGTGGCGCTGTCCAGGGCGCCTGTGGGTTCGTCTGCCAGCAGAATATCCGGATCGTTTACCAGGGCCCGGGCGATGGCCACCCGCTGCATCTGGCCGCCGGACATCTGGCTGGGCTTTTTGTGGAGCTGGCTGCCAAGGCCCACCTGTTCCAGGGCTTTGACGGCCCGTTCCCTCCGTTCCGCCTTGCCTACGCCGGAGATGGTCAGGGCCAGCTCCACGTTGGCAAGAACCGTCTGATGAGGAATCAGGTTGTAGCTCTGAAATACGAAGCCGATGGTGTGGTTCCGGTAGGAGTCCCAGTCACGGTCCTTGTATTTCTTTGTGGAAATACCGTTGATAATCAGGTCGCCGGAATCGTAGCGGTCCAGTCCGCCGATGATATTTAAGAGGGTCGTTTTTCCCGAACCGCTGGGTCCCAGGATAGCGACGAATTCATTGTCCCGGAGGTTTAAGGACACATGGTCCAGGGCTTTCTGAACCAGGCTGCCGGTTCTGTATTCCTTGCAGATGTCTCGGATCTGAAGCATGGATGAATCTCCTTTTTTATGCCCGCCGGTTTTGGCGGGGGATTTGGATTTGTGAGAACAGAAACTATATGGAAAAGCTGTCCGGGCTGTTCCGCCGTCTGCGGTATCCTTCCAGATAGCATTTCATTCCGTTCAGGATGTCACTGCGGTAATCTCTCTGGACCATGCACAGCTCTGTGGAGGGAAGGGAATTCTGCACGGACGCGGAGACAAGGCTCTGCTGATAACATCCGGTGATGATCCCGGACTCCATGCAGTAGATATCCATAATCTCTTCCCGGGACAAAACTCCGCTCTCTTCCAGCAGCAGGCTCCAGGCATCGGTGCGTTCGCTGAGACGCTTTTTCATACGGCAGAGAGTGTCTGTATCCGCGCCCCGTTCCAGAATGACGGCGCGCAGCGCCTCAAGCCGGATGTACAGAGGATTGGTTTCCAGAAGCAGGGTCAGCTCTTCCAGCAGCAGGTTCTGGATATCCGAAAAGCTTTCCGGCCGTTTCCTTCTGACATGTTCCTCAAGGAAGTCAAGACGCTTTTCATATTCTCTCCAGAGGAGGCACAAAAACAGGGTCTCCTTCGTCTTGAAATAGACGAAAAGAAGGCCGTTTGAGATGCCGGCGGCTTTGGCGATATGAGACATTTTCAGATCCCGGTAGCCGGATTCCAGGAAGAGCCTTTCCGCTGTATCCAGAATCTCTTTGGCCCGGGCGGTCTTGGCTTCTTCAGTCATGGCGCGTTTCAATGGGCGTTCCCCCTTCTGAGGTACTGTCTGCGCACAGAGAGCAGACGATGATTTTTTACCGTACCGCCCTGCGTCCGGCGGCAGCAGACAGCTGCCGTCCGGCACACAAAACATAACAGATAATAAATGATTCGAAGTCAATTATAGTGAGTGGAGTGGAGTTTGGCAATAAAAAGAATCTTAAAAAAGTATAAAAAGAGTGAAGAAAAAAAGAGTCAGGCGCGGAAATTTTCCGCGCCTGACTGATGCCGGCAGAAACAACGCGTTAAAGAAATTCAGTCCTGCTCCCCGAAAAACAGTTTCATGTCGTCATCCACTGTGCCGATGCCCGCGATGCCGAACTGACTGACCAGTACGTCTGCCACATTGGGGCTTAAGAAGGCCGGAAGCGTGGGTCCGAGATGAATGTTTTTCACGCCCAGGTACAGAAGAGCCAGCAGCACGATGACAGCTTTCTGCTCATACCAGGAAATGTTGTAGACGATGGGCAGGTCATTGATATCATCCAGGCCGAACACCTCTTTCAGTTTCAGGGCTGTGACTGCCAGAGAGTAGGAGTCGTTGCACTGGCCTGCGTCCAGCACCCGGGGAATGCCGCCGATATCGCCCAGGTCCAGCTTGTTGAAGCGGTATTTGGCGCAGCCTGCAGTGAGGATAATGGTGTCCTTTGGCAGCGCTTTCGCGAAATCCGTGTAGTAGCTGCGGCTTTTCGCCCGGCCGTCGCAGCCTGCCATCACGACAAATTTCCGGACAGCGCCGGATTTTACGGCTTCCACGATCTTGTCCGCCAGGGCAAGCACCTGCGCGTGGGCAAAGCCGCCGGTGACAGTACCCTGCTCGATCTGCGCGGGAGGCAGGCACTGTTTTGCCTGTTCGATGAGAGCTGAGAAATCTTTCCAGCCGTCCTTATCTTCGGAAATATGAGCACAGCCGGGATAGCCTGCGGCGCCGGTGGTGTAGAGGCGGTCCTTATAGCTGTCCTTTGGCGGCACAATACAGTTGGTGGTCATGAGAATGGGGCCATGGAAGGACTCAAATTCCTCTTTCTGCTGCCACCAGGCGTTTCCGTAATTGCCGGCGAAATGGGGATACTTTTTAAAAGCCGGATAGTAATGGGCCGGAAGCATCTCAGAATGGGTATATACGTCCACGCCGGTGCCTTCAGTCTGTTCCAGCAGCATTTCCAGATCCCGCAGGTCATGGCCAGAGATTAGAATACCGGGATTCTGTCTCACGCCGATATTGACACTGGTGATTTCCGGATTTCCGTAGGTTTCCGTATTGGCCTTATCCAGCAGCGCCATGGCGTCTACGCCGTATTTTCCGGTTTCCAGAGCCAGAGCGGTAAGCTCATCTGCCGTCAGATGATCGTCCAGCGTGGCGGCCAGAGCTTTCTGAAGGAAGGCATGAATCCCGGGGCTGTCATAGCGCAGGACAGCCGCGTGGCTGGTATAGGCAGCCAGGCCTTTGAGACCGTAGGTAATCAGCTCCTTCAGAGAGCGGATATCCTCGTTTTCCTCAGACAGAATGCCCACCTGAGCCGCTTTAGCCGGAAACTCTTCCTCATTTCCGTCCCAGAGGGCGGCTTCCGGAAGACCAGCCGTATCCTTTATCTGTGCGGTTATGCCGCGCCGGGCGTCAAGCGTCTCCCGGATGCGCGCCTTTATGGCCTCCGAATCAAAATTTACATTGGTAATGGTGGTAAAGAGATTCTGCGTGATGAGCTCATTGATATGCGCAGGCACTTCCGTGCCTTCGGAACGCAGCCGTACCGCTGCCGCTGCAAGTCCCTTTGTTGCGTACACAAGCAGATCCTGGAGAGCAGCAGTCTCCGGCGTCTTGCCGCACACACCCATTTTGGTGCAGCCGGAGCAGCCGGCGGTCTCCTGACATTGATAGCAGAACATATTCTGGTTCATATAAGATTTTCCTCCTCTATGTTTTTATACGGACTGTCGATTGACTTTACGGGTATACTATAGTAGATTTAAAACAACAAATCTGTTGTTAAGACAACAAAAAGGAGAAAATTTTAAGATGAATTATCAGTTTCTGTCCCGGACAGCTCTGTTCTGCGGCATACAGCCGGAAGAGATGAAAACGATGCTCTCCTGCCTGACAGCGGAAGCGCAGACCTATGAAAAAGGGGAAATGATTTACCGGGCCGGTGACGCGGCTGCTTCCCTGGGAGTGGTACTGGAGGGAAAGGTCCTGATCGAACATGATGATATCTGGGGAAATACCACGGTGCTGGACAGCGTCCTGCCGGGCCAGATTTTCGCCGAGACCTATGCCTGCACGCCAGGCGAGCCTCTGATGGTAAACGTGGAAGCGGCGGAAGAGTCGCAGATTCTTTTCCTGAACGTCAGCCGGGTACTCCGCAGCTGCACCCATGCCTGTGCCTTTCACGGAAAGCTGATTCGGAACTTGCTGGCCCTTTCCGCTCAGAAAAATCTGAACCTGTCCCGGAAGATTTTTCATACGGCTTCCAAATCGATCCGCGGCCGGCTGACGGCCTATCTGTCGGATCAGGCTGTCAGAAGCGGAAGCAGCAGTTTTACCATTCCCTTTAACCGGCAGCAGCTGGCCGACTATCTGAATGTGGACCGGAGCGCCCTGTCCGCGGAGCTTGGGAAAATGCAGCGGGAGGGGCTGCTCAGAGTAAAGAAGAACCTGTTTGAGATCGTGAGGGAATCCAACGGATAATACAATAATACGGCAGTATGACAATATAGCAATACAGCAATACAAAAATACAGAAATACAGAAGCGCGGGAAGCGTCCTAGGCGGCGGGCGCTCCGGCGTACCTTTTATAGGGATGCTTCAGAAAGCCTTTATAAAAGATAAATCCCAGCAGCGTGGTTAGAATCTCCGTGCAGGGGAAGGTCAGCCAGAACCAGGTCAGTCCAAACCGGGAAAACAGAAATCCCAGGGGTACAAAGAGTACTACTGTGCGCACAATGGTCAGAAGCGAGCTTTTGAGTCCCTGGCCTACTGCCTGAAAGAAGACAGGGAAGGTAAGAGACGTGACCATGGGGACAAAGCTCAGTCCGATAAAATGGAACCCAAGCTGTCCGATTTCCACGACCCGTTCATCAGAGGTAAAGACTCTCAGCATGGGGCCGGGAACCGTCTCAAAGCAGAGAACGCCCACAAGCATCAGAGCCGCTCCAAACAAGACGGCGGTGGTCAGAGTCTTTTTGCAGCGGCTGATGTTCCTGGCCGCGTAGTTAAAGCTGATGACCGGCACAATGCAGGTCTGCATGGCGCCCAGCGGGATGAAGAAAAAGGTCTGCCATTTATAGTAGAGGCCGAGGGCAGTCACCGCCTGATCGGAGAAACCGGACAGAATCAGGTTCAGGCCCAGGATGTAAAAGGTATAGGCCGACTGCATGAGAATATTCGGAATGCCCAGAAGGAAGATCTCCCGGACGCGCCGGGGATAGAGATGCCGGGCGGGCGATTTCCGGAAGCCCTTTTTCATCACGATAAGAGCCGCCACGATCTGTCCTGCCACCGTGGCGATGGCAGCGCCCGAGATGCCAAGCTCCGGCAGGCCGAACATGCCGAAGATCAGCAGCGGATCGAAGACTATATTAGTCAGGGCTCCCGCGATCTGGGCCAGCATCGGCGTCTTCATATCACCGGAGGCCTGCAGAACCTTCGTCCAGATGCTTTCCAGAAACAGGCCGAAGCTGAACAGGCAGACGATACGCCCGTATGCGGTGATATCTTGAATGACTTCCGGGGAGTTCGTGGACATCCTGGCATAAGCCGGTAGGAAAAACCAGCAGGCAAGGGCAAAGACAGCCCACATTCCCACCGCCAGCGGCGTGCCGACGCCCGCGAACTCATCCGCTTCCTCCGTCTTTCCCAGGCCAAAGCGGGCAGCCATGGCCGTATTGATGCCTACGCCGGTTCCCACTGCCAGAGCGATCATCAGAAGCTGGAGCGGGTAGATGATGGAGAGGGCCGTCAGGCCCGATTCGGCGTAGCGGCCTACGAACAGGCTGTCCACGATATTATAGAGCGCCTGAATGAGTTGTGCCAGCATGACAGGCGGCGCGATTTTGAGTAATATTTTTGATATTTTCTCCTGGCCGAAGAACTGGGATTCTGAAAGTGTGCGTTCCATTTTTCTTTTGTAACTCCCTCGATGTTTATTTCCGCGGGCAGCGAGCCAAGCGGATGCGTTTACGCATCCATTTGGCGAACGCCGCTATGATTATCCTATAAAAATATATTGCGGCGGGTGTGGGTTGTCAATATGGAAATTCCGCGGATACTGGGGAGTAATTGTGGAGGAAATAAATATCTGGCGGAGACCTCGTGGAAGGGAAAAGACGGAGGGAAAAGGTGGAAGAAACAAAGCAGATTTGGTATAATTCAGGGAAAGAGACCGTTTAAAAGGTACAGAATAAGCGGGGAGATAAAAATACCAGAAGAGGGTGTATGTCAGTGCAGAAAACATTGGAGTATTACAACAGAAACGCCCGGGAATTCGCAGAAGGAACGTCTGGCGTGGATTTTTCCGGGATTCAGAACCGCTTTCTGTCTCATCTGCCGGAGGGAGCGCTGATTCTGGACTTCGGCTGCGGTTCCGGAAGGGATACGAGATATTTTCTGGGAAAGGGATTCCGGGTGGAGGCGGCCGACGGTTCCGAAGAGCTGTGCCGGCTGGCCAGCGTATACACGGGAATCCCGGTGAAACAGATGCTGTTTCAGGAACTGGAGGAGACGGAAAAGTATGATGGAATCTGGGCCTGTGCTTCTATACTTCATCTGAGACGGGAGGAGCTTCCGGAAGTTTTCAGGAAAATGTACAGGGCATTGAAGCCGGGGGGTATCCTGTATGTCTCTTTCAAATACGGTGATTTTGAAGGAGAGCGGAACGGGCGGTATTTTACAGATATGACAGAAGAGACGGCTGAAGAGCTGCTGGAAAGCGTGCCGGAACTGAAGATAAAAGAACGCTGGGTGACGGGGGATGTCAGAGCGGGAAGAGGTGCTGAAAAATGGCTGAATATGATCCTCAGAAGGTCGGATACCTGCTGGAGGTAGGAGAAGAATATCACAATGCGCTGGATATGGAAGGCTTTTCGCGGATGATGCAGAGCCCTTCTTATTGCTATAAATTTTACTGGCTGGAAGCGATCGTGAAGCTGATTTCTGAAAATAAGGAGGAGGTCTCTTATCATGAAATTATCGATGAGATGATCGCAAACGCCTGGTATTCTGTGC
>ERZ1643249.3319-NODE-3319-length-14252-cov-5.015074_pt1 | contig 14252 bp, 17 predicted proteins | sample MGYA00579263_ERZ1643249 | MGnify/ENA primary metagenome ERZ1643249 (study PRJEB29033, sample SAMEA4952264) | chicken gut metagenome | biome: Broiler Chicken; feature: Gastrointestinal Tract; material: Caecum | place: Ireland | collected 2018 | study: Broiler...
GAAAATGAAACGCTGATTTCCGGGCGCGCGGATTTACTGTTTTTTGCATAAGCGGCCGGCAAGTGGTCATACTAAGAACGAACAAAGAAAAGGAGAGTAGAAGATGATGAAAAAGTGGAAATTATTTCTGACAGGCTGTCTTCTGGTGTTCACTCTCGCCCTTGCGGTGGGATGCGGAAGCAGCGACAATGACAATCAGACCAATGATACCAACAATGCCGTGGACAAGGATGACAACAATGGAAACGATGACGGAAACATCGTGGATGACGCGGTAGACGATGTGGGAGACGCCACCAAGGATGTTACCGATGATGTGGTGGATGGAACAGAGAATCTGGTGGACGATGCCACGGATGCCATGGACGGCAACGATACCAACAACAACAGAAATAACGAGGTCAACGACGTGACCAACGGAACAACCGGAAACGGAAACACGGATACGTCACGGTAATTGCGGAAGGCGCGGATGAAGGGCGGATGCTTTTGCGGCATCCGCCTTTTTCCTCATTTTTTCTCAATAAAGAGATGTGATATTGACGCGGCCGGTCCGGGAAGGTATACTTTATAAAGTCCGAAAAGACTCAGGCTTGTGAATCCGCAGAAAAAGTTTATAATAGACCTATGGCTTACAAAAGAAGGAGAAAACTGACAAAAAAACAGAAGAGAAAGATGATTCTGGAGGGTGTAATCCTGTTTCTTGCTTTTGTGGGGGCTGTCACACTTTTGAGCATGACGGTCAACGGGGTCAAGCGTCTGTTTGGAAAGACAGGAGCGGTAGACGCCCCTCAGATTGACGAGCAGCTTTTGACGGTCAACGAGTATTCCAGACCCGGCATCGCGCTCGGAAAGATAAATGGCATTGTGGTGCATTACACCGCAAACCCCGGTACCGGAGCTCAGGCCAACCGTAATTATTTCGAAGGCCTGAAGGACAGCCATGAGACGAAGGTCAGCAGCCATTTTGTCATCGGACTGAACGGAGAGATCATCCAGTGCATTCCCACGACGGAAATCGCATATGCTTCCAATGACAGGAATACGGATACCATAGCGATTGAGTGCTGTCATCCGGACAGCACGGGGGCCTTTAACCAGAGTACTTACGATTCGCTGGTGCACCTGACAGCATGGCTGTGCGGGGAATACGGACTGACCACGGAGGACGTGATCCGGCACTACGATGTAACCGGAAAGGATTGTCCGAAGTATTACGTGGAGCATCCGGAGGCCTGGGAACGTTTCCTGGCAGATGTGGATGCGTATATGGAGCAGAATGGGAAATGACGCGGATACTATGACGGCACAGCAATACGACAGATGGACAAAGAAAATCAGAGAGAGCAGATATGGAGTGACCGGTCTGCGCTGGACAGTAAAGGCGATTACCGCCCTTACGTTTGGCAGCTACGCGCTCCTTCTGTTATGGCTTTTGCTGGAGGGGCGATGGCAGACGCTGTATGAGAGCATTCTGGTTCCCGGCGTCTCCTTTGTGGCGGTCAGCGTTTTCCGAAGCATTTGTCCCGCCAGACGCCCTTATGAGGAACTTGCGATACAGCCGCTTCTTGTGAAAGAGACAAAGGGGAAAAGTTTTCCCAGCAGGCATGTGTTTTCCATCGCGATGATCGCGATGACATTTCTGCGTGTCAGTCTGCCTCTGGCGGTATTGTTTTTTGTTCTGACAGCGCTGCTGGCGGCGCTGCGGGTGCTGGGAGGCGTTCACTATGTGAGGGACGTGGCGGCCGGCGCGGCGATGGGAGTTCTGTGCGGATTGCTCGGTTTTTTTATTTTATAGTGGACAGCACTATTTTTTAGGCGGGAGGCGCAGGATGAAAAAGGGGATCAGAAAAATATTGGCAGTGACATTTGGCATTCTCGGGACAGCGCTGGCTATTTATGTGGGCGGATATCTGCTGCTGTTTCGGCCGATGCGGCATCTGCTGGTCGGATTTGCCGCCGGGGCCCTTACCCGGTCGGATCTGATCATTTCCGTTATAAAAATATTTTTTGCCTCGACGGCGGCCGGCGCGATCTGGTGTGTGTTTGACATTATTGCCGGAAAGTTCCGGGACAGCGGAGAGGACACAAAGGAAAAGTGAGTAAAGGAGGCATGAAAAAATGTTGCGATTGGAAAATATAGCATGGAATTCGCCGGATGGAAAGGATATCTTAAAAGGCGTGGATCTTACGGTGGACGATGGCAAGATGGTGGTTATTACCGGTCCGAATGGCGGAGGCAAGACGACGCTGGCCCGGGTAATCGCCGGAATCGAGCAGCCTGCCGCCGGGAAAATTATTCTGGACGGGAAGGACATCACGAATCTGGATGTCACGGAGCGGGCGAAGGAGGGCATCAGCTTTGCTTTTCAGCAGCCGGTGCGCTTCAAGGGTATTACCGTGCGGCAGCTGGTGGAGACGGCGGCCGGGGACAAGCTGTCGGAGAATCAGATGTGTGATATTCTCGGCAGTGTGGGACTCTGCGCAAAAGACTATCTGGACCGCGAAGTCAACGCGACACTGTCCGGCGGAGAGATGAAGCGTATCGAGATTGCCACCGTGCTGGCCCGGGGAACGAAGCTGTCAGTGTTTGACGAGCCGGAGGCGGGCATTGACCTCTGGAGCTTCAAGAGCCTGATCAAGGTGTTCCGCAGGATGCATGAGGAACATAAGGGAACCATGCTGATCATTTCCCACCAGGAACGGATTCTGCGGATCGCGGATGAGATTGTGGTTCTGGCGGATGGCAAAATTCAGGAGCATGGCCCCAGAGAAGAGCTGATGAACCGGGTACTGGCAGGAGGAAGCGTACAGGCGGCCTGCTGCAGAGAGGAGGAGATGTGCGGTGAATAATATTACAGAGACGATGCTGAAGGAGATTTCCAACTGGAACGGTTCCTTCAAGGGCGCTTACAATATCAGAGAAAACGGCTGCAGCGTAGGGCGGCAGTCCAGCGAGAACATAAAGATTGACAGTAAAACCGATCAGCCGGGCCTGGACATCCATATCCTTCCCGGGACAAAGGGAGAGACGGTTTCGATCCCTGCCTGTGTGACCCATGGAGATGTGGACGATCTGGTGTATAATGACTTCTATGTGGGAGAGGGTGCCGATGTGATCATCGTGGCCGGCTGCGGCGTGCACACAGAGACGGGCGAGCCTGCCAGACATAACGGTATTCACCGTTTCTTTCTGGCGCCAAACTCCCATGTGAAGTATGTGGAGAAACATATCGGAACCGGCAAGGGCTTTGGTATCCGCACGATCGATCCGGTAACGGAGGTGTTCCTGGAGGAAAACGCGGTGCTGGAGATGGATACCGCTCAGATCGGCGGGGTCGACCGCACCACGAGAAAGACCAAGGCCACGGTGGCAGCCGGCGGAAAGCTTCTGATCCGGGAGAGAATTCTCACGGAGAAGGAACAGACAGCGGACACGGAGTTTGAAGTGGAACTGAACGGGGAGGATTCCTCGGCGGATATCGTCTCCCGTTCCGTGGCCAGGGACTCGTCCCGCCAGTCCTATGTGTCCACCATTGTGGGCAACGCTCCCTGCAGCGGCCATTCCGAGTGCGACGCGATTATCGACGGCACAGCGGTGGTAGACGCTGCTCCAAAGCTCTGGGCTCACAATGCCGATGCGGCTCTGATTCACGAGGCTGCCATCGGCAAGATTGCCGGAGAGCAGATATTGAAGCTGCGTACCCTCGGACTGACGGAGGAGGAAGCGGAGAAGAAGATTATCGAAGGTTTCCTGAGCTGAGATATCAACCCGAGAGAATACAGGGCGTGACCATATTGTCCCTTTGTACATCGACGATAAAGAAAAGAGAAACATAAAAAAGATCCCGGAGACCGGGATCTTTTTTGTGTCTTGTTTTTGCCGAAAGGCGGACGTCTTCGCCCGCTGCCCTTACTCGTCCACGCTGTAGTTGGGAGCTTCCTTCGTGATGTGAATATCGTGGGGATGACTCTCGCGAAGAGCGGCGGAGGAAATCTTTACGAATTTGCCTCTCTCCTGCAGTTCCGGGATTGTCGGACATCCGCAGTAGCCCATACCGGAGCGGATACCGCCTACCATCTGGAATACTACATCTTCCAGGGAACCCTTGTAGGCCACACGTCCCTCGACACCCTCGGGAACCAGTTTCCGGGCACCCTCCTGGAAGTAGCGGTCCTTGCTGCCGTTTTCCATGGCTGCGATGGAGCCCATGCCGCGATAAACCTTGTATTTTCTTCCCTGATACAGCTCGATGCTTCCGGGTGCTTCCTCGCATCCGGCGAAGAGGCTTCCCATCATGCAGACATTGCCGCCGGCTGCCAGAGCCTTGGTCATATCGCCGGAATACTTGATACCGCCGTCGGCGATTACCGGAATGCCGTACTCCTTGGCGACAGCATAGCAGTCCATGATCGCGGAAATCTGGGGAACACCGATACCGGCAACTACACGGGTGGTGCAGATGGAGCCCGGTCCGATGCCGACCTTGATGGCGTCCGCCCCGGCATCGATCAGGGCCTTTGCGGCTTCTCCGGTAGCGATGTTGCCCGCGATAACCTGAAGATCCGGGTAGGCGGCTTTCACTTTCCGAACCGCGTCCAGAATGTTTTTGGAATGGCCGTGTGCCGAATCCATGACGATAACATCCACATGGGCGTTGACCAGGGCCTCCACGCGCTCCATCATATTGGCGGTAATGCCGACGCCGGCGCCGCAGAGCAGACGTCCCTGGTCGTCCTTTGCGGAGAGGGGATATTTGATCTGCTTCTCAATATCCTTGATAGTAATCAGACCTTTCAGATTGTTGTCGTCATCCACGATGGGGAGTTTCTCTTTTCTGGCTTTCGCGAGAATAGCCTTTGCCTCCTCCAGGGTAATGCCAACCTTTGCGGTAATCAGGTTCTCGGAGGTCATGGATTCCTTGATTTTCTTGGAGAAATCCGTCTCGAATTTCAGATCCCGGTTGGTAATGATACCCACCAGTTTGCCGTTTTCTGTGATGGGAACACCGGAAATGCGGAATTTTGCCATCAGATTGTTGGCGTCCTCCAGCGTATGCTCAGGAGAGAGATAGAAGGGGTCGGTAATGACACCGTTCTCAGAACGCTTTACCTTGTCTACCTCGTCGGCCTGCTCCTCGATGGACATGTTTTTGTGAATGATTCCGATACCTCCCTGACGCGCCATGGCGATCGCCATGCGGTGCTCCGTTACCGTATCCATCGCTGCACTCATCATAGGAATGTTCAGCTTGATCTTCTTGGTAAGATAGGTGGTAAGATCAATCATGTTCGGTGTCACTTCAGAATACTGAGGCGCCAGTAACACATCATCAAATGTAATGCCTTCGCCGATAATTGTAGCCATTGTATTTTCCTCTCTTTCTCCGTTTATTGTGAAAATGTTAGTACCTTATTCTAACAGAGAAAGGATGGTGTGTCAATCGAGGAAGGGGAAAGATCAGGCTACACAAGTCCGGGGGAATATGTTAGAATGTATGAGACATCGGGATCTCCCGGTGCCCGGATCCTGGAGGGAAGGGAGAGACGGATGGATACATCTACAGCGATTGTCTTGTTTCTGCTGTTTGTGACGCTGTTTCTCTGGCTGAGAAGAAGACACAGAAACGTGATCGCAGTGCGAATGATGCGGAGGAAGAGGCAGTCAAAGAGGGAGGAACGGATTGATATGGAAGAGATGGCCAGAAGGTTTATCGGGAAAAACTGTACGCTGCAGACTTTCGACAGTAACGCGATAACCGGCGAACTTCTGGAGGTGACGGCAGGCGCTGTTCTGGTACGGGGAAAAGACGGTCAGGAGGCGGCGGTAAACCTGGACTTCATATTAAAGATTCTCGAAGTCCCGGAGAAGAAAAAGAAGAGATAGACAGGCGGAAATGCCGTTTGAGAAGAAACAGAGATCTATTTACTTTATTAAAAAAAGAGACAGACGAGGAAAGGAATATCGATGGAATTTCGACCGTGTATTGATATACATAATGGTCTGGTAAAACAGATTGTGGGCAGCAGCCTGCAGGATGAGGGCGATGTGGCCCAGGAAAACTTTGTGTCAAAGCGTAACGCGGATTTTTTCGCGAAGTTCTACGCCAAGGACGGCTTGAAAGGCGGTCATGTGATCATGCTGAACCGGCCGGACAGCCCCTACTACGAGAAGACGAAACAGCAGGCGCTGCTGGCGCTGGCCGCCTATCCCGGCGGGCTGCAGATCGGGGGAGGCATCACGGCGGAGAATGCCGGGGAGTTTCTCGCGGCGGGAGCCAGCCATGTGATTGTGACATCCTATGTCTTTTCTGACGGGAAGATCGATTACGACCACCTGGAGAAGCTGGTGGATGCTGTGGGAAAAGAACATGTGGTACTGGATCTCAGCTGCCGCAGGATGGATGAGGACGAGGATTACTATGTGGTGACGGACCGCTGGCAGAAATTTACCAGAGAACGGGTGCGGCCAGAACTTCTGGATGAGCTGGCGCAGTACTGTGACGAGTTCCTGGTTCACGCCGCGGATGTGGAGGGGAAGACCTCTGGCATCGAGCGGGAGCTGGTAAAACTCCTGGGAAAATGGGGAAAGATTCCGGTAACCTACGCGGGAGGCATTTCGGAGTACGATGATATCGCGGATATCCGGGAACTGAGCGATGGAAAACTGAACGTGACCATTGGCAGCGCGCTGGATCTCTTCGGCGGACCGTTGAATTACGAGACGGTGCTCAGCTATATTCATGACGTGTAGCGGGGCGCGCGACAGAATGTGTGACAGGAGGTAACGCCTATGAAATTTACCAAGATGCACGGATGTGGAAACGATTATGTCTATGTAGACTGTACAAAAGAGATGATACCGAAGGCGGAGCAGACCGCGGTCTTTGTGAGTGACCGGCATTTCGGTATCGGCTCCGACGGACTGATCCTGATCGCGCCTTCCCAGCGGGCGGATTTTGAGATGATCATGTTCAACGCGGACGGCTCTCTGGGAGAGATGTGCGGCAACGGTATCCGCTGTGTAGGCAAGTATGTCTACGATCACGGTCTGACCGTGGATACGCTGGCAGGGATCAAGAACCTGGAGCTGACGGTAACGGATGGAAAAGTGACCGAGGCGCTGGTGGATATGGGTGCGCCGGAGTTTTCCTGTGACAGGATCCCGGTTGTCTGTGACAAAGAGACCGCCATCGCTGAACCGATCACGGTGGATGGGAAGACCTATGAGATGACCTGTGTTTCCATGGGCAATCCTCACTGTGTGATTTTCTGTGAGGAGGATGTGCGTTCGCTTGATCTGGAAAAGATCGGACCTTCCTTTGAACGTCACGAGCGCTTTCCCAAGCGGATCAACACGGAGTTTGTCAACGTGTTGGATGACAGCCATGTCCGCATGCGGGTATGGGAGCGGGGAAGCGGAGAAACGCTGGCCTGCGGAACGGGAGCCTGCGCTGTCGCGGCGGCAGCTGTGAGCAACCATCTGACGAAGCCGTCAGTGGATGTGGAGCTTCTCGGAGGACATCTTATGATTACCTGGGATCAGGAGAAAAATCTGATATGGATGAAGGGACCGGCCGTTACCGTGTTCGAGGGAGAAATTGAACTTCCCTGGGATCGGCAGAGCTGAGGAACCGTTCATTATATAATAAAACCAAATCTATGAACAGATAAGGAGAACAGAGAAATGTACAAAATCAACACCAATTATCAGAAACTGCCGGGCAGTTATCTTTTCAGCAACATTGCGAAGAAGGTCAGCGCTTTCACGGAGGCCCATCCTGACGCGGACATTATCCGTCTGGGTATCGGCGATGTGACCCAGCCCATCGCTCCGGCCATCATTGAGGCCATGCACAAGGCGGTGGATGAGATGGGAAATGCGGCCACTTTCCACGGCTATGCTCCGGATCTGGGTTATGATTTCCTGCGCAGTGCCATTGTGGAGAAGGACTACAAGCCCAAAGGATGCGATATCTCCATGGACGAAATCTTCGTCTCCGACGGGGCAAAGAGTGACTCCGGCAATATTCAGGAGATTTTTGCCGAGGATAATCGCATCGCCGTATGCGATCCGGTATATCCGGTATATGTGGACTCCAATGTGATGGCCGGCAGAACCGGTACCTACAATCCCGACACTGAGATGTGGAGCGATGTGATCTACATGCCCTGTACCGCGGAAAATCATTTTGTGCCGGAATTCCCCAAGGAGAATCCGGATATCATTTACCTGTGCCTGCCCAACAACCCAACGGGAACGACCCTGACAAAGGATCAGCTGCAGGAGTGGGTGGACTACGCGAACCGCATCGGCGCTGTGATTATCTACGACGCTGCCTATGAGGCCTACATTTCCGAGGACAATGTGCCCCATTCCATCTACGAGTGCCAGGGCGCGAAGACCTGCGCCATCGAGATCCGCAGCTTTTCCAAGAACGCGGGATTTACCGGTGTGCGTCTGGGATTTACCGTGGTTCCGAAGGAACTCAAATGTGGCGATGTTTCCCTGAACGCCATGTGGGCGAGACGCCACGGCACCAAATTCAACGGCGCTCCCTACATCATCCAGAGGGCCGGAGAGGCGGTGTACACCGACGCCGGCCAGGCGCAGATCAAGGAGCAGGTGGCCTACTATATGAGAAACGCCAAGGTCATCTACGAGGGACTGAAAGAAGCCGGCTATGAGGTTTATGGCGGTGTGAACGCGCCCTACATCTGGCTGAAGACGCCCCAGGGCATGACTTCCTGGGATTTCTTCGACTATCTGCTCAAAGAGGCCAACGTGGTGGGAACACCGGGAAGCGGTTTCGGACCCAGCGGAGAGGGGTATTTCCGTCTGACGGCCTTCGGAAGTTACGAGAATTCTGTCCGCGCGCTGGAGAGAATCAAGAAACTGTAAAGAAAAACCGGAATTTGACAAAAAAATAACCTGATTATATCAAAAAAAGGTAAGACAAGGGCTGGAAAAACGTTTATAATTCTAGTATAGGCGCAGATCCCGGCGGTTTTCCGAAAAGGGGCCGCCGGGATGCAAATTTTTTTAGAGAAAAAAGGAGAAGCAGGTATGAAATTATTTATCGACACAGCCAAGGTTGAGGACATCCGCAAGGCAAACGACATGGGGGTTATCAGCGGGGTTACCACCAACCCGTCCCTGATCGCGAAAGAGGGAAGAGATTTCAATGAAGTGATCCGCGAGATTACCACGATTGTGGACGGACCTATCAGCGGCGAGGTAAAGGCCACCACAGTGGATGCGGAGGGCATGATTAAAGAGGGACGTGAGATCGCGGCGATCCATCCCAACATGGTAGTGAAGATTCCGATGACTGTCGAGGGACTGAAGGCCGTAAAGGTGCTTTCCGCCGAGGGTATCAAGACCAACGTGACGCTGATCTTTACCGCGAACCAGGCGCTTCTGGCAGCTGAGGCGGGCGCGACCTATGTGTCTCCGTTTTTGGGCAGACTGGACGACATCAACCAGAGCGGTGTGGATCTGATCGAGGAGATTGTGACGATTTTTGACAATTATGGGTATGACACCGAGATTATCGCGGCCAGCATCCGCAATCCTGTGCATGTGACCGAGTGTGCGCTGGCGGGCGCGGATATCGCGACGGTCCCCTACAGCGTGATTGAGCAGATGACGAAACATCCGTTGACAGATCAGGGAATCGAGAGATTCCAGAAAGACTACAAGGCAGTATTCGGAGAGTAAGTATGGGTTACAGAGAAGATATTATGGACGGCCGCACCGCCCTTGGGATTGAGCTGGGCTCCACCCGCATCAAGGCAGTGCTGGTAAACGACAGGAATGAGATTATTGCCCAGGGGGATCACTCCTGGGAGAACCAGCTGGTGGACGGTATCTGGACTTACAGTCTTAAGGCCATCTGGGGCGGTTTGCAGGACGCTTACGCGCAGCTGGCTGCGAACGTGAACAGACAGTATGGCACCGATCTGACCACACTGGGAGCCATGGGATTTTCCGCCATGATGCACGGATACATGGCATTCAACGACAAGGATGAACTGTTGGTTCCCTTCCGCACCTGGAGAAATACCATGACCGAGGAGGCTTCCCTGAAGCTGACCGAAGCCTTCGGGTTTCACATTCCCCAGAGATGGAGCATCGCTCATCTGTATCAGGCAATTTTAAAGGGCGAGGAGCATGTGAAGGATGTGGCGTTTTTTACCACTCTGGCAGGATACATACACTGGCAGCTGACCGGCGAGAAAGTGCTGGGAGTGGGCGAGGCATCCGGTATGTTCCCCATCGACAGCGATACGAAGCAATTTGACACGAAGATGATCGAGACGTTTGATGCGATGGTTGCGGATAAGGGATTCCCCTGGAAACTCGCGGAGATTCTCCCGGGAGTCAAAGTGGCCGGGGAGCATGCAGGCGTGTTGACGGCGGAGGGGGCGAAGAAGCTGGATCCCACCGGAACGCTGCAGCCGGGCGTGCCTCTGTGCCCGCCGGAGGGCGATGCCGGGACGGGCATGACCGCCACCAACAGTGTGCGGGTGCGGACCGGAAACGTGTCCGCTGGAACCAGCGTATTTTCCATGATCGTGACCGAGAAGCCCTTGTCAAAGGCTTATGAGGAGATCGATATGGTGACGACGCCCACCGGAGAACCGGTGGCGATGGTACACTGCAATAACTGTACCTCCGATCTGAATGCCTGGGTGGACCTGTTCAAGGAGACGCTGGATCTCTTCGGGGCGGATGTGTCCATGAACGATCTGTACGGCAAACTGTACAACAAGGCGTTGGAAGGAGACGCGGACTGTGGCGGTCTGCTGGCCTACAACTATTTCTCCGGAGAGCATGTGACCGGGTTTGAGGAGGGAAGACCCCTGTTCGTCCGCAAGCCGGATGCGGCATTTACCCTGTCCAACTTTATGCGGACGCATCTGTACACATCCCTTGGAGCCCTGAAGACCGGCATGGATATCCTCCTGAAAGAGGAGAAGGTGGCCATTGACCGGATTACCGGACACGGCGGACTCTTCAAGACCAAGGGGGTGGGCCAGAGTATTCTTGCGGCGGCCTGCAATACACCCATCGCGGTCATGGAGACGGCGGGAGAGGGCGGTGCCTGGGGTATGGCGATTCTCGCCAACTATATGATAAGCGGGGAGAAGCTTCCTCTGGACGTCTATCTGGAGCAGGAGGTGTTTGCCGATGCAGCGTGCGAAATCCAAGAGCCGAAAGAAGAAATGGTGGCCGGCTTTGAAGCATTTATGGAGAATTACAAAGCAGGTCTTGCAGTGGAAAGAGCTGCGGTAGACCATCTGTGGTAAAGAATCTGTGATATAACGTCTGTGAAAAATCTGCGGCGGATGTTCTGCCGCAGAGCTTTTCTGTGGACTTGAGATGGAGGAACGTATGTTAGAAGAGTTGAAAAAACAGGTCTATGAGGCCAATATGGAGCTTCCCAAGAGGGGCCTGGTTACCTTTACCTGGGGCAATGTCAGCGGCATTGACCGTGAGAAGGGGCTGTTTGTCATTAAACCCAGCGGAGTGGAATATGAGGATCTGACCCCGGAGGATATGGTGGTTGTGGATCTTGAAGGCAATGTGGTGGAGGGAAAATACAAACCTTCCTCTGACACGGCTACCCATCTGGAACTGTACAAGAAGTATGATCAGATCGGCGGTGTGGTGCACACCCATTCCACCTATGCGGTGGCCTGGGCCCAGGCTGGCAGAGATATTCCCCTTTACGGAACTACCCATGCGGACTATTTCCTCGGCAGCATCCCCTGCACGAGAAATCTGACTCCGCAGGAGATTGATGAGGCCTACGAGAAAAATACGGGAACCGTCATCATCGAGACCTTCGAGGAGCGGGGATTGAATCCAGAGTATACGCCAGGGGTGATCTGCAAGAATCACGGCCCCTTTACCTGGGGAAAGGATGCGGATCAGGCGGTGTACCATGCGGTGGTTCTGGAGGAAGTGGCCAAGATGGCGCTTTTGACCGAGCAGGTCAACCCCAAGGTGGAGAAGGCACCGGATTGCATCCGGGATAAGCATTTTTACCGCAAGCACGGGGCAAATGCCTACTACGGGCAGAATTGATGCGGCTGCTTTACGGCGAAACGAAACAGGATATGGAGAAGATCATCCGGCAGATGTCACGAGAAGAGCTGGATGATCTTCTTGTCGTTACGGCGGATGGATCTTGGGCCAGGAGCCTGATGCACCGGGGTATTGCGGTGGCCCTGGATGAGACGGTATCTTCGGACGAGACAGCTCTGCAGGAAGCAGTGGGCCGGGAAGGCGCGGAATCTTTCATCTGCCCCTATGTGGTGCTGCATCCCGAGGAGATGGCGTATGAGGATTTTGAGCGGATTTATCAGAGACAGAAGGGGATACCGTGGACGATTCTTACCACGGAGCGGTGTCTGGTTCGGGAATTTGCCATGGAAGATCTGGCAGCCCTGGAGGAACTTTACGCCTGGCCGGGGATCACAGATTATACGGAACCTCTGGAACCCCATGAGCAGGAGGCTGCTTATCAGAGGGACTATATCCGTTACGCCTATGGAATTTTCGGGTACGGATTCTGGCTGGTGCTTGATAAGAAGACCGGAGAGCTGATCGGGCGGGCTGGGATTGAGACTAATGAGGACTGTGGAGACGGGGAGGCGGAACTGGGGTATGTGATTCGACCGGATCGGCAGCAGCAGGGAATTGCCACGGAGGTGTGTGCCGCTATTTTAGCCTATGCCGGGAAAGAACTGGGGTTGCGAAGGATCTTTGCCCGAACGCATCGAGACAATCTCCCATCGACAGCTCTGCTGCGAAGACTGGGATTTGCGGAGAAAAAGCCGGAGAGGAGCGCGGAAAACCGCAATGGTGCCGGGCGTGGAGACATTTGCCCGGAAGGGGAGATTGTGTGGTATGAACGGATATTGTAAGGGAAGCGGCACCGCTATCAGATGTTCTTTTTCCCGTTGAACAGCAGCGCGCTGGCGGTTTCGTAGTCCTTCGCGGAGACGTAAATATAGTATAGCGTGGTGCCGGCCGGGGCCCTCCCGGCAATGCCGATGGAATAGCCCCGGACCGGCGATGCGTTGGCGGAGGTATCCTCTGTCTTATGGTGGAAAGAAATGCCGGCATCGGCCAGCAGAGAGCATATACGATTGAAAGTCTCTCTGTCTGAGCCGATGTAAAGTTCTTTCTTTTTGCCTGAAATATTCATCGTTATCTGTGTGCCTTTCGTGATCATTGCTTAATAGATCGGCGTCATGTTTTCAAAATATGTCTTCATTCGATCCAGGAACATGGCGGTCTGGTCGTCGTTCAAAGTCTCATTGGACTGCCAATAGAGCAGGTTGTCGCCATATTGGAAGTAGAGTCTGCCGGCCTCCTCGCCGCTGCCTACCTGATAGCCGCTGTCGGCGCCCCACAGGTCACACATTTCCGGAGAAACTTCCGCAAGATCCTCCTTCTGGTTCAGAAAATTGTCCGCCCATATTCCGTTATTGCAGACATATGCGCCATATTGGCAGTAATCATCATAACTGCCGTCCTCGAGATAGTACAGATTTTCGTACTGATAGATGATGGCGGACGCGGAGCCGGAATTTTCTACGCTCGCGGTGCTCTCTTCCCCTTCGACGGAGAATCCCAGCTCCTTCAGCGTAACCGGAATTTTGGCGTGCTGCGCCTCGTAGGGCTGGTCTGAATCTATCTCTGTGTTGTCAGCGATAAACAGGATGCGGGAAAACATGATAACCAACGCAATGACAAATCCAATCAGAATCAGTGCGGTAAGAATGGTGTAAAAACGTTTATCCAGACGTGCAAAAAGATGGTCGTCCTTCTTTTTCATAAATATCCCCCCTCGTTCTCATAGAAAAGAAAGCCTATCTGGAACTACTTTCATCATAACAGCTGTGGACCAGAGCGTCAATTAGCGTAATGTTCTTATTTTTTTGCCGGAAACTTGGGCATTTTTTCTTTTCTTTTTCGAAAGTAGTTGTACTTTCTGTATCGTGATGGTATAATCGGCTCAAAGCATATATATTTTCTTAAAACGATTCTATATTCTTGATAATATCTAAAAGCTTTTCTGAAAATCTATGCTTTTCACATTCATTTCATCAAGGGCAGGATTTTCAGTAAAAGGAACACTCCCATTCAGACAATACTGTATTTCCTGCGAGAGAACAGGAGTGTTGTTTGACGGCGAGCAGAGGGTGTTGCCGGAGGATCTGGTGGATACCAGTGC
>ERZ1643249.3320-NODE-3320-length-14239-cov-4.833897_pt1 | contig 14239 bp, 9 predicted proteins | sample MGYA00579263_ERZ1643249 | MGnify/ENA primary metagenome ERZ1643249 (study PRJEB29033, sample SAMEA4952264) | chicken gut metagenome | biome: Broiler Chicken; feature: Gastrointestinal Tract; material: Caecum | place: Ireland | collected 2018 | study: Broiler...
CACCAGTATTTGGTGTAAGTGTTTTCGCTGACGGTACGGTAGCTTTGGGGCACGCCGGCGGGCATCAAAAACAGCTCCCCGGGCCTTGGGGAGTACCGCTTCCCGTCCACCGTCAGCTCCCCTTCGCCGGACAGGATAAAGTAGAATTTATTGTAGTCCGGCGTGTAAGTGGATTCTCCCCATTCCGGCCAGCAGCGGGTCAGCCGGGCTTCCTCCACCGAAACTGTGCAGGCGTCCAAAAACTGGCGGATATACTGCAATGGCATCACCTTCCCGAATTTTGTATAAACATATCTTAATTTTGCCTATTCCATTATACCGCAAAAAAGGTAAAATGAAAATAAGAGATAACGCCTTTTTAAGGAGGATTTTTTATGGCCAATCCAATTATTGAAGCCCGTACGGAACGCACCAAATGGTTTTTGGAAAGCCGGTTCGGCATGTTCATCCACTGGGGGCTTTACGCCATCCCGGCCCGGGGCGAGTGGATCCGCAACATGGAGCGCATCACCGAAGAGGATTACCAGGTTTATTTTGATGAATTTAACCCCATTTACTATAATCCCAAGGAATGGGCCAAGCTGGCCAAAGAGGCCGGCATGAAATACGCCGTCCTTACCGCCAAGCACCACGACGGCTTCTGCCTGTTCGACTCCAAGCTGACGGATTATAAGTCCACCAACACCCAGTGCGGCCGGGACCTGGTCCGGGAGTTTCTGGATGCTTTCCGCGCCGAGGGCATTAAAGTGGGGCTTTATTACTCTTTGCTGGACTGGCACCACCCGGATTACCCGCATTTTTCCGATACGATCCATCCCATGCGGGAGAACCCGGCCTACCCGGACGAGGGGCGAGATTTCAGCAAATACATCGAGTATTTCCACGGCCAGGTGAAGGAACTGCTGACCAATTACGGTAAGCTTGATATTATGTGGTTTGACTTTTCCTATGGCGATATGTGCGGCGAAAAATGGGAAGCCACCAAGCTTATGGAAATGATCCGTTCCATCCAGCCCTGGCTCATTGTGGACAACCGCCTGGAAGCCGCCGGCGAATCCTACGGCAGTATCATTACCGACAACCCCACCGTCTATTCCGGCGATTTCGCCTCCCCGGAACAGATGATTCCGCCGGAGGGCATGACCGACATCCACGGCAATTCCATCCCCTGGGAATCCTGCATCACCTTAAACGACCACTGGGGCTACTGCGCCGCCGACCATCACTACAAATCCCCCAGAATGGTGGTCCGCAATCTGGTGGAATGCGTCAGCAAAAACGGCAACATGCTCTTAAACGTAGGCCCCAACGCCAAAGGGGAGATCCCCGTGGAATCGGTGGAAATCCTTAAGGAAGTGGGCAAGTGGATGAAGGAAAACTCCGACTCCATTTACGGTTGCGGCATTTCGGATATGCCAAAACCTGACTGGGGCCGGTACACCCAGAAGGGCAACAAGCTCTACGCCCATATTTTTGATGAGTGCATCAATGCTGTTACCTTGGACATCAGCGCGGATAAGATTGAAAAAATGCGGCTGCTGATGGACGGCTCCGAAATCCAGGTAATGGTCCCCTGGAACGCGGTGGCATTCCCCAATAAATCCTTCTTTACCTTCGGCGGCCAGAGCTTCCTTCTGCCGGATGAGCTGGACACCGTGGTGGAAATCACCCTGAAAGATTGAGGAAAATAAGGAAACGCCCCTTTGACAGCTGGTCAAGGGGGCGTTTTTCTGGAAAAAATCAGTGTATCCGCAGATATTCCGCATCCGGCAGGGGAGGCATATTTTCCGCCGGTTTCTGCTGGTACCAGAAAGCAACGGAGGCAATGTCGTCCTGAAGGGGCAGGTAGCCCCGGTCCGTCCGCCAGCCAAGGGCCTGGATGGTTACCCGAAGGTTCTCTTTAAAATGGATGGGGTCGGTAATATGCCACCGGTACATGGAGAACCGCTGCTGGCTTTCATAGCCGCTTCTGGGGCGGATCACCTGGGGCAGGCCCGAATAGGGCGTGGTAAATTCCTGGTATTCATGGGTTTCCCGGTTCATAAAGTCATAGGAGCCGCCGAAATAATCCTCTGTCCCGGTGCCGCAGATGGTGGGATACTCCGTGTCGCCGTCCAGGTAGAATTTTATCTCCCCTTCCCCCCACCAGAGGTTGGTGTTGGCCCCCCAGAACAGGGCGGCGCCTACATAGTGGCCTTTTCCCGTAATGCCGTCGGCGATGGTATAAACCTCTTTATACGGCTGCGGGTTGACCCGGCGGAACTGGGCGTGAAAATAGGCCGCGGTTTTTGGCGTTTCCATAATGGAGTAATTGATCTGGTAGTAAATGTTGGAGGGATAGTCGTCCCGGTTTTCAATGGTAATCAAAGCCCGGCTCCGGAAGGGCATGGGCCAGTAGCAGTTAAAGCCGCTGCCGGGATTGACGCAGACCGCCAGGGAGGAAATCTGGCAGAATTTTCCCCAGCCGCACCCGAAAAAGTCGCCAATGGGGCATTCTACCGATGGGACAGGGCTGTTGTCCCAGTATATCCGCAGGATCAGGCTGCGCCAGTCCCCGGTAGGGGTAAACCACATCTGCCGGATACACCCGGATTCCCGGATATCCGCCAAAACCAGGGTCTGCCCCGGCTCCACCCGGACAAAGGGGTTGACCTTCCAGCCCTCCCCCAGCTTTGCAGCCTTGTCCGAGGCGATCCCTTCCCCGATTTTGGCCCTGGCGCCGCCGCCTTTTTCACCGGTCAGATTTTCCGGCGAAATGGAGCGGCTTTCTTCATCGGACAGCATACAAAGGCTGCCGTTTTGCAGTTCCATACCAATCATTGCGTTTCCTCCGTTCTCAGGGACTCATAGGCCGGTATAAATTCCGCCAGGGACGAGCAGGCGGCGCCGTTGCCCCAGTCGAAAATGGTAAATTCCCCGATTCCGTGCTTGGAGCGTTTGTCCCGGTGATTGTAATTTTCCATCATAAAGCCATACTCCTGCTCGTCGAAAAACGGGTGGGCCAGCTCATAGCAGCGTTTGGTTTCCGGGTTTTCCGGGCAGTACATCATGTAAAAGGACGCTTTCATGGCGGCCTGTGCCCGGAGAAGGTATTCCTTCCGGCCGGTCTGGCGGTAATACCGCAGATAGGTCAGGGCAAACAGGCTCTGCCGGGCGTCGTTCCATTCGTTGTCCGTGTTCATGACGCCGAAGCCCCCGACGGTTTCCACCAGGGAGAAGTCCGGCCGGATCAGCTGCTGGTAAAGGGAGATTTCCGCCAGCGCCCGTTCCCCGGCGTCCAGGAACTTGGGTTCCCCGGTCAGCTGGGCGAGACCCAAGAACGCCTCCGCGCACCAGTACATGCCGAAATTGCACTGGCTGTAAAGGCCGGTTTTCCGGTCCCGTTTCCCATACTGCTTTTCCTCCCACTGGCCGGAGCAGGACCAGTAGGTTTCAAAGTCCTCCCATTTCCCGTTGGGAAGGATGTCCGCTTCCAGAAATTCTGCGGCTTTTAAGGCGGATTCCTGTACCTGCTTATTGGGGCGGACCTTCAGCCACTCCAGCATCAGCATAATGTGGGCCGCTGTTTCCGGGCTGTGCCGCAGGTAGGGGGAGAACTCCCGAGTATCCGTTTCCACCCAGGCCGGGAAGCTGCCGTCCGGCTGCTGGAAGGAGAGCAGGGCGTTCAGATAATTCTCTACATAATCAAGAATTTCCGCCTTTGGCTCAATATCCAGATACCACCGCAGGAGCCAATAACAGGTCCAGGAGGAGTCCAGCAGATGCACATAGTTTTCATGCCCCTCCGGCCGTCTGGGGGGCGACCAGACCCAGCGCCCGTTTTGCAGGCTGTTCTGCTCGTCGGCGGCGTAGTATCCGGGGAACAGGCCCTCCTTCTGAGGGGCGGAAAGGGTGAAGCCCAGGGCTTTTTCCGCTTTTTCCCGCCAATCGGGCCGGCCCATGCGTTCCCCCCATTTGGCGTAGCCCCAGGCGCTGCGCATACAGGAGAACCAAGCCTGGTTCCAGATGCTCTTGGGTTCCCGCCAGGCGTTTTCCTGCCCTAAGCCCTTTTTCTGCTTGGCGGTGACAATGAACACCACGCCGCCTACCTGGCTGCCGTTTAAGGTAAATTCCTGCCAGCAAAGGTCTTTCCAGCGGTCAAAAGCCCATTCATAGACATGGTGGACATAGGGAGTCAGGCTGGCCGGGTCACAGGCGGCTTTGGCGATCCCCTGGCCGAAGGTATCCCACAGAAAGCCTGAAACGCCTCGGAAATCCCGAGGGGATTCCGGCTTGGGCAGGAGCAGCAGGTAGAAGGAAAACTTTAGTTCCCCGGTCATATGGGTAGTTTTCCCGTTCAGAATGTGATAGACGTGCCTTGTCTCCTCGTGGTTCCCCACGCCGTAATACATTTGGCGGGTGCGCTGGTCCGAATCCATGATAAAGGGGATGGGGTGGGGGGCTTCCAGCTCCCGGAGGTTTGGAATCAGCGCCAGCTGTTCTGTCCGGCTCTCCCAGATCATAGCCGGGCTGCGGAAAACCTGCTCGCTGATGACCATATTATCCAGGGGAGCCAGCTGCGGGACATGGACGCAGGAAAAATCCTCCGGCAGCTGAAGGGAAACCCGGAACCCGGAAAGGTCAATGGGCGCGCCCAGCTTCAGGGAAACGGACGCCAGCAGGCATTCCCCCCTGGAAACCGGGATTTTCTTCCAGCCGATTTCCGGGGCCGCCCCCTCCGGGACCTGGCCCCATCCGCCGCTGTAACAGGAAAAGACGCTGTTTTGAATAATTTGCTCCAGCATAGATGCCCTCCGTTCCTATTTCTTAAACCAGTCCCGCTGCGCTTTGCCCAGCCCGCAGCTGCCGCCCAGGGAACCGGCCAGCCAGGGGGTGGTTTCGTCCCATTCCAAGAGCCGCTGCCGCAAAGCGTCCGCTTCTTCGTCCAAACCGCCGGTTTTGGCAAGGTTGTTTTCCTGATAGGGGTCGTTGTCCATGTCATAGTAGCGGAAGGCGTCGTTTTCCAGCTTGCGCTTGGGGGTGCCGTCCTGGGTAGAGGTGAGGATGGAGTACATCCGGTGAGGGGTGCGGACGGCAATTTCCCCGTTGGCGTTTTCAAAAATGGCGTCGTTGTTTTCCATCCGGAATTCCTGGTCTCGGAGCAGGCCGGACAAATCCTTCCCGTGCATGAAACCGGGGGTGGGGACGCCTGCCAGGGAAAGGATAGTGGGGGCAATGTCGGCCAGGGAGGCCACCGTGTCCTTCCGGACGCCTTTTTGGAGTTTGCCGGGCAGGCGGAAGATCAGGGGGATCCGCACGGCCTCGTCGTAGACTACATGTTTGTTGTAACAGTCGTGGCTGCCAAGGCTGTCGCCGTGGTCAGAGGAAAAGATCACCAGGGTATCCTCCTCCAGGCCCTTTTGCCGGAGCATTTCCAAAATCCTGCCAATCTGCCAGTCCACGCAGGAAATCAGGCCGTAATACTGGGCGGTTAGATCCACCAAATCAAAATTGTTGGGCAGAGTGAGGCCCTCTTTTAAATTCATGTAATAGAGGTAATCGTGGATGTAGATATGGAACCAGCGTTCATTGCGGCAGATGCGGCCGTCAATCATGGTGTTTTCCCGAAGCCGGACATCCTCCCGGCCGTAGCGGAACCGGAACCGGTCCGGTACGTCAAAATAGGGCATATGGGGGAGGCTGATGTTGTAGTAAAGGAAAAAGGGCTTTTCGTGGGGCTTGTCCAGATATTGGTTCAGCTGGTCCAGCTCAAATTCCGGCACGAACCCCTTGGCAATAAAATGATTCCGGTCCGCGTCGAAGTAATCCTGGTCCACATTTAAGTGGTTTACCTTGGGATACACAGAGTGGTCGAACCCCACCAGCTTAGGGTACGGCTGCATGTGCCATTTGCCGATGAGGGCGGTTTCGTACCCATTGTCCCGGAGGATCTCCGGCAGGGTGGCGTTGGGGAAATGAATCCGTTCCGCGTCCGGCTCGAACCAGCATTCCAGCATGCCGGTGCAGGTCCGGGCGTACTGGCCGCTTAACAGCGAGGACCGGGCCGGAGTGCAGAGAGGGTTGGTAGTGCAGGCCAGCTCAAACCGCACGCCGTCCTGGGCCAGCCGGTCAATGTTTGGCGTCTGCACCACAGGGTGCCCGTAGCACCCAAGCTCGAAGGGGCGCATTTGGTCGCATAAGATCATGATAACGTTCATGGTTCTGATTCCTCCTGGTTTTCCTTGATATTATTGGTAAAGGCCGCCTCCCGGTACTGCATGGGGGTGATACCTTCCTGCTTTTTGACTTTGCGGATAAAGTTCGCCTCATCCGCGTACCCGCATTCCTGGATAATTTCCCGGATTTTTGCAGAGGACGTCCGCAGAAGGTGTTTAGCACGGTTCATGCGCAGGTCGTCCAGGTAGCGGCTTAAGGTTTCGCCGTGCTGTTCCCGGAAAAAACGGCTCAGGTAGGACGCCGAGATTTGAAAGCGGGAGGCAACGGTTTCCACATTTAAGGAGGGATCTGAGTAGTTCGCGTCCAGGAAATTTAGAATGTCCGTATATAAGCCGTGGTTGCGGCTGCGCTTTTTCTTTTGGACAATCTGGCAAACCTCGTCCAGAAGCGAGATCGTTTCCTGTTCCAGGTATTCCAGGGGCTGCATCCGGCGCGCGGAAAGCTGCTGGAGCTGCAGCAGGTACTGGGCGCCCAGGTCGATATTCAGATCCCCCAACGCCTGCCAAAGATGGGTCATCAGGCCCGACCAGATAAACTGGATGGTGTGGGGCGGGAAGGAGCTGTTTTTCAGCTGCTGGACAATTTTTTCCATTTCGCTCCGGCAGGCTTCGGCATCCCCCCGCTTTACCGCTGTAATCAGGTCGATTTCCTGCTTCAGCGGCATGAGGAAGGAGGACGGGGCCGGCTGGCCTTCCTCCCAGAACTGGACGCCGTTTAGGTTTTTAATGACGCTTTGTACTAGGGCCTTCTGCGCCTGTTCAAAGGATTGGACCAGTTCCGCCAAAGCCACCGGGCTTCCCACGCCGGTGTAACAATCGTACTGGAAATTCTTTTGAATATGGTCCAGTATGGCGGACAGGGTTTCCTCCAGTTCCTCTTTCCAGTCGTTTTGGCCCCGGGACACCTGCAGAATCAGGGCGGTGACATTCTGGTCCGGCAATTCCACGCAGTAGCCGGCGTCGGTTTGTTCCACCAGCTCCTTGAGGGCGTCCTGTACGCCGTATTGGATCAGGTACTGCATTTCTGCGCCCTGCTTATCCGGCTCTGGGGAGGATTTTTTCTTAAATAGGCTCACGGCGTATTCCCTTTGGGTATCCGGGATATTGGCAAGTTCCAGCAGGTTTTGGAAAATCTCCCCGGAAACGGATTGGGAATGCCCGTAAAGAAGGAGCCAGAGGGCGTAGTTGCGGATATAACCGATGCCGCTGTATACCTGGTGGGTCAGGCCCGCGTTTTTCTTTTGGATATCCTCGATGCCGTTTAAAATCAGCGTAATTTCGTTTTTTGCAGCCCCGGCCGGGTCCTTTGCGGTGCGGATGGTTTGGACAATTTTATTCAGGGGCCGGTAACTGATGGTGGTAATCAGGGCGACGCCCACAATGCTGAGGATGAGCAGGATACATAAGATCAGCGTGTTAAAATTCCGCACTCCCTCTAGCTGGGCGTCAAACTGGGAAACCGGCAGCAGGGCCGCATAGATATAATCCTCGCCGTGTGAGGATGCAACCGTCACCGTATAGGAGTCCCCGCCGAATTCCGTCTGGAAAAAGGAGGAATCCCCGTTTTGGGAAATGGTGCGGGCAACCTCCGTCCCGTCCAGATGGCTGTCCTGGGTCTGATTGGAAATTAAAAGTTCGCCTTCAGAATTGAACAGAAAGACAGACCCTTCATAGGCCCCCAAAGCCCGGCTGATCCGCTGCTGCATCTGCTGTTCGTCTATCAGAAAGAAGACGCCGCCTGCCGCTGCCATACCTGAGGGAGTTGGGTAAATATAGGTCATATACTGGGAAACAGACGTCCCTTCGATTACGTTTTCCAAGGGGCGGAAATAAGGGGCCGCGCAGTTTTCCAGGTCCTCATAGATCTGAGTTTCCGGCCACTGGCTGTAATTGCGGATGTACCGGAAATAATCCCGCCGAGAGTAGAAGCCTTCGCTGGTGGCCACATAAGCGGCGTCGCAGTAATGGATACAGATCACCTGGATAATGGAGTTGCTGGAACGGTATTTTTCCAGTTCTTCCTGAATCAAAGATGCCTCATAGCCGCCGGAATTCACTTTATAGAGGGACAGCTTGGGGTTCTGGCACAGTTCCAGCACCGTATGATTTAATTCCTCAATCAGCAAGTCCATTTCTGAGGAGAGGTGCGCCAGGGAAACATGAATGGACTGTTCCGCCTCTTTTTCCATTAAACTTATCATCCGCCCGGCCATGGTGCTCCAGGCGGCGACTAAAAGCGTGCTCACAATGGCTAAGAAGGATAAGAAATAAGCAAACAGAACAGGCTTGTTGCGAAAACGCATTTCCGAGGCTCCCTCCTTTTTTGATTTTCCCGGAACGGCACGGATACCGAAGCCAACTCCTGTCTATCAGTCATTGGCTTCGGTTCCGTCCGCTTATGGGTTATTGTTTGCTTTTGTAATTCTGATAGCCTTCATTCCAAATTTCCAGGTATCTGTCCAGCCCCATCTTGTCCAATTCCGCCAGGAAGGAATCCCATTCCGACATGGGGATTTTCCCGGAAACAAACTGGGCGATCATTTCATCGTAATAGGTGATAATGTCGGTGGACAAAGCGTTCAGCTCCGTCTGCTGGTCGATGTCATAGTTGAAGCTGCTCCAGATTTCCTTGGGCTTGTACGGCCGCATAACTTCTACCGCATCCATCAGGATGGGGAGGGTGTCGCCGTGACCGTAGGCATATCTGTAATTCTTAATGGTGGGGCCGCCCATAAAGCGGGGGAAGTACTTTCCGGTGGCCTCGTCTACAGTCAGACCGTCGGGGTTATTGAGGATCAAATCCGTGGGGATGTACTCGCCGTTTTCATTGATGGTGTAGGTGAGGCCTTCCACGCCCATCCAGAACAGGGCCTGTCCTTCCTCGCTGTAAAAATATTCGCCCCAGCGGAACGCCACTTCCGGGTATTCGCATTCTTTGGTGATGACAAAGGAGGTTTTGCTTTGCACGTTGGGGCCTACCAGGGTGTTGATAGGTTCAATATCATCTCTGGCCCGCATAGGTTCCGTGACAATCACATAATCGTCCTGGTGGGTTTTGCCGATTTGGATGGGGTTTTGGAAAATAAAGCTGCCGGCAACGCCTTCCTCGCCTTTGGCCGTAACGGTTATATCGTCAATGGTAAAGATTTCCTGGTTCAGCAGGCCGTCCTGGTACAATCCCCGGACATACTCCACCACTTCCCGGAATTCAGGCACGGTTGCGGTAAACCGTACCGTGTCGGTTTCCTCATCGCAGTCCACATACATGTTAAAGGAACCGCGGTTGCCTAAGCCCCAGGACCCTTTCAAGTAATGGATAAAGCCGTTCAGGCCATACCAGGAGGACAGCATCGGGATCTCGTCCTTTTGGCCGTTTCCATTGGGGTCCTCATCCCGGAAAGCCTCCAAAAGCGTCCGGTACTCGTCCAAGTTGGTGGGCATATCCTGGCCCACTGCGTCCATCCAGGCCTGGTTGATGAAATAGAAGCACCCGACGGAAGTTTCCATACCGGCGATATTGGGGAGGGAGTAGATGTGGCCGTCATACAGCCGGATGGCGTTTTCTATTTCCGGGTAATCCGCTAAAACATTTTTAAAGTTTTCCCCGTATTCTTCAATTAAGTCGTCCAGAGGGATAAATACCTGCTGGTCGGGGCCGTAGTTTACCAGGTCGGATTGGGATAAGCCCTGCTTAAAGAATACGTCCGGGTAATCCCCGCTGTTTAAGAGGATATTTTTCCGTTCTGTCATGGAGCCTTGGTCCACCAGGTCCCATTCGATGTGGACGCCGGTCAGCTTTTCATATTCGTCCCACATGGGCATTTCATCGTAATCCACCTGGAGCGGGTGCTTTCCGCAGAAAACTTCCAAGGTTACAGGCTCGTTGACAATGGGCATACCGGTGGGGTTGAAGTTTTCCAGCGCGGCTTCCGAAGAACTGTCCCCGCTGGAAGCGGCAGACTCTTCCGTGTCTCCGCCGCCTCCGCAGCCGGAAAGGGCTGCCATGGCCAGAAGCATGGCTGTCAGCGCACTGAGCAGTTGCAGCGATTTTTTCATAGTGGTTCCTCCTATATTGTGAATTTTAAGGTCAGCCTTTAATGGCGCCGACCATAACGCCTTTTACAAAGTACCGCTGTAAGAAGGGGTACAAAAGCAAAACCGGGACGCTTGCTACCACCATAACCGCGTATTTCAGGCTTTCCGCCAGCATCTGCTGGGTCACGGCCCCCTCGGTATCCATCATTTCGTCCATTTTCGACTGCATTAACAGTTCCCGGAGGACCATCTGCAAGGGGTATTTTTCACGGTCGGTAATGTAGATCAGGGCGTTGAAATAGGCGTTCCAGTGACCTACGGCGTACTGCATGGTGATAACCGCCAGGACCGGAATGGATAAGGGCAGGATGATAGTCATTAAAAGGCGGGTGTTGGAGCAGCCGTCAATCACTGCCGCTTCCCGCAGCTCGTCCGGGATGGAGGACTGGAAGAAGGTGCGCACAATGACCATGCTCCAAACAGATACGGCGCCGGGCAGGATCATGACCCAGAAATTGTTCAGCAGCCCCAGGTCTTGGATGACCAGATAAGTGGGGATCATGCCGCCGCCGAAGAACATGGTAAAGGCGAAAAACGCCGTCAGCACGTTCCTGCCGTAAAAATCCTTGCGGGAAAGGGGATAGGCCCCTAAAACCGTCATGACCAGGTTGACGGCGGTCCCCACGATGGTATACTGGATGCTGTTCAGATAGCCGGTGACAATATCTTCATTTTGAAACACCTTCTGATAGCCGGCAAAGGTAAAATCAACCGGTATCAGCAGCACCTCTCCATTCATAACCGCCATAGGGTCGCTGAAGGACGCGCTTAAAATGTAAATCAGAGGATACAGGACAATTAAAGTGATCAGTATTGTCAGGAGCACATTGAAGAAATTGAATACTTTGTCGGAAAAAGTTTCTTTGATTACCATAGCGACGTCTCCCCAATCTTTTTCGTAATGGCATTGACTGTAATCAGCAGAATGAAATTGATCACGGAGTTAAACAATCCCACAGCCGCAGAAAAGCTGTACTGTCCCTGCTGCATACCCATCCGGTAAACATATGTGGAGATAATGTCGGAAGATTCCATATTCAGGCTGTTCTGCATCAGGAAAACCTTTTCAAAGCCCACGTTCATCAGGCCGCCCACATTCATAATCAGCATAATTGTGATAGTGGGCAGGATAGAAGGAATGTTAATATGCCATATCCGGTCAAAACGCGTGGCGCCGTCCATAATGGCGGCTTCATGGAGGGACGGGTCCACGCCGGCCAGGGCCGCCATGTAGATAATGGAGTTCCAGCCCATATTCTGCCACACGCCGGAAAATACATAAATCGTCTTAAAGTATTTGGCCTCGGTCATAAAATAGACGGCTTCCCCGCCCATTGCCTCGATCAGGCGGTTTACCATGCCCACAGAAGGGGACAGGAAGGTCTGGATCATGCTGACCAGTACCACCAGGGAGATAAAGTGGGGCGCGTATGTAACCGTCTGGGCAAACTTTTTCAGCTTCGAGCTTTTCAGCTCATTAAAGCCCAGGGCCATGATAATGGGGATGGGGAACCCAACCAGCAGCTGGTATAAGCTGATGGTAATGGTGTTGCGGATCAGCCGCCAAATGTAGTAGCTGTTAAAAAACCGCTGGAAGTGCTCCAGGCCGACCCACTCGCTTCCCCAGATTCCCAAAGTCCCTTTGTAATCCCGGAAAGCAATCTGGATGCCATACATGGGCCAGTAATGGAAAATGATAAAATAAGCCACTACCGGCAGGATGAAAAGATACAGTTCCCAGTTGGGCGCGATTTTTTTCCACAGGGAAGAGCTTCTGGATTTTTCATATGCGGCGGCTTTTTTTGATCTGGATACGGTCATAAACTTCCCCCCGTACATCAAATTTTTTGGCCATTATGTCTGCTGCCACTTTTGATTATACAGAAAATGAAGAAAAAAGATATAGTAAATCTCAACTTTTTATATTCAATTTATTGTAATTATATAAAACACATGGAAAAATACCGGTTTTTCTTTACTTTTCCATGGTTTTTGGGGGAAGCGCTGTGAAAATGATAAAAAGGTGCGCGGCAAAGTCGCCGCACACCTTTCGCTGAACCAATATAAGAAAAAGCGCGCGCCTGAATTATTCCAGCGCCTGTTTCATCCGTTTCAGGAATTCTGTCAGCAGCTCCCGGGGGCAGGCGGCGGTAAGCCGCATAAATCCATCTCCCGCCGTTTTGCCGAAGTCGGTTCCGACTCCCAGGACTACTCCCGCCGCACGAAACTTCTCATCCAGCTCTTTGCTGGCAAGGCCGGTCTTCCGGCAGTCCAGCCAGGCTAAATAAGTGGCCTCGGGCCGGTGAAAGGAAATACAGGGCAGTTCCTCTGCGAAAAATTTTTCCATAATAGCAAAATTTTCGGACACATAGCGGTTCATTTCCCGCATCCACTGCTCCCCGCCGTTGTAGGCGGCTGCGGCAGCCGCAAAGCCCATGATGCTGGGGCCGGGAATGTGGCTGCGGCCAAGAAGTTCGGAAATTTTCCGCCGCTGCTCCGGATCCCGGACGATAATGCAGGAGGTTTGCAGTCCCGGCAGGTTAAAGGTTTTGCTGGGGGCGTTGAGGACGACAGCCTGTCCCGCCAATTCCTCCGGCAGGGAGAGGACGGAAGTAAAGGTTTCTCCGGGCATGACAATATCCCCGTGGATTTCGTCCGAATAAACGGTGACGCCGTGCTTTTTGCAGAGGGTCAGCATCTGGCAAAGCTCCTCTTCCGTCCAGGCCCGGCCCACCGGGTTGTGGGGATTGCAGAGGATGAAGGAGTTGACCTCCTCCCTGGCCAGTTCCTTTTCCAGGGCGTCAAAATCCAGCTCCCAGCGGCCATTGTCCCCGGAGAGGGTGACGGCGGCAAGGGGCTTGTCCAGGTTTTGGGGCACGGAGAGGAAGGGCGGGTATGCCGGCAGGAGGGTAACGCAGCCGCCGGTGGGGGTCAGGGCCTTCATGGACCATTGCAGCCCGGTAATGACCCCGGGTATCGGAATAATCTACTCTTTTGTCACCGTACAGCCGTGAACCCGCTTCTGCCACCCGCAGACGGCGTCAAAGAAATCATCCCCGGCAAAGGTGTATCCAAAAAAGCCGTGTTCCGCCCGGTTTTTCAGGGCGTCGACGACGCACTGAGGGGAGCGGAAATCCATATCCGCCACAAACAAGGGGATGGACCCTTCCGGAACCCGGTCCCACTTGCTGCTGTTTGTGCCCCTGCGGCTGATTACTTGGTCAAAATCGTACAACTTAAATTCCTCCTAAAAATCCAGGGGCTGCTCCGGCCCGGCGGCGTAGCCCTGGTCCATCAGGGCAATCAGGCCCAAAAGGCCGCCCCAGTGGTAAAATTTGTCGCTGTTGCCCCGGTCGCAGCCTTCGCCTGTGGTTCCATTGTAATTTTCATGAACATGGCCGTGCTCCCGCCATTCTTTCAGCAGAAGGTCCCGGGATTTCCCGGCTAAGAGGGTGCATTCCTCCCAAAGCCCCTGCTTGCGCATGGCTAAGTAGGCCAAAAAATTCGTCGGCGCCCAAATCCGCCCCCGCCAGTAGTCCTGGTCCGGGTAGGCCGGGTCGTTCCGGGCGATGGTGGGAACGACGTAATCCCCCCAGAATTCTTCCGGATTGAAAAGGTGCTCCATCATCCGGCGGTTCTGTTCCGGCGTCACCTGGTCGCTGAACAGGGCGTAAAAATTTGTGGGGGAGATCCGGTGGCTGAACTGGCCCGTATCCGTGCGCCGGTTGCAGAACATGCCGAACTCCTCGTCCCAAAGTTCCTGCATCCCGGCTTTGCACAGGGCGGCCCGGCTTTCCAGTTCCGGGATTACCTCCTCCCGGCCGATTACCCGGGCTAGCTCCGCTAAATACTGGCAGTCGGCCAGATACAGCCCCGTAAGCCCCACATCCGCCAGTTTCATGAGATGTTTTTCCGGGTCAAAGGGAATA
>ERZ1643249.3322-NODE-3322-length-14232-cov-11.965649_pt1 | contig 14232 bp, 17 predicted proteins | sample MGYA00579263_ERZ1643249 | MGnify/ENA primary metagenome ERZ1643249 (study PRJEB29033, sample SAMEA4952264) | chicken gut metagenome | biome: Broiler Chicken; feature: Gastrointestinal Tract; material: Caecum | place: Ireland | collected 2018 | study: Broiler...
TCCATCATTATAAAATCTTTCTAATAAATAATTGCACAGCTCACTTTTATTTTTTAGATAGTGTTCTAGTTCATAAATAGATGTTCTTAAATTTGAAGCAACATTTCTGCATGGTATTATTGTTAAATTCACTTTTGAATTAAACAATATCCTATCTGCTTCTATATCCTGCTTAAAATTAAATTCATCATTATTATCTTGAAGCAAACTATGTCCGCCTAGCCAGATTACTTCAATTTTATCTATTATTTTAGGTTCTTTTTCTATTGCTAGAGCAATATTAGTAATTGCACCTATTGCTAATATATAGGTTTTATCATTTTTTAGAGCGATTTCAATTATTTGATTTACTGCATCGTTTTCTTTTTTATATCCATTTTTTATATAATCTGTAGAACCTTTAAACACTTTATTATCTGTATCAAAATTTAACCAACCACAGATTTTTAATATTTCATTATAACTTAAATCCTGCCCTTCTTTTAGAGTTAGTTTGCTTTTTTATGAGAGTATGGTGCTACTGTAATTGCTTCAACATTAAATATATCTTGATTTTTTAGCATATATGCAAGTGCAAACTGGTCATCACATTCATTGTATGTATCTGTATCTAATATTACATTTATTATTTCTCTTTTAGAATTAATAATAAAATCATAAATTTCTTTCCAATTATGAACTCTTTTTAGAGAATCTGTTTGTCTATTATATGGTGTATCCATAAGTAAAGCTGTAACTCTAGTTTTATCCACCTCTAATTGTATTCGAGAAGAATCATCTACCATTATGCTTATATTATTTTCTAAACAAACTCTGGCTTTTTCAGCAGAGTCAAAGACATCTGTAAGTATTAGTTTATCATATTGGATATCATATTTTTCTAACCAATCTGTAGTCATTTTATATGGATTAGAATATTCGCCATTATCTCTGCCACTAATTATATATATTTTATATCCTTTTTCTCTCAGTTTTTTTATATACTCAGGAGCTCCATCTATCACCTTTAAATTCTTAGCTATTCTTTCTATATTTTTATAATAAAAATCGTCAAATTCATCTTTTGACCAGTCAAACATACCTCTAGTTATATAAGCGTCTTTATTTACTATACCTGAATTTCTTAACTCTTTATCATGTTCCATAAATTCTTTTAGTAATTCTTCGTTAAAATTAGATAAAACATTATCTATATCTATACCAATATTCACTTTTCCCTCCTAGAGAACTTAATTTTAAACTATATTATCATAAAAAACTATTTGTTTCAACAAAATGAAAAATTATATTATCTTATTTTTCTCATGCTAAAAGAGGTAAGCAGTAATAACCGCTCACCTCTTTTAGCGATAATTATGAAAAATCATCAAATATTAATTATTTTTTACTTTTTTGTTTTGCTCTCGAATAGGCACTATAAATTGCGACAAAACCATCACTTGAACATAATAAAACTAATAATATTAACAGTGCTGGCTTTGTAAACAAAAACATAGCTACGATAAATAAGATAATTGTATCATTAATCAAAAAGCTAAGTAAAAGATGATTCCGTATAAAATCGATGATATTCTTTTTCATAATTCCCTCCTGAAAAAAATTACTAGAGTTGTTGTATATTAACCTGCAAATCAGGATTTAAAAAGAAATTAATATAAATCATTATACAATATAATTATATTTATTGTAAAGTCATTTGATGAATTTATGACAATAATTGAAAATATAATATCTATTAAAATTGCTCTTAGTAAAAATATTAATTAAGAGCAATTTTAAAATTATAATTCAATATAAATTTTTTATAGAACATATCTTATATCATTTTTTCTCTCTTCAAAATATCTTCTAAAAATTCATTTTCATTAACCCATAAAACATTTTCATTTTCTTCAGGGTACCAGCGTAAAAAAGACCTTTTTAACCCTTCTGCAAAAACAAAATTGTTTCCTCTTTTGATTGCTCTATCTTTAACAAAGTCAGGATTAGTTGGATAAGCAAGAAAATATGATATTCCATTATTAAATAACATTTTTCTTATCTCTTTTTCTGGTGTAATTAATACAATTTTATATTTTAGTAAATTTCTATTTAATGCCTCTAGATAATTTTGAGGCCAATTAGGATTTACTTTTCTTTCTTTTATTCCTTTTCTTTTTTCTATTTCTTTTGCTAAATTTTCATCAAAGTAAATCCACTTATATAGGCTGGCTTCCAAATCTAATATATCTTTATAATTTTGACCTAAATATGTCTTTCCTAAACAAGAAAATGCAGAGATAATAATACTTTTATTAATTTTTTCTATATGTTTATCTGCTTTTGTATTATCATTTATATTTATTATCATATACACCTCCTATGAAAAACTATATGATTCATTATTTTGTTAACTATTAGTATTCAGCATATTATATAGTTTCAATGTAATATTTAAATATATTAATGCAAGTACAAGAAACAATATCATAATATAAAAAACATCAACTTTGAGTAATATTAAACTAACCATAGTTGCTAAAATACACCTAACTATTCTTCTAGACAGATTAAACTTAAGCATAGCAGTTTGTTGAGTTTCTTTACTACAATTATCTAATAGAGCGTTTTTTAAGAAGTTCATGATTGGATCTCTTGCCCATAAAATCATACAAAATCCTAATCCCATAATAATCATTGCAACTGTTTTTGAATAAACAAAACTGCCTGCAATGATAAAAGATATAGCTAGTATTAATATAACATTTAATAAAATAATAAATTTATTTTTAAGTTTATTATATATTTTGTTAAATAACAAATCTGATATAACTCTGGATATTCTTGAAAAAGCAATGATTATTGATAAATAGATTGCTGTTTTTTCTAAAGATTCGTGATTTTGCATAAAATACTGCATAAATATTTTTCCATTTCCCTGTGCCGTCTCTAAGGTTCCATATAATAAACCATAAACTATAACTATCAAAAATAATACTTTAGTCCATTTAAATGCTTTGCTTTTGTATTGATTAATTTCTTCCTTAAACTCAACTTCATATAATAAACTAGAAAATGCAATATTAATACAGCATATAATAATACATAATATCATAGGTAAATAATTACTTATATTAAATATGTACCCTGCTATAAAAGAGCATATCATTGTTGCAATTGCATATATCAAACTACTTCTATTCTGAATTTTAATAAAATCTTCTTCCCTCTTTAAATATTTCAAATTTCTTCTTAAAATAATACTATCCATGCCTTTAAAAAGAAATGCCATATTATAAAAAATCTCTCCTATCATTATTATGCTGAAATTATCTCCAAAAGTTATTAAAGTAGCTCCTATAAGTAGCATTAATAACCCTAGTCTTACAGATTTTATATTTCCTAATTTTTTTATTATTTTTAATACTATACTTTGAGATAATATTGTAACTAATCCAGCTATTGCAGATAAAAGGCTAACTTGTGATGCCGACAACATTTTTACGGTTGTTAAAAATATTGTGTTTATTGCAGCCCAGAATAATAAATCGTCAGATAGCCCGGATATATATGGATATATTTTGTTACTTATTTTTATTTTTTTATCAATTTCGTTCATTTTGTATTCCTTTTTTTATGATACTAAAATAATAACATAAAAGAATATTTTATTCAATTAAAAATGATTAATTTATATTAAGGCAAAATTATAATAGAAATAATAAAATATATAAAAGCTCCCAATGCACTAATCATACATTGGGAACTTTCTTTGAACAATTATAGTCTATAATTGTTTTTGATTTACACACAGCCAAAATTTAAAACCTATTAAGAGCCTCAAGATAACTTTCGATTTCTTTTTGAACTTCAGGACTAGGATATACGCTTTGTAAATGACGTTCTTTAGGTCCCGAAGTTAGTGGTACATCTGACGGAGGTTCAAATCCAGACAGCTTGTCTGCTATTCTAGTTTGAAAACTGTCTAATTTATCTAGAAATTTTTCCATAATTTTCTCCTTTCATGTATCAAAAAATGTGTGCAAATCGTCAAAAGGATACTATGTTATATATAGCATATATAAAATATATTGTCAATATATCCAGTTTTATAATAGTGTAAAATGGCATCTGAAATAACTGTTTTAATTATATTCTATTTTTGTCACATATCTAATACTTAATATCTATTTATATTTATTTTTTACCTTGTATAAGCATTTCCAATTCTTTTAATGATTTATTTATATACTTTCTATTTATACCAATGAATGGAATATTTAAATCATTTGTCTTTTTATATAACTTATCCATAAATAATCCCTTTCTTTTTAACATTCCTTTATTTGTATAAATATAATTTACACAACATGATGGGGATTGCTCAATTCCTAAGATAGCTATTACATTATATCCACTATTACATATTAAATGTATTTGCTTTGATGTTTCTTCCGCTAATTCTTCACAATGTTTATTAAATTCTATAGTATCGTACTTATTTATACCTTTTGGTTCTCTTATTAAAGAATCATTAAAAGTACTTTCTGCACATGGCATTTGTATTATATTAATATCATTATCTATTAATAATTGCACGATTGGCTTAATTGATGATTTCCAATTATATTTTACTATTCCTTGAGCTTGATATGCTTGAGCTATTAAGCAAAATGGAATTAAAATAAAATTTTTACTTCTGTTCATTTCAAATCTCCATATAATTTTAAATTTTTATATCTATTTAGAATATCACTTATTTTGCTCTTTTCATATTTTTCATATACATTTTTTGTTGCCTCTATAATACTATTGTCTATATCTTCTTTTTTTAATGGAACACCTATAAGGCATTGTGGTTCAAGTGTTTTGGGGACAATTCCTCTAATTAATAGTTCGTTTTTTACTTTCCAATCATCATCTTGATTTTCTAATGGATAAAATATTGAAAGATTATAATTATTAAATAGTGCTTTAAATTCTTTTAACATTTCTGTTTGTTCTATAACAAATAACTGGCTTTTTCTTGCACCGTCAAACACTTCATTAATGCCATAATTTTTACATAAAATAATACTAGCTATATACATACTTAATCTACAGCTTAAACAATTAAATTGTGAAATAGTAATATTTCCATATTCTTTTTCTATAAAACTATTTTTATAGTTATAAAAAGGATATATGAATTCTCTAAAAATACCAGAAACATTCTTTATACCTAAATTAACAATATTATTTTTGTAATGCTCTAATATTCTATCAATAGTACTATTTACATTTTCAGGTTTTAATCCACATCCATTTTCATAGGTTACTAAATAAACTTTATATCCTTTATCTAATAATTTTAATGTAACTAGTAAAGAATCTTTTCCTCCTGAAAATAAAACTAAGGCTTTTTTATTTATTTTTTTTATATATCTATTCATACTTTTTTGCCCCCTCAAAAATAACTTAATTATCTATATAATATCACATATTCTATTTAAATAAAATAATTATTATATAGTTTTTTGTAATAACTTGTCTAATTAGACCTTTTAAGAATTTTTAAGACTTTTTCTTTTATATTTAATCCAGTAGATTGAAATGCATTTATACCATTTCTAATGGCTCCTTCTACATTTTCCCTATTATCATCAAAAAAGTATATGTTTTGTGGTTTAGTGTCTAATATACTTATTACATATTGATAAATATCGTCATAAGGCTTTAACATATCTAATTCAAATGATAAAAACATTTTGTCAAAAATAGATGTGTCAAAGTTTTGCTTTAATTTTTCATAATCTATTTCTTTTAAATTAGAAAGTAAGCACACTTTATATCCTAATGTCTTCAAATAATTTATTGTATCTATTGTATCTTGATAAAATTCATTATTATTAATATATATTTCTTCAAATTTTTCTAAAGTTATATTTTCATCTATATAATTACTTAAATAATTTAAAAATTCTGCTGTTGTAATTTCACCCTTATGTGCTTTTAGAGATTCTTCACTTTCGTTAAATATTTCTTGAAATTTTTCAAATGGAATATTCCACTTAATTTCATCATATAGTTTTTTTGTCATCATTGGGACTGAAATTACTCCACCTAAATCAAAAACAAAATATTTCATTTTAATCCTCCTATTTTTTTATATTTTCTATCATTATCCATTATAAATAAAAATAAGAATATAATTAATTATAAAAAATAAAAGCTAATATACTTATTTATTTGGATTTTCACTTTCATAGTAATATTGATTATAAATTGGATTAATAGCATTTCTTGGATAGCTAATAATATTTTCTACATCTGCGTCTATTGAATCTGCATAGCTTACTATATATGCTTCAGCCATATGTTTATTCATTGTATCCATATGTGTGGCAATCATATGTAGTGCTTGATATTTAAATTTTTCAGATATATTTTCTTTATCTAAATAATCTTCTACAATTTTTTCTCCTATATACACATGATCAACTAATAAGTATGAATAATTTAGATTTGATTTTATTTCACTTTTTTCATTCCAGTTATCAAATATTTTTGTTTTACCTATATCATGTAATATTGCTCCAAATAATATTAAATCTAAATCAACTTGTTTCTCATAATTACGCCCTACATCATATGCAATTTTAGTCACATTATATATGTGATCTAATAATCCACCATCAAAGCATTGATGAGTTTTAGTATACTTCTTCATTTCTATACCATCATGACCAGCAGCTTTACAAAATAGTTCTTCCTTATAATCATTAAGTATATTTAGGCATGCGTTTTTTAAACTTTTATTATTAATCTTTGATGCAAAATTAATTAATCCATTAAATTTTTCTTCTTTTTTCTCCTCACTTAAATTATTAAACATTTTATATCCTCCTTTTCAAAAATCATTCATTATAATATTTTCTAAGCCATTTTTCTACTCCAAGATTATTATTATCAAATTCTGTAATATACTTGGCATTCTCTTTAAGCTTTGGAACAGCATTTTTCATAGCTACACCTATCCCACTATTTTTTATCATTTCTAAATCATTTATTGCATCACCAAAAGATATAATATTATTTTGATTTATTCCTAACATATTTGCTAAACAAAGACCCGAATTGAATTTTCCTGCTTCTTTATTTATAATTTCTATCCATTTTTCGGTTCCAAAAGAATCAATCATAGAAAAAATATTTAATTGTTTATATTTTGATTGTAATTTTTCTGCTAAATCATCTACCCTACTTTGATTTTTAGGAACAAAAGATATATGAGTTATGTCTGTATTATTATTTATTATGTAATTATAATCAGAAATTTGAATACCATTCTTTTCTTTCATTTCTTTTGAATTGTAGTACTTATAGAATATCTCACTTGAAGTAAAAACAGAAAATTCTTTACATTGATCTTTTACTAAGTTAAATATTTCTTTTCCAACATATAAATCAATTCCTCTTGTTTTTAATATTTTTTTATCTTTAACCTCATAAATAACTGCTCCTGTATCTCCTATAATGAAGTTGGCAAATGATGCAGATTTTGTAACGTTTAATACACTATTGATAGTTCTACCTGAATTAAGTACTATAATCTCCCCTCTTTTACTCAAGTTTTTCAAATATTCAACTGTACTTTTTGGAACTTCTTTATTACTATTTAAAAGTGTTCCATCTAAATCTATTGAAATAATCATTTTTATACATTATTCCTTTCTATATTTTCGTTGATTTTAAGCTGCTCTTCTCCAGCAAATTTCTTCATTCTTTTATTAAGCAATATGTTCATAATAGTATCAGAAATAATAAATCCTAACCATATTCCATATATCTCAAGGATTCGACTAAAGAAAAATGCTAAAATTAATTTTAAAAAAGCACTAATCCAAAGGCTTAATTTAGAAATATATTTAAACTCTTTCATAGCTCTTAATATACTTGTATAGTAATAATAATATCCACTCAATATACAATCTAACAAAACAAATATTAATAATTTACATCCTATTTCTAAGCTTTCATTTTCTATTAAGAAAAATGGCAACAAAATAAACATTGATATACCAATAATTAATGTAGTTATGAAAATTATTTTATTGTTTAATCTCTTTACTACTTTTGAGGTTAATTTTATTCTTTTCGTATCTTCACTTCCAATTGCAGTACCAATCATTGTTTGAGTTCCTATTCCTGTTCCGTGTAAGAAATTATTTAATATATCTAAAAATTGCATTACAATTAAATGAGTTGCATATTGTATATGTCCGATTCTAGACATAATAATATTTAAAATAAAGTTACTTCCTCTTTTAAATAACCTTTCATATATATTATATTTTATTAATTTAAATTCTTCCTTTGCAATGTCTTTATTATACTTTAAATTTACAATTCCTTTACAATAATGAATAAGAATAAGCATATTTAGAATCTCAACAATAACGGTAGCTAACGCAACTCCTGAAATTCCAAATCCCAATTCAATAAATAAAAAGTCTAATATAGCATTAACTACAAGGCAAAAAATTCGTACATTTAGCATTTTTCTACTATTTCCTAATGTTCTTTGATAACCACTAAGAATAGTTAAAATTGTATTGGGGATTACACCTATTAATCTAATATATAAGTATATTAATCCTATCTTTTCAACTGCAAAAATACTAGGTATAAAACTACTTGTACACAATATTACTAGTATGCAAAATATACTTGAGAAAATAGCTATTAATAGAGCTGTTCCTGTAGCGTTTTTCATTTTATTTTTTTCATCTTTTCCTAATAACCTTGCAACTATAACATTATTAGAAACATTTATAGACTGCAATATTAAATACATAAAATCAATAACTGTCCCCATTGCACCAACGGTTGAAATGATTTTAGAACCAAATCTGGAAATCATAAAAGTATCTGTCATAGTTATTAGTACACCAACTATACATTCAAATCCAGATGGAAGCGCCAAATTTAAATATTCTTTTTTCATTTTATATTCCTTTTTAAATAATAGCTTTTATAAAACATTTTTAACTTCAATTTTTTAGTCAATATATAAATCTTATATCATAATATTGCATGAAATTCAACTATTGATTATAAATAATAGTGTACACTATTGATATACTATAAAGTTTGCAAAATTCTGTGAGTAGTGCTACAATCTAATTATATTATTTATTTTTTATCGTTGCTATAGTAGCGAAAAAATGATTTGACTAATCAAAATACTTTTAGGAGGTAATTCAAAATGAAAAGCACAGCGCACACATTCAATGAAGAAAACATCGAGTATTTGAGAGAATACATTGGGGATCAAGAAGTTGAGACTTTTCTACGCTTAGAAGTGACCACTGAAAACGCAACTCCTGAAGAGAAGAGAATACACGAAACAGTCAAAATGTGCCTGGAACAAATGGAAAAGGATGGCGACAATCGTTGGTGGATTAACAAAGACAGGAAAGTTCTTGGTTACTACCAGTTCATGAATCCAATTCTTTTGGTTTCATTTGAAAAGTTTCATGAAGCTTTTGAGATTCTGGTTGGTCGTTCCGTGTTTGTAGATGAAATGGCATTAAACTATAATAAGCTAAAGGAAGAGGCTGAAAAAGCTTTTAAAGGGCACACGGAATTTTGATGAAGATGGTAAAATCCAACGAAAAACATTTCAAAAAGTTAGTCAGAATCATAAAAAAAACGTAATAGGTATTGTAGCTATAAAATATAGCTATTCCGACAGTCAAGTTTCTAAAAATGAAACCTGGCTGTCATTTTTTGTTTTTCTGTTCTATTAGTTCTAACAGATACCCAGAATCGAACCTGGATGGATTATTAGTCTGCAGGATTTTTAGAATTTAATGTACCTCATCTTTTACCATTAGATAACTTCTTTTAGTTGTAGTTATTAACCTCTCTAATTAGCTTGTTTGTAAGAGAATCATTACACAAATATTGATAAATATGCAATACAAATAAAAAATGATAGAGCAATGACAAAGATATAACAGAGTTGCAGAATAATAAGATTAACTTCATTATTCTTTTTTTATGTTAAAAAATGCAAATTTTATTTGTAATATTCATTGAAAAAAATATATAATATGATATAAATTATATAAAATACAATTAAGAAAGGAAATTAAATATAATGGGATGGTATGGAAGTTGGGAAATTAAATATAATGGAAATGATAATGAAAAATTTACAAACCTAGCAAAATTAATAATTCCAAATTATGTAAAATGGTTTGAAGAAACTGAAAAAGGCAGATTAGAAAGTCTTAGAAATTTAAGTTGGTATAGTGCAGATGTGGATATTTCAAAGATAATGGAATATTTATCTGAAACAGATACAATAGATGTTACAATTGATGGAGATACACATCCAATTTGTGGAAAAAGAAAAATTACAAAATATGAAGCTGAACTAGATGGATATGATTTTGAAGAAAATGGAGAATATTATGTATGTGAAGAATTGGATTATGAGAAACAAACTTTTAAAAAAGAAAATGGACAAGTAGTAATAAATAATGAACATCCTGACGAAGATAGATGGAAAAGTTTGGATTCAGGTATTCAAGAAATGTTTACATATTATATTGCTTATCCTGAAAGTGCTAAAGAATCAGAATTAGAAGGAAATACAGACACAGTAAAATCGTATATAAGTTATATTGCTCAACAATTTGCTGGAAATGATAATTTTATGCCTATTGTACAAAGTTTTATATATGAAATGTTTGATTCACAAAAATTAAGAGAATTAACAAATAAACATTATAATCGTTTGTTAAATCATGCACTTGATGAGAAAATGTTAGGTCAAATAGCTAATATAAGAGAACGATTTAAAACTATAGAGTCAGCTAAAGCTTATCTTGAACAAGTTAAGTTGCAAAAACCTGAAACAGAAAAACAAAACAAGGCAGCAGAAAGAAAGATTCCGAATTTTATTACTAATATGAGTAAGAGAGATATTAATAATCTAGGTGGATTAGAACACTTGCTAAAATTAGTTGAATTAAAAGGTGAAGAATCTGCAAAAGAAATATTATCAATTTTAGGGTATGAGATAAATGATAGCAAGCCTAAAGAATCTCCTTCATTAGAAGATTTAGAATATGAAAAAACAACATTGGCAAATAAAGAACAACAAGCACAACAATTATATCAAAAATATGAAAAACAATTATCTAATAAAAAAGGAGATATATCTATTGAAAAATAAGGAGTGAGTTTAATGAATAAATCGAAAGAAACTTTGTTAATCATCAATTCAAATAGTATTTGGGATAAAATGAAGATATTTTTAAAAAAATTGTTCTTTAAAAATGAAAAAATCACAAAAAAAGATAGAGTTAAAGAAACAGAAATACCAAACACAAATGATAACACAAATTCATTTCTAAAAGATATCAAAATAAAAGAAAATAAAGAATTACTATATTTACAAAATCAATTTAAAATGGGCAAAATAAAAGAAAAAGATTTATCTATAGAAGAACGCATTGGTCTTGAAAAATTATACAAGCAACAAATATATGATTTAAAAAAATCAATTGAGAACTATAAAAATAAAATACTAATCATAAAAAAATTAGTATAGAATAACTAGATAACTGATTAAAGGCAACTTTTAATCAACTTGCCTTTAATCAGTTATTATTTTTTTAAATTCCCTTCTTTTTCTTTTCCTTAATGTTTTTTGTTTTATAGACTCAATAAAAGTATGAGTTTCTTCTTAAAATCTTTTAATCATTTTTTTTGGATTATCTGATGCTAAATTTATTTTAAATAAAAACCAAACTATAAATTTCTTGTCTGTTTCATAAAATTTATCTATAATTTTGTGTAAATAAATATTTTTATTTTATAAAATTTTAAACTTTCTTTTTTATATTTTTCTCCATTTGAAAGTATAAAGTAATCATCTGCAACATAGACTTTTACTCTTATATATCTTTTCCATCATATTCGTATTCTTGATTAATTAATAGTTGACAAGATGTCATATACTCTCAATAAGCGATAGATATTGTTATTTTTTAATAATATTTGTAAATGCTTTTTCTTATATTTTTTCATATTTCTTGAAGCTGTTTTGGGTGGATAATATCCATATTCTAGTGATTTTGTACAATAATATCCTTTTCTCCTCTCTCAAAAACTATATGTTTATCAGAAAAATATCCACCTAAAAGAATAGAAAAATCTGTTATTGCTTCTAATTCTCTTCTTTTCCACTAATTTATTACTATCTTTTATTGAATTTTATAATGATGAAAAATGTCTTAATAAATTATGGTTATGTATATTTTATCAACTAATTCTATTTACTAATAAAATAAAAAATGATATAATACTATTATGTTAATAAATATGGAATGAAAGTATTTTTTCATGGCTTTACTGGACATCTTAAGGAGGAACATTATGATTGCGATAAAAGTAGCCTTTGTAACACCTGAAAACTTTGAAGAACTATTTTCACTTATTGAAAAAACTTTATTAGAAAACCGTCAAACGTTAATTTTTATTGAAAATCAAATTTATCTTGACTTATGTAAAAAAGCAGACCTTGGTGCAAACAGTGATTGTAACTACAAGTTTTATAGTGCAGGGGAGCATATTTTAATTGAAACTTTATCCTCCACTCCACTAGTTGCGTTAGCAAGTTTCACCAATGATTGTGGAGATTTTAAACAATTAGTAGATTTTCGGTCATCTAAAATTCGTTATTATATGCGGGATATGGATACTAATATAGGTTTTCAACCGTGGTTACTTATCCAGTATAAAACCTGATAATTAAAAGGTTATTCCAAAGAGAGTCATTTATAAAAATGACTCTCTTTGGATTTATATATTAAAAATGCTTATTCTTCATTATAGAAATAGTAAAATATAATTGTTAATATATCAGTTTTTATTTCACTTTAGCCATTCTCAACATTTTTACTATATTTTGTTTAATTTTTATACTAGTTTTTAAAATATAGTTTATCAAAAAAATAGTACACTTCAAAGAGAAGTGTACTATTTTGAAAAACGTTTTTTAAAAATACTATGTGACCTTATATACTAAATCTTGGATTGCTTGAAACTGCTTTTCTCACCTCACAATTTGAGTCTCTTGACAGTTCAACAAGAATCTCAGGTGGCGTATGTGGATTGTTTGCGATACTCCTGCGAACAATCCAATGTTTATCTTTTGCCAAAATTATGAGAGTATCAATAGAAGTACTAGGATTGGCTGCAACACATGCACGAGGAAGCCAACGCTCATTATTGGCTAAGAATGAGAGAGTCGTTGGAGAAGAACTTGGATTACCTGCGACAGCGTCATATACATTCAAATCAACATCTTTTGATAATTCATCTAGAACATCAGTGGTGGTTTTGCGATTGTTTGCTACAGCCTTACGAACAATCCAATGTTCGTCTTTTGCCAAAATAGTCAAGGTTTCGGGTAGTGTTTTTGGATTTTGTGCAACTGCCCTCCGCACATTGAAATCAGGGTCCTTAGCCAAAACATTTAGACGATTAGGATTAATGTCTGAAGAAGTTGCGAGTTTCTCCAAATACGTATAGTAGGAATAATCAAAGAAATCAATTTCGTTTTTCATAACAAGATCCTCCTAATTAGAATTATCTAATAAAATTTTCGAACCTGTTTTCATTATTTTTCTATATGCATAGAGATTATAACTTTATAATATCATAAAATCAAGGTTATATCAATAGTTAATTCTTAATTATATTATACTAGTTATTTCCTTCAGCCATTTTACTTTTCACTAAGTTATATTTCTCCCAAAACGCTCTTCTAGGTTCTTCTCTATCTGTAAACTCCTTTGTTGCCTTAGTATTTACTTGGATCTCATCATTTTGAATAAACTTTGGCATATTTTAATTCTCCTTTTTAGTTATATTTTATAAAAGTCTTTTTTAAATTTTAATATTATGTATGATTTGGTTCACTTCTTGAAACTGAAAGATGAATTAAATTTTCTAAATTGCTTTATTATATTCTAAACATTCTTTCTTAAAACTAAAATATTAATTCTCAGATAAAACTTTTATTAGTCTAGTATTTTTGTACAATCTTTCTCTACCTACTTTTTCAGATTCTAAAAGACTTATTTCTTCTAACTGATTTAAATATGAAGAGGCAGTAAGTCTAGTAACATTACATGATTTTTCTATATATGATATTTTTGTATAAACTTCATAAAATAAACTTTCTAATAATTC
>ERZ1643249.3327-NODE-3327-length-14220-cov-3.231768_pt1 | contig 14220 bp, 16 predicted proteins | sample MGYA00579263_ERZ1643249 | MGnify/ENA primary metagenome ERZ1643249 (study PRJEB29033, sample SAMEA4952264) | chicken gut metagenome | biome: Broiler Chicken; feature: Gastrointestinal Tract; material: Caecum | place: Ireland | collected 2018 | study: Broiler...
CTTTATGCGAGACTTCCGGGGAGTAAGGAACCGGGAGGGCACCTACACCAATATATCCAGGGATCAGGCGGTAAATGAAAAGATCAGGGAACTGACGGGAATGGTAGATCTGGACGCGTTATATCTGTCCGAACAGGAAGTGGAAAGTCTCTTCCGGAACTGTATGCTGATCGGGTCCTGAATGCCGGATCCTGGATGAAGTGGAAGAAGGCGTGGGGCAGGACCGGATCTGAACGGGGGGGTAGCAGTTATGGGATTGGAAATGAACAGGCAGGATCTTCTGGAACTCTATCAGCTTGCCTCCATGTATGGTAAGTGTTACGAAGGAGAGATCCATGGGCTGCTGGAAGATATCAGTGAGAAATACAGGACAGTCACCGGCGGGGAGGACATCCGGGGAGCACGTAACCCGAGAAAGGCCGGACGAAAAAGGATCTATATGGAAAACACGGACGGGATGATCCTGGATATGCGCCGCAAAGGAATGCCGCTGAGACGGATCGGCGACATGGCTCAGTGCTCTACAGGCCATGTACAGGATGTCCTGAAACGGCACAGGTAAGAATGTCAGGGAAAACGGTGTATGGAAATCAATTTCCACACACCGTTAAATGATCCGAAAAAACTCAGGTTACAGACCTGATGAAAGCCTTAACATTTCTGCCAGAGTACTAGGTTTTGAGAGAAACGACGGAAGTCAGGTAGTATAGGGGGGAATCGTGAAGAAAGTTTTAGCAGATTGTAAAGGTTTTATGAACAGATTGTGAGAAGTTTGTGACTTTGGGAGGAACGGCCCCACTATAAGTGGAAGCAGGGGAGGCCGAGGGTGATCGCCGGGACATGTCCGGAGAAACGCACATATAGTAGAGTAGGCCTGGAAATCAGGCGAAAATGCAGCCGGGAGGAGGTATGGAGTATGAGAGAACGACTGGAGGAGCTGCTGGATGTGAAATCCCTCATGACCCTCGCGCTCACCGGAGGATTTATCAGTCTGACCTGTGCGGGGCGGATCACGGGCGATCAGTTCCTGACGATTTTTACCATGATTACAGGCTTTTATTTTGGGGCGCAGGCTCACAGAAGCGCGTCAAAAGAGAAATAAAAAGGCATGGAGCTCTCTGCCGGCATATTTGCAGACGGCAGAGAGCTTTCTTTTTTGGCTGGGATCCGTGTGCGGGGGAATGGAGGGCCGGCGGAAAAATGCTTGGAGCATACGGGATTTTCTGTTATAATGAGACGGCTGAATATATTTATTTCTGCGGACAGCGGGCGGAGATGAAGGTTCGAATACGCTCCAGAGCGTATTTGCTGCAAAGAGGCTGACGCAGGCAGAGAAGATGAGGAGAGACCGTGATGAAAAAAGGAGATGTATTTGAGGGAAGGGTCCTGAGAATCGATTTTCCAAATAAAGGAATTGTAGAAGCGGAGGGAGAGCGGATTGTGGTGAAAAATGCGCTTCCCGGCCAGATGATCCAAGGGGTGCTGACGAAAAAACGCAGAGGAACCTGTGAGGGACGGCTGCTTTCCGTAGTGGAGCCCTCCTCACTGGAGGATAAAAGCCGGGCATGTCCCCACAGCGGCCTGTGCGGCGGCTGCCTGTATCAGGGGCTTCCCTATGCGGAACAGCTTGCCATCAAGAGAGCGCAGGTGAAGGCCCTGCTGGATCCGGTGGTGGAAGAGGAAAGTTATGTGTTCGAGGGAATCAAGGGGAGCCCCCTGGAGCGCGGATACCGCAATAAGATGGAATTTTCTTTTGGGGATGAGGTGAAGGACGGGCCGTTGGCTCTCGGCATGCACAAGCGGGGAAGCTTTTACGACATTGTCAGCACACCCCATTGTCAGATCGTGCATCCGGATTTCTGCCGGATTCTGGAAACTGCCAGGGAGTATTTTGCCGGGTTAGAGGCGCCGTTTTACAAAAAGCTCTCTCACAAGGGATACCTGCGCCATCTTCTGGTGCGCAGGGCGGTGAAGACAGGGGAGATTCTGGTGGCTTTGGTGACAACCACCCAGAAAGAGTGGCTGGAGGGAGCGGGCCCCTGTGAAACGGATGCGCCGGCGCAGGGCGTGCCCGAGGCCAGGGAGAGCCGGAAGGCGGGAGCGGAGCCGGCGTATTTGACAGAGCAGGATGTGCTGGAAGGATTTGTAAAGAAGCTCCTTGCCTTAACGCTGGATGGCACCCTTGCGGGAATCCTTCACACTAAAAATGATTCCCTGGCGGATGTGGTGCAGAGCGACGGCACGGATATTCTCTATGGACAGGATTATTTTTATGAGGAGCTTCTGGGGCTTCGCTTTAAGATTACCCCCTTCTCCTTCTTTCAGACCAATTCTCTTGGAGCGGAGGTGCTCTACCGCACGGTGCGGGAATATATCGGAGACACCAAAGGACAGGTGGTTTTTGACCTGTACAGCGGCACCGGAACCATTGCCCAGATTTTGGCGCCCGTGGCGGAGAAGGTTGTGGGCGTGGAGATTGTGGAGGAGGCGGTGGAGGCTGCGCGGGAGAACGCGGCCAGGAACGGCCTTGCCAACTGCGAATTTATCGCCGGGGATGTGCTGAAGGTGGTGGGGGATCTAAAGGACAAGCCGGATCTGATTGTGCTGGATCCGCCCCGGGACGGCGTCCACCCCAAGGCCCTTGGCCGGATCATTGATTTCGGAGTGAAGCGCATTGTGTATGTGTCCTGCAAGCCTACCAGCCTGGCGAGGGATTTGGCGGTGTTTCAGGAGAGAGGGTATCGGGCGGAGAGGGTTTGCTGCGTGGATATGTTTCCTTTTACGGGGAATTGCGAGGTGGTGGCGCTTTTGATGCGTTCGGCCAGCGAGACGGAAGGTGCAAAAGAATAAAACGCAAGAAATAGAGTTTTTACAAATATTTCTGCAAAAATCGAGGCAAAAATGGAGCGAAAAACGGCCATTTTTGACCTCGATTTTTTATGGTTTGACAGATGACAAAGGGGGTTGGGACAGATGAGAGGAGGAACGCCTATGGCAACTCCCGCTGCTGTAGCGGCAATAAAAGCCGTCCTTGCCGCGGCAACCAGATAGGCGGACACGAACGGCTGTGCTTTCGGTTGCCGCGGCGCTTTTCGTACCGTTTATTTTAATCATTGTGGTAATTATATGTGCCTTGTCAGGAAGTGCAGAGCGCAATAGGTCCGCCGTCAATCTGGACTTGTGACACACGGTCCGCTTGATACGTGATGAAAAACGAGGAGGGTTCCGATATGGATAAGTTAGACCAGGATAAAATCTGTTCGGAAGGAAAATGCGCTCCTGACAGTTTGTATCAGACACTGATTCACGCGTTTGAAAAAGAACATTACGCAGGCAAAAGATATGCTGAAATACACAGATTTTTTTATTGTGTCCAACAATAAGAAGTATGTCTATATATTTTGTATATATTTTGCAAAATATTAATTTGATAGATTGACTTTGTGTATAATAGAACGTATAATAAAAATATAATTTTGCAAATATTTTGCAGAATGGAGGAAGACATATGCTATTGGAGTTTCGGACTTCGAACTATAAATCATTTAAAGATGAATTAGTATTTTCTCTGATTCCGGCGCCAAAACAAAAGGGCTTGGATTATAGTGTCCAGGAAGAAGCAATAGGAAAAAAAATTTATAGGAGCTTATGTTCCGCAATCATTTATGGGCCAAATGCTTCTGGAAAAACAAATATTATCGGAGCAATGGATACGTTTAAATCCATTGTCCTGCGTGGCCACCTGCGAAATGCGGAAGATAAAAACGATCCGAATGCAGCAGCCAGTGCCCTGGAATTAATACCTAATAATTCTATTGAGAGTTCCATACCGGTGACTTTTTCTATAAAATTTATCACGAACGAACTTTTAATTGAATATGCGTTTTCAGCAGACCTTGGAACGTTTCTGGATGTGGACCATAAAAGAAAGATTTTATCGGAAGAATTGTCTGTAAATGAAAATAGAATATTCGTGCGCGGCAATGAGCTGGAATTCGGCTCTTTTCAAGCAATAGAATCTTTTATGGTAAATGCTTTTGAACAAAATGCGGATGGAGCGATAGCACTTGCAAAAAGTAATTTGAATGAAGAAGAATTGTTTTTGATGAACGGATTCAAAAATATGTTCAGCGCGAAACTTGTTGCCGTAATAAGTGAGTGGCTTGACCATAAGTTTATGGTTATTTACCGTGCCGATGCTATGCAGTTGATTCGGAAATTTAGTGATCCGAAGAAGAAATCTGTATATATAGAAAAGACGCTGAACGAAGCGGCAGTGTGCTTTGGGATCAATTCCAATGCCCTTGGGTATGTAGTGGAAGGGGATAATAATGAGGCAAAATTGTGCTCGGTATTCAAACAATCAACAAAGGGAACAGCTATTCCTGCTGAATTATTTGAATCCTACGGCACCATTCGCTTTGTTAATATGTTTCCATTGGTGGTGAATGCCCTGTTGAATGGTGGAACCTTAATTGTTGATGAATTTGATGCTTCTATCCATCCCATGGCTCTGATGAACATTATTAATATTTTTCATAATGATGAAATCAATGTTAATCATGCACAGCTGATTTTTAATACCCATAACCCTATATTTTTGAATTCTAATCTTTACCGGCGGGATGAAATTAAGTTTGTGGAGCGGGATGACGGTTCTCATGTCAGTATTCACTATTCCCTTTCAGACTTTGGTACTGCGGGGAAAAATGGTGTCCGTAAGAATGAAGATTATATGAAAAATTACTTTGTGGACCGGTATGGCGCAATTAAGGACATTGATTTTACGCCAATTTTTGAGGAATTAATATTCCGTGGAAAAGAGGTGTAAGAGATGCGCAAAGAGAACAGAACATACTATTTTTCGGTAGAGGGGGATACGGAGCAGTGGTATTTGGAATGGCTGCAGCGCATGATTAACGCGGAGCCAGATGCAAGGTATACGGTGAAGTTAGACAGTAAAATTCAGAAAGATCCTTTGTCCCGGATAAAGCGTATGACGGTTGTAGGAAAAACGGAAATAACGCATATCTTTGATTACGAAAGTGGGGAAGAAAGCCATATAAAGCAATTTAAAACGACGCTGGAACGTATGAAGGACGCGCAAAACATAGAAAAAAATATTAAATATTCCCTTGGATACAGCAATTTCACATTCGATCTTTGGATTATTTTGCATAGGGCAGATTGCAACGGCTCACTGATGCATCGGCGGCAATATTTAATGCCGTTGAATAGGGCCTATGGTGAGAACTTTGAACGTTTAGAACAATATAAACATGAAAATAATTTTAAGAGAATTTTGAGCAAATTAACCCTGGATAATGTCCGGCAGGCTATTCGCAGATCGAAAGTTATCATGCAAAAAAATGAAGAAATGGGCTATAGACGACAGGAATATAAGGGGTATCAGTACTATAAAGAAAATCCCTCTCTGTCTCTTTGGGAGCAGATGGAACGGATTTTGTTGGATTGTAAAGTCCTGTAAAGATAAGCACACCATGAAATAGTAAAAGCATAAGATGGGGGCTTATAATTTCATTGGTGCCGTTCGCAGAAAGGTGGATTATAACTATGGATCGCTGTAAACTGACAGTAGGAATTGAGCCAACCAATAAATACGACAAGGCAAAACAAGATGTAATTCAGGCGATAAATTCGATCCAAGAACTTACGCAGCAAGAACAGCAAATGTTAGTTACAGAGCTTTTTGGAGCAGCCGGAATTTCTGCTGTGTTAAGCTTATTTAACAGATATTAACATTGTAAGTGGAACTGGATGGAGTGATTTTGCTAAGAAGTGCATGTGGGGTATTTTAAGAATAAAATGGATAAAGGGTTCGATTTTGCACATTATAATCTAAATTTTGATCACGAAATGGCGGATGAAAATGAATGGCTAAATTTTGCCGATAGCAAAGAATATTCTTTGCGCAAAGCAACAAATCAGGTCGAGCAGTCCTTCCATGATAATAAGGATATAATAAAAATTATTGCAGAAATACGCAAAAAGCTGGACGATAGTTTGATGGTTAGAGTAATTCGGATATACAGGGATAAATTCTTTGCTCATTTAGATAAAAAGAGCGCTATGTCTTATGTCAGAATTGATTCATCTTCAGCGATGAAACATATAGACGAGAAGGAATTAGACGAATGGTTACGTCTGATTCAGAAACTATATCATATTTGTTTTGGCACAAAACTATCATGTGAGTTTTCTATGCCGAACAAAGAGGAGATTATTTATACATTTTTCTGGCAATGATTCTTGCCTGGATCAGAGTCTATTGGGAAAGACTTCTAAATGAAGAAGTACTGGAAAATAAATTCTGTGCTAAATGATGCAAATCTATAAAAGACAAAAATCACGTTCCCGCCAAGACCAAACTTTGCCTTCCGGGAATCCGAATCACCACCTCCGCAAACTGCAAGGTGGTGGCGCTTTTGACACGCTGCGGCATTGGAACGGAAAACACAGAAAACGGATGATGGAAAAAGTACGACTAGCGGAGAAGGAACGGGAAGGATATGTTGTGATATAAAAATAGTGAATAAAATTGACTTGTAACTTAAAAAGAGTTACAATAAAAAATATTTCATAATGGAGGCGAGAGATGATAAATTATATTGAAAAATTATTGCACCGTCCCGTTGTGATTAGGGAATATACGGTACCCCTAAAACTTCCGCCTGTCATTTCTAATAATTATATATTAAAAATAGTAGCGATTGATGGCAGAGAATGTATCTTTGCTGAACCGACCGCGGATGTAAATCTTTCTGTGATTCGAAAACAGCAGAAACAGTTGGAAAATTTGACAGGAATGATTTGTGTACTTGATTTGCCTAAAGTTAATGGATATACAAAAGAACGATTGATAGAAGAGGGAATCCCCTTTGTGGTTCAAGAAAAACAGATTTATCTGCCCTTTTTGGGCGTAGCATTGTTTGATGAAGATGAACGTATAATCAAACCTTGTGAACGGATATCTTTTTTGACGCAGAAATTGCTTCTGACTTCTATCTATGAAAATTGGAAAAATGTATCCGTATCGGAAGCTGCAAAAAGGCTTTCCGTGGCTAAAACATCTGCAACACGTTGTTACGATGAAATTGAAGTATTAGGCTTGCCCTATATTAGGAAAAAATCCAGATCAAGACTGTTTTCTGCAAATGATAATGCAAAGGAAATGTGGGAACAGATGCGAGGAGTTTTAAGAAATCCGGTTTTGCAGCATTTTCCACTAAAAAATGATATAGGCCAGTCTGGGGTCTTGAGTGGAATGTCTGCGTTGGGATTTTATTCCATGCTTGGGGATAATGCTTACCCGATCTATGCAGTCTCTAAGAAGGAGGTAGGGGAACTATTAGTAAAGAATGAACTATTGCGCTCATCTGCAGACATGCCGGGCTGTATAATCCAGGAAGTGGGATATATGATACAATTTAAAGATAGTCAAGTCATTGATCCGTTGAGTGTAGCTTTGATGATTACGGATTCCGAATTAAATGACCCACGAGTATCCAAGGCTGTAGATGAGATGCTGGAGGAAGAAGTATGGTCAAAGGATTAGACAAGTTCAGAGAGTATTTTGCAGATTTTTCCGAACAGTATGTGCTGATTGGCGGCGCTGCGTGCGATATATCTTTTGAAGAAGGCGGAGCGGATTTCCGTGCAACCAAAGACCTTGATATTGTACTGGTTGTAGAAGCATTAACGAAGGAGTTCGGGCAGCGATTTTGGGAATTTGTGCGTAATGGAGGATATCAGCATAGGGCACGAAGTAATGGCAGTCCACAGTTTTATCGTTTTGAAAAACCGGAAAATAAAGAATTTCCGAAAATGATTGAGTTATTTGCCAGAACGGATGCAGTCCTTTATCCGGATGCTGCATTGATTCCTTTACACATAGATGATGCCGTCTCCAGCCTGTCTGCAATTCTTCTGAATCAGGAATATTATCAGCTGCTTATGAGGGGACGAAAAGTGATTGACGGTGTGTCTGTTTTGAGTGCCTCATACTTAATTCCATTTAAAGCTAAGGCGTGGCTTGATTTGAACGATAAGCGAAATGCAGGAATGCATGTGGATTCAAGGGATATAAAAAAGCATCGTAATGATGTGCTTCGAATTGCGGCTGAACTGCTGTTAGAAGATAAAGTTGAACTTCCGGAAACAGTAAAAGAAGATATGCTGCTCTTTACGAAGTCAATACAGGACGATTCTCTCGATTTAAAAACATTGGGATTGCCAAATGTAAAACTAAAAGATCTCATTGAACTGCTGAGGGAAATATATTGCTGACGGCAATATAAATGGCAATATAAAAGGACAAAAATTGCGTTTCCGCCAAGGTCAAGCTCTGTCTTCTGGGAATCTAAATTACCACCTCCACAAATTGCGAGGTGGTGGCGCTTCTGACCTCGGTTTTTACATAACAGATGTTTCATAGGGTTGGGATAGATAAGAGGGCGGAAATTTGTTATCGACAGACTGCGGTGATTGATAAAATGATTTCCGGAAGGTGAAAATAATGGAATGGTGCCGCAGTATTACATCGGTGCGACGCCGATGTGGCGATGGTTACCCTGTTCAGCTTTATCGGGGATATTTATGAGCATGTGGAGAAATGCGTGACCAGGGGAACTAACGTCATCGACGCCTGCGAGGAGGCAATTTATCCCTGGATCATCGCAGCGGCCCAGATTAACCGGCTGGACGCCCTGGCTAAGGAGCACGGCTGCACCGTGACCGGTTCCGGTATGCAGGATATTTTCCGGATTAATATGGTGGCTATGGCGGCCAGCGGCTGCAATCAGATTAAGAAGATTAAGGGGGCCTACAGCTACAACGTGTAGGATTACGGCCTGGCATTGGCCGAGGCGCATGGCGGCGACGAGGCGCATGGCGGCGATTTAACGGCAGAGGAGTTTGAAGCGCGGATTGTCTATCCGGCGGATTTTGAGCCTTCCTACGCATGGAATGCCAGCGAGGCTGGAAAATGCATCGGCATGTCGGCTGTGGTAACCATTGAAACCCTTCAGGGAATTACCATTGAACAGGAGACCATCGGCAAGGTGTGCGGACCGGCTATGTGACCTGCAACCAGCTGGAGCCTCATAGTTATCTGACGTATCCGATGGAGTATTATTATCTGTAAAAATTTTGCCCACCTGGAGAAGGCGGGCATATTTTTTACCTGGAAGGTACGTTGCGGTGAAGCTGGTCAGGAACGGAGGAATGGCCTTTCTGCTGCTGCCGTGTATGGACATGGGACGGGGACGTACTGCGCCCCTGCTGAGAAGCCTGCCGTGCGTTCAGCTCGTTGAAAGAAACGGGCTGTCGGGACTGCCGGAGGTTAAATTCGTTTAGCTTCCGCAGTTCTTCCTGCTTATCGGAATTTTTAAAAGCATCTTCCTGCCCGGGAGAGGGGATTCCTTTTTCCACGCAGTCAATATGCCGGCTCAGGGTTTCGGAAGTCATATTATCCATGCTCAAACTGCTAAAACGGGCTTGGTATAAATTATAGGCTTGCGTTTTGACATATGCATTCACACAGAAGGGTTGGCTGAACTGAGTCTTGATTGGTTCCGGCATGTTCTTTAGTCCCTGATACTCCGTTAGAGATAACATTAATGTTGCATTTCCAAACATAATTTCATCCTCATTTTTCATGAGATTTCCTTCAATAGCAGAGTTGAAAAGAGTGTGCTGGAAATTTGTATTCGTTAATGTATTGCTCCGTGTGCATACATCAAGGGCTGTGGCTGCGTAAGCGTATACGTTCATCGTTTTTTTCAGGTTTTCCATTTTCTGAGGCTCAGAATATATCTCAAGAACAGACGGACAATAAGCTCTGATGGTTTCCAGGCAACTGTCGGCTCCGGCACTGTCAGGCAAAGACGCTTTGGCGAGTTCACTCAATGCTTTTTCGTGTGAGGTCAGATGCTGATTTCCATCCAGTCCGGCAGCCCGTTCACGGATAACCTCCCCGGTCGCTGCTGCGTATTGTACCCGCAGAGGATCCTTCATGCTCATTGTATTGCGGAACATCTGAACGAGCCCCTGACAATAAGAAGTGAGCAGAGTATTCCGCTGCCCGGCCTTTAGGATGGAATCAGGATTATTTCCGTCTACGGGATAAATCGACTCAGAAGCATAGGAAGCGATTACATCAGCAAAAACCGGTGCGATATCTGTTTTAAACTGACGGACTTTTTCTGCTGTCAGCTCCGGCGTGTCGTCAGGCAAACGGTGGATTTCCCCCATTCTCTTGAAAAAACGGTCAAACCGCTGCCCATATTCTCTCCTTTTTCCGGCCATCTCCGGGCTTATGGCCTGATCAAAAGTCATATTCTCTTCTGCCATCATCATCCCAATCGCGAATCCGGCCGGAACATTTTCACGGCCAATATTTTTGAGGATATGGTCAGCTGGTTTTATGTACAAAGTATGTACCTCATTTGGTGTCTTGTTAAATACATCCTTTATGTGCTGGTCAAAAATATCTTTGCCGTGCCGTGCCTCCAGGGCCGCAGTCTGTAGTTCCCTCTTGCGGGCCCGCTCGATCAGCTTATCCGCAAATTCGGATGTTTCCTGATGCAGGAGGAATTAAAGCGTTTAAATAGCTGTTTGTACCAGGCAGGTTTTTGGGGAATTGTGATGGATTGGGGGGTGGATACCGGGAAAATGGCGCTGCAGTGACCGTCCGTATGCTGGATATACGGTACCTTGGTCGAATGGAAATCTACCATATCCACAGAAATCCTGGCCATGGCATCGGTAAGACGCTCGCGATAGTTGGTTTGGTCAACCGGAGGAGAGAACAGCTTTTTTCCGTTGACGTAAAGGGAATTCAGAAAATCCTGGACGAGAGCCGCTTCCTCGTTCGGGAGAGGCGCGTTTGGCTGACTTCTGTAGTTTTCATATATGGAAGGCATGTTCATTAGTTTGGAAAACATCAGGAATGCTTTGTCACGTCCCGCAGGGGAGTTTGTGCCGGAATTAGAAACAGTATTTATATAATCCTGATATTCGCGCTGTTCCAGCTGGTTCATGTCCGTAATCATAAAATAAATGCTCCTTTTTTTGTGGTGTGGATTTGAAATAAATGCTTCTGGAAGTAGTTTACCAAATCAGCAGAGACATTTCAATTAACTGGCAAAACTAGAGATATTTTGGCAAAAAAAATAATGGTTTGCATTTTTCTGCCAAAAAAATGCTTGTTTTGCCAAAAGGTTGATTTCTCTGCGGGAATTATATTAAAGTAAGTCTAACAGCAGCACCAGAAAATATCATTTATAGAGAAAGAGGAGGAGACATATGCCGGGAACAAATCAGACAGGGTATCAGGGCGGAACTGTCAAAGTACAGCAGCCGACAGGGGGAACGTGGGGCAGCTTTCTGGGGAATATGCCCATTATTACAAAGGACCAAGTCAATCATATAGAGGAGTATACCGATATCAATGCGCAGATACGGGAAGAACAGTCTGACGGTAAATCGTATCTCGACATGGCCAAAGAGTGCTTCAGGGAAATCTTTGGACAGGGTTATGAGGAAGAAAATTTTCCTTTTACAAAAGAAACGGTAGATAAGGCCATGACCAACATGTATGTGGACGGCCAGACCTACAGGGAGCGATTTGAAATTGGAGATATTACAGAGGATAATTACGAACTTGCGATATGCCACATGTATTTCCAGATGACCACGGGCGCTATCGCTGCCAGCCATCAGCGGAATGGATTGGAGATGTATGGAGGTCCGATGAAAGTTACGGTCTTAAATACCTCCACAGCCACAGCAAAGCTTTTTACCGCTGTCGTACCGCAGGAACCGAAGCCTGTGGAAGAACCTCGCCAGCCAAATGGATGGAAAAGGTTCTGGAACCGATTTGGCTTTTACAAAAAGGATATGCAGACATACCGGGATAATTTGAATCGGTACAATGACTATGTGGCAGATAAAGCGGTGTATGATGAAAAGGTAAGAAAGACCCAGGCGGAAGCGGAACAAATGGAGCAGAAACTGGTGGAACGGGACGGCATATCGGAAGAGCGAAGAAACCAGGTGCATGCGGTCATGCGGAATCAGGAAAAGCGAAGAGAACTGCATGAGGCGGCAAAAGAGGTGTTCGATCAGATGCCGAGTACAAACGAATCGACACAGCTCGCTGAGGTTAAACAATATATTCCTGACTACGATGATTGGAAGTCTAAACCATTTATGAGCGGGATGGGGAGGCCTGGTTCCCTGAGAAACCAAATACTGGCCTATATGGCGGCTGCCAATGATATGACGCTTGAAGAGGCTTTGGCTGCACCGCTGGAGATGAAGCAGAAGGCCGGAGGGGAATTTAAAAAACTGTTCATGGAGAAAAAAACGCGCAAACGGCAGCGGACAGAGGATCTGCTGCGCAGCCGAATGCACCAAAAACAGCCCCTGAACTGGACAGGGAAATGGATGAAGCGGCAGATGCCCTTGCAAAGATATATACACACTGGGGAAAGGAGCAGATAAAACCTGTGGATGTTTTGGACCCGAAGAGTATCCGGGAAAATGCCGCTCATGATATACAGCTTGGATTGATTGGTATGGATATCGGGCAGATGCTCAAAGACGGGGTGGAACTGACGAAGAGAGTGAAAGATAGGATGGGGGAGAACTTTGCTGAAAAAAAGAGTGCCTTTGGGGCGGCGAGAGCAGCAAGCGGACCGCTGCAACGCCTTTGCAGTATATATCGCATGGATGAGTTTAAGGATGGAAATGTACCTGTTACGGTAATGAGACCGACAGATGCGGCCACTGCGCTTTTTTGTGGAGAACGGATTGATAACCGTATAGCGGGAAAATGTCTGAAGGATATGAAGGCACAGGATATTAATTATGTTATGGCTGCAAGCAAGATGGACGATGATACTCCTGAAGACATCTGCAATGTATTGAATGGAAATAGCTCCCGTATACCTGGAAAATTGAAGATGAATTATATGGTCAGGTGCGCTTCCGAGAGGCCCTTGAAAGTGGCGGAAGAACCGGAGAGAAGGCGAATATCCATAGACGAGTTGGCCGGACAGAATGTGCCGCAGCGGAATGCGGCTGTGGAAAGACAAAGGCAGCATACCCCGAATCAGCGTGCGGTGAATCAGCCTGCTGCGAACCGGCAGGCGGCACGCCGTTGAATCGTATGTGTTTTGGTGAAAGGACAATCAGAACCCAAAATAGAAAAGCAGTAAACATCTTTTTATCATAGCGTGTGGCTATCCGGCGGAATGCTTTGAGTCTAAGAAAATATCTTTCTGCTAAATGCCTTTCTTTATATAGCCACCAGTCACACCGCCGTTCAAATTTGGCTCCTTTCCTGGAAGAAATCGTTGACTCACCTCCGCAGCTATGGCCGATTTCATTTTTCCAGTTCCGCTTCCAAACGGAGGACACGGAGGATATTGTCAAGAATGCCATCATCCAGCCATTTACGGAATGTTGCTTTATTCGGACAAACTGCAAAACAGTGGCGGGATTCTAATCCCGGCAAGAAAGGGAATATGAGGGATGAGGCCACAATTCAGCAGCTTCTGGTACTGGCGAATATGGAGAGCTATAATGCAGTTCTGATTGAACAGGGGAGAGTACAATCGGAAAGACTGATTTTATAGTATTTTTAGACTTACTTTAAGTATTTTGTCTTTTTTATTTAACAATAGCTTTTAGAATAAGGATAATTTCATAGAGCTCAATTAAGATACGCCTGTGAAATTAATTTATTGTAAGCAGAAAGGAGAAACCATTATGAAGAAGAACAAAACAGCTGCTGTAACTAAAATTTTGTGTGCGATTCTGGTATTGGGAGCCACAGGTATCACAGCATATGCGGAAAATACAACACCGCCATCTTCGGCTGTATCATCGGCTCCGGCGCCATCCCAAGCGGCCGAAAATGACACGGAGGACGATGCAAAGCAGGCGGAGCTGGCGGCTCAGGCCAAAATCACGGAGGCAGATGCCGTAGCGGCTGCTCAGGCTGCGAATCCTGGGTATACATTTACGGTAAAGGAACTTGAAAATGAAAATGGAACGATCTTCTACAGCTTGAAAGGAACGGACGCCAACGGAACGAATATCAAATGCCATGTCAATGCGATGGACGGCAGTGTAAATACCAAAGCGGACGACCAGGAAAATGATGCGGAAGACGCTGCAAAACAGGCGGAGCTG
>ERZ1643249.3329-NODE-3329-length-14212-cov-4.055662_pt1 | contig 14212 bp, 12 predicted proteins | sample MGYA00579263_ERZ1643249 | MGnify/ENA primary metagenome ERZ1643249 (study PRJEB29033, sample SAMEA4952264) | chicken gut metagenome | biome: Broiler Chicken; feature: Gastrointestinal Tract; material: Caecum | place: Ireland | collected 2018 | study: Broiler...
AGAGCACTTGCCGCCCGAAGTCGACGTCCTCCCAGCGCAGACCGCCAAGTTCCCCCAGCCGCAGCCCCGTAAACAGGGTCAGAAGCACCCCCAGACTTACGCCGTCCTCCGCCGAGAGGAGGGAACGCTCCATCTCCCGCCTGTTCTCCTCCGCGAAGATCTCCGTCGTCCGCGCCTTTTTCTGCGGATAGCGTATCCCGTCCAGATTGGGACAGGCATAGCCGTTCTGCTTCCCGAACGCGAAGATCTCCTTTGCCACGCACAGCGCGTCCGTCACCGTCTTGGGCGAAAGCCCCGTCCCCTTTTTTCCGCCGTTTCCCAGGAGCCATCTCGCCAGCCCGTTGACCGCCGCGCAGTCGAGTTTTGTCAAAAGACAGCCGCCCAGGTATGGGACGAGATAATTTTTGATCGTCTTGTTATAGAGCGTATAGGTCGATTCGCGGACGGAAAAGCGCACGTCGGCAAGGAACATGGCGGCAAGGGCGGAAAAAGTCCCCGCCCTCTGCCCGGGCGGGGAAAAGGTCTCCGGCGCCGCCTGCGCCTTCTTGCGCCTCTCCTTTGCCTCCGCATAGCTCTTTCCGTAAACATAGCCGTATTTCGGCTTCCCGTCCTCATATTTCCGGATATACCGCGCCTCCCACCGTCCGTCCCTGCGCCTGAAAATATTCTCTCCTTTGCGTGGCATCCTCTTTCTCCTTTGTATGGCGGCGAGCCGTTTTTGCCTCTTCCGCCGCCCTTCGGGCGCAATCGGAAAGCCGCGCTCCTCGTCGGAGCGCGGCTTGCGGATTTTTTCGGGATAAGGTCAGCGGGAGATGCCGAGAAAAAACGCGGGACGGTGAAAACTGCCGCACAGGGTGGGGTTGAGCGCATACAGGCGCTGATCGCCGTTCGCGCGTTTGTCCAGGCGGAAGGCGTTCATACGCGCCTTGTCGGGGGCGAATCCGATAAGCGCGGAAAGGGGCAGTTCGATCTCCGCCCGCCAGCCCCCTTCGCGGAGCGCCGTTTTTGCCCGGAAAGCGGGCGGGATCTTTTCGAGCGCGCCGTTCTTCACGCCGTCCGAGCGGATGTTCCCGTAAAAACGGACGCCGTAGGGAGAGACTTCGAGTTCCTTATAAAAGGTGAGGTCGCCGTCGGGGGAGAGGAACACCTCCACGGCGTCCCCTTCGTAAATATTTTCGTTGTCCGCCGCAAAAGGGCTGACGATCTCATCGTCGTCGACGTCGAAAAAGAAGCGGAGATTTTCCCCTTCGCGCACAAAGCGGAAACGGCACTCCCCGTTCTCCGCGCCCGTCACGTTTTCTTTCAGCAGATAAACTGTATTTTCTCTGATCGCAGACATGTTCCCCTCCTTATCCCAGGTACGTCAGGATTTCGGCGGCGTTGGTGTCCGGTTTTACTTTTTCCATGACCTTCTCTATCCTGCCCTCTTCGTCGATGAGAAAGGTCGTGCGGACCACCCCCATCGACGGCTTTCCGTACAGTTTTTTCTCCTGCCAGACGCCGTAGGCTTCGATCGCCCTGCTCTCGGAATCGGACAAAAGCAGAAAGGGCAGGGAATATTTCTCCGCGAATTTCGCGTGCGAAGAGACGCCGTCCTTGCTGATGCCGATCACGACGACCCCCTTTTCGAGAAAGGCGTCATGGGACGCCGCGAAGGCGCACGCCTGCCGCGTACAGCCGGGCGTGTTGTCCTTGGGATAAAAATACAAAACCACCTTTTTGCCCCGGAAATCGGACAGGGAAACTTGGTTTCCGTCCTTGTCGGGCAACGTAAAATCGGGTGCAGTCATTCCTTTTTCAAGCATAAAAATACCTCCGTAAACATAATCCTGTCGGGCGAAACCGTTCAGAGCAGGCGGTTTACCTTCTCCCGGAACGCCCTGTGCCACGCCGCGCTTCTCGGATATACGTTCAGACCTTCGACGCCCTCTTCGCGCAGCATGTCGAGGACGAACGCCCTGCCCCGCTTTTCTTCCAGCGCGCGGAGGGCGAGACAGTCCTGCATTCCGTCGTAAAAGACTTCGCAGCGCAGGGAGGGAATCGCGCCGTCCCTGCCCTTACCGTCTTTGTCCGCCTTTACGGGATAGACCATAAAGCTGTCCCCGCCCGGGAAAAATCCGCCGCCGTTTGTGTCCTCATAGGGATCGATTTCGAACAGGGAAAGTCCGGAATTGTAAAAATCGAATCCCCAATGCAGGAATCCCCTGGCACCCGACAGGTAGAGCTGGATGCCCCAGATGCGGTTGCGCTGGGAGGGCATCCCGAGAAAGCGGTTGGAATAATAGCCGTTCCCCGGCTGACAGCAATAATAGAGGAGGATGTCCGAAACCCCGTGTTCCAAAAAGGTATTGGCGCCCGGCGTATAGACGACGGGCATATCCACCGCTCCCTTTTCGTAAAACTCGTACTCGCTGAGCGCGTCCATCGTCCGCATCTTTCCGATATGCGCTTTCACGATATCCCGGCAGCGAAGATACTGCCCGATATGCTGTGCGCCCGGCTCGTCCGTCAGATGTACGAAACACCTCTCTTCCATGCCCTTTTCCCGCACGAACGCGGTGAGGCGGGGGAGAAATTCCCCGAGAAACGCCCGGTACTCTTCGCTGTCCGCCCCGGTCTTCCAGCCGAAGATCTGCGTTTCCTTCCCCCCTTTTTCCGCCATGATCTTGGGGCAGAACTCCCCGCCCCACTGGGTGAACAGGTGGCTGAATTCGAAATATTTTATCCCGTGCGCCGCCGCAAAGTCCATGAACTTGTCCAGCGCGGAAAAATCGAAGGCATATTTCCCGCCCTCCGCCTTTACGCCGACCAGCTGCGCCGTCCGCCGCTCTCCGCCCGGCTCGGTGTCGAGGGGCGGCGTGAACAGCGGGGTCAGCAGCATGGTGTTGCCCGCGCGCACATATACTTTCAGATACTCTGCAAACACGTCGTAAAAAGCGTCCGAAAAGGGCTTTACGCCGTGCTGCGCTTCGATTGCGTCGTAGTGCATCCAATGGGTGACGATATAGTCGTTTTCCGCGAGCCTGCCCGGGCACACTTCAAGGAGATAGCTGTATTCGCCCAGGGTTTCTCCGTTCATGTCCGAAACTTTCAGGCCGATTTCGTGCTTTCCGACGGGCAGCCCCTTTTCGCCGCCCTCCGCCGTGATCCAGACCGATTTCCAGAGCCCGACCGGCAGAACCAGCCCGCTCCCGTCCCAGGGCAGGAGGACATCGGGGAAAAGCCCGGGCGCCGTGCGCTCGTAATAGTCGTCCCCCTCCCCCTGAAAGGCAATCGTGCAGGGCACGTCTCTGACGAGGCGAAGGGAAAGAAATTCTTTCAGATCGCCCGAACACTCCACGCGCACCCGCCGCAGCGTCCCGCCCGTCTCGTTTTTTAAGGCGAGCTGAAAATGAAAACGCTCGTTCGGGAGCATGGAATTTTCCCGCTCCTCTTCAAGCCCCGCCGCGTCGGCGTACACCTTTGCCATCGAGCTTACCGTAAGCCCCGAAATCGCCTTTTCCATATTTTCCCTCCGGAAAATTTCTCTTTTTCTATCTTACCACACTTCGCCGCAAAAAGCAAGGCTTTCGCCGAAATTCCCCCGAATTTATAAAAATGTGGCGATGAAGCTGCGGTAAAAATTAACGGAGAAACATTTTCGAGATAGCCCTTGTTTTCTAAGCCGAGCGCCACGTTCATTTGACGACCTGCCATCCGCCGCATCCCTTACTTGCTGCCCGTAAACGGCTCCCCGGGGCAATCAATCACCGACTGTATATTTTCTTTGTCATTTTGAATTGATCTTTTATGTACTCCTTGATTGCCTGAATGTTTTTGCCTGTCGTCGTGACCTACTGCAATGAACAAAGCGTATGGGTTCGGACAACCTATACGCTTTATCGTTATTTGTTGAAATTATATCAAGATATATATTAGCCTATTGATTATTAAAACTGCCGTTTTTCCAAAATCAAATTCTCCGGTCTCTCATAACCCTACCCCCCTTGATATATTTTTATTACACATTATTTTTCACGCCAAACCATCAACCCGGGCATTGTCAGATTGTAAAAAATAACACCGCCGATCTCGGTCTTTGGTACTACCAATACATCAATTTTTCGAAAGTCATCTCTCACGTCGACGACAACACACTCCCCGTATGTGCCAAAATATTCCTCGATATAGACACCGCTGATGTCAGCCGACGGATAATCTTGCTTTATCGTTTGCAAATGTGTTTTCTTTATACTTTCTTCCACTTCTGCACTTAATTTTTCGGGATTCAACGCTATCGGAACAAAGGCACCGTCCTCGCCGCCCTGATAGTAATACGCAATACTTCGCAGTTCTTCAACAGAAAGCCAACCGTGTACATACGCCTCTTGTAATGTATAAAACGCACCTTTGCCATCACCGCATCCGGCAAGCATACCTAATCCCGAAACGATTGTCAAACATAAAATAAAAGCCCGTGCAATCCACGCAATTATGCCTCTTTTCATAAATAAACGGTTATTCCCCATCATTCACCTTGCACAATATAAAAATCCGCAGTCTTTCACATCTCTTTCCAAAAACGAGCAAAAAGTATAAAATATTGTCGAACAATTATTTTCCCGGCAGACAAAACACTTCATGGAGCGTTCCCAACAGTCTCTCTGCTCGTTGGCTGTTTTTGCAAGACACAACAAAATCTTGCCGGCCCCCTATTTCTCTCCCGCTCAACTTCCGCCCGTACACATATATTACTATAACTTTCATCTTCTGTCAATATGCAACGTAAAAATTTTTTTTATTTTTTTGCTCGCCGATAATCTTTACTTCTTCATCCAACTGTATCGATTTCTTCTTAAAAGCATCGACCGGAATCGTTCCATAAGGGACTTCGTAACGATAAACTGCCCCCCGGACTATCCGAGGGATAATCTTTGCACAGAAAAAGACGGGGAAACGCTTTCGTTCCCCGCCTTTCGCGCACCGCCGATTTTATTTTGTCAAAGGGCGCCCGAGCGCAATTCTTCCAGCTTTTTTCGCAGCGCGCGTTCCGCCTCTTCCGGATCGGAGATCCCCTCCGTCGCCTTTTCCATGGGACAAAGATCGGTGCCCGCGCGGTTGATGATGCGTTCCGCGAGCGCGCCGAAGCGGACGGGAATGCCGTGCGCTTCCAAAAGAGAACGTCCGCCCTTTCCCAGCACGTCGGCGTACAATCCGCCGATGCCGAGACGGACGTACAGAAATGCCGCCGCCCTGCCCACGATCTTATCCGCCGCAAAACCGCCCTTAAAATCCGCGCCTTCGTCCAGAAGGCGGATGAGGGGACGGATGCCCCGTTCCGTACTCGTAAAAATCCTTCCGTCCTTTTCGAGCACGCAGGTATATCCGCCCTCTTTCAGCAGCTTTTCCGCTCTTTCCGTGCCGTTTTCCCTACCGTTCATTCGCTTATCCTCCCCGCGCCTTCCTTTTTATAAGCCCGTATCCCGCACGCAAACCGCTCCAGGCCCTCTTTCAACAGGCTCTTGGGGCAGGCGGCGTTGAGGCGCACGAAGAACCTGCCCTCCCCGCGGTACTGATCGCCCGGATTGAGGTACAGCCCCGTCTTTTCGCGCAGAAAGGAACAAAGGTCATCCGAATCGGACGTCACCTTCCCGCAGTCCAGCCAGAGCAGATAGGTCGCTTCGGGCGGAATCAGCCCGATTTCCGGCAATTCGCGGGCGAGAAATTCCGCCGCGAATTTCTTGTTTTCCGACAGGTACGCGCGCAGGGCGTCCAGCCATTCCCCGCCCGACGTGAACGCCGCCACCGTCCCCGCCACGGCGAAACAGTTGGGCTCGGCGACTTCGTCGCTGTTGAGCCCGCGCACGATTTTGTTGCGGAGGACGGGGTCGGGAATTGCCACGGCTGCCGATTGCAGCCCCGCAATGTTGAACGCCTTGCTCGCCGAAAGGCAGACGATCGCCCTCCCCGCGCATTCGGGAGAGACGGAGGCATACGGGACGTAATCCGTCCCCGGATCGGTCAGGTCGCAGTGGATCTCGTCCGAAAGCACCGTAACGCCGTACTTTCCGCACAGCCGCCCGATCTCAAAAAGTTCCTCTTTCGTCCAGATCCGCCCGACGGGATTGTGCGGGTTGCACAAAATCATCATCGTCGTCAGGGGGCGGGCGAGTTTCTCTTCGAGATCGGCAAAATCGATGCGATACCCGTCCGCCGTCCGGACGAGCGGGCTTTCGAGGACGACCCTGCCCGCGTTCTCCACGGAATGGAAAAAGATGTCGTAGACGGGCGTCATGAGAAGCACCCGATCGCCGACGTTCGTCACCCTTTTCACCGCGGAAGAAATTGCGGGGACGACGCCCGTGGCAAAGCACAGCCAGTCCTTTTCCGCCTTCCAGCCGTGCCGCCTCTCCCACCAGCCGCAGACCGCCTCATACCATTCGTCGGGCACGCCCGCATAGCCGTAAACGCCCGTCTCCGCGCGCGCTTTTATCGCTTGGACAACGGCGGGCGCCGTGCGGAAATCCATGTCCGCCACCCACATGGGCAGCTCGCCCTCTTTCACGTCCCATTTCAGGGAATCCCTCCGCCGGTCGACGAGTTCGTCGAAATCGAATTTCATATTCTGCTCCTCTTGCCTCCGTAAATTAAGCCGTCGCGCCGCAAATCGCGCACAACCTTCAAACCGCGCAAAACGGCGCGTTCATTACGCGCCGAAAATCCGCTTTGCTTCACGCATGTTTTCGATGACTTTCACGCCGAACGGACAGCGTTTTTCGCAGGCGCCGCAGGCGATGCAGTCCCCCGCCTTCGCGGAAAGGGCGGCATAGTGTTCGCGCACCGTCTCCGGAACGCTCCCCTGCGCCTTCGAAAGATTGAGGAATTTGGTCACCGAAGCGACGTCTATCCCCTTGGGACAGGGCGCGCAGTGCCCGCAGTACATGCAATGCCCCTTCCAGCTGATCTTGGGGAAGGTGGCGAACACCGAAGCGTAATCTTTTTCGGCGTCCGAAGCGCTCTCGTAGGCGAGCGCGTCCGCAAGCTCCTTTTCCGAATGGGCGCCGATCATGACCGACGACACGGCGGGACGGGTGAGGGCGTAATGGATGCACTGTGCCGGCGTGAGCGCTTTGCCCGCGGGCGAACTGTCCGTGAGCAGATCGCCGCCCCCGTACACCTTCATGACGGTGATGCCCACCCCCAGCCGCTGGCAGGTTTCGTACAGCTCTTCGCGGACGGGGTCGAGATTGAAGAGGGGCTTTTCGTAGCTCTCCTCCGCAAACAGCTTGTCCACGTCCTCGTCGCCGGGCAGGAGGTCGTAGCAGGGATTGACGGAGAACATCAGCACTTCGACAAGCCCGCTCTTCACCGCCTCCAAGGCGACGACGGGATTGTGGCTGCTCATGCCGATATGGCGGATTTTGCCCTCTTTTTTCAGCTTTCGGGCATATTCCGCGACGCCGCCCTCCGTCACCTGTTTCCAGGTGGCAGCGGAATCGACGTAATGGATCATGCCGACGTCGATATAGTCGGTGCCGAGATTTTTCAGCATCTTTTCGAAGGAGGGAACGACTTCGTCCATCCGGCGGGTCGCCTTGTACTGCCCGTTCTGCCAGACGGTGCAAAGGTGCGCCTGGTAGACGAAATCCTTCCGGCGGCCGCCCACGGCGCGACCGACGCGGACGTGCATGTCGGGATCGGGGCTGTACAGATCCATGACGTTTACGCCGCCCTCAAAGGCGCGCGCGAACATCCTTTCCGTAAACGCCCCGTCCTTTTCGAGAAACCCTTCGCAGCCGAGCCCGATCTCGCTGACTTTCAGCCCCGTACCGCCCAAATTTCTGTAAATCATAGTTTTCCTTCCGAATACCTTCGTTTCTCTCCGACCGGTCTTATTTGCGGTCGCGGTTCATGAGCGCGCGAAGCCCCATGACGAGGAAGGGCACGACGACCGCCTGCAACACGAGACCCAGAAGCCCCGCCTGAATCTGCGACCAGACGACGGCAGCCGACAGGGAAGAGACTCCCTGGAACGCCGCCGCGAGCGCGAGGAAGAAGAGCCTGCCGCTCACCTGCGCGAGCAGGACGGCGGGAAACGCCATCCAGCCGTTCCGGGCGATCTTTTCGGAGAACAGACCGGAGACGACGGCAAACGCCGCGAGTTCCGCCATCATATAGGGAAGGCGCGCCGCCGCGGGCATCGCGTTGCCGGCAAGGGAAGTGAAGGCGAAGCTGACGAGCGGGGAAAGCAGCCCCACGCCCAGCCCCCAGCGCCAGCCGAGAAGGCAGCCGCCGAGAAGGACGGGCAGATACATGGGCAGCCACCGGACGCCCCCCTGCGCCCCCGCGAAGAGGTGGACGATCTGGGGCAGGATGACCGCGAGCGCGACCACGCCCGCCGAAATAAAGGTCTTGACGGCGATTTTCACGCCCGGTTTTACGTTGTGTCTTGCAAGTACCGATTCAATCATTTTATTTTACTCCTTTCCGTGTATTTTTGCGATATTTTATGTATTCCGCCATGCTTCCGTCCTGAAAGCGCCGGACGACTTTCACCCGCGCAGGCGCGCCGTGAAATCCTTCATCATTTCGGAAATTTTGATCTGCTGCGGGCAGACCTTTTCGCAGCTGCGGCAGCCGATGCAGGCGCTCGGCCATTTGTCCTCCGGCAGGGCGCTGAGCGCCATGGGCGCGATGAACCCGCCGCCCGTAAAGCGATGCTCGTTGTACAGCTTGATGATCTCGGGGATGTCCAGCTGACGGGGGCAGTGGCTCGTGCAATAGCGGCACGCCGTGCAGGGCAGGACGGATTTTTTGTACATGTTTTCCGCCATGCCGAGAAGGAGGGTGCGCTCCTCTTCCGTGAGCGGCTTTTCCTCTTCAAACGTGGCGATGTTGTCCTTGACCTGTTCGAAATCGGACATCCCGGAGAGGATCACCTTGACTTCGGGAATGCCGAAAAGGAAGCGGAACGCCCAGGCAGGGATGCGTTCATCGGGGCGCAGGGACTTCAAAAACGCCTCATTTTCGGGCGAGAGAGACGCCAGCTTGCCGCCCCGCAGCGGCTCCATGACCCAGACGGGAATGTTCCATTTTTTCAGAAGCTCCACCTTGTCTTTCGCGTCCTGGAAATCCCAGTCGACATAGTTTATCTGCAGCTGGCAGAATTCCATGTCCTTCCCGTACTTGTCCAAAAACCGCCCGATGACGGGCAGGGCGCCGTGCGCGGAAAAGCCGAGATGGCGGATGCGCCCGTTTTCCTTCTGCTTTTTCAGGTAGGCGAAAATGCCGTGACTCTCGTCCAGATAGGCGTCGATGTTCATCTCGCAGACGTTGTGGAAGAGGTAGAAATCGAAATGGTCCGTGCGGCACTTTTTCAGCTGCGCTTCGAAGATCTCCTCCACTTTGTCGATGTTTCCGAGATCGTAGCCGGGGAACTTGGTGGCGAGATAAAAGCTGTCCCGCGGGTACGCCGAAAGAATTTTGCCCACGGCGTTTTCCGATTCGCCGTCGTGATACCCCCAGGCGGTGTCGAAATAATTGACCCCGTGCCGGATGGCATAATCGAACATCTCCGCCGCCGTCTTTTCGTCGATCTTTGCATACTCCCCGTCCAGAACGGGCAGACGCATCGTGCCGAATCCGAGCGCGGACAGCTTTATGCCCTGAAAATCTCTGTAAATCATATTTTCAACCTCCGTTGTTTCATTGACTTTTCTATTGAATACACCTTGCCTTTGCCCTTTCCGTTCGCCCGACGAATACGTCGGAAACGGCGTTCACCTCAACCCTGCCCCTATCCTTTTCAGCCGGCTTTTTCCGAACGGGCGGGCGAAATCTTTCCGAGCGCGCCGAGCGCTTCCCCCGCGCTTCCGCGGCGGACGATACGGGTCGCCGCAGGGTCCGCCTTGTCCTTTTCCACGATGATCTCCCCGAATTCGTCGGCGCAGATATAGCCGGAAGAGGGATTTTTCACGCTGTCGACCCTGCCGACGATCTCCGCGTGTACGGAGGAATATTCGAACGCCAGCGTCGTATCGATGAGCTTGCAGTTCTTCATCACGAGATTTTCGACGTAGCAGAGCCCCTGCAAACTCTCGACGGTGCAGTTGATCAGGGTCAGGTTTTTCGCGTTCCAGCCGAGATATTCGCCCGAAAGCAGAGAATCGTACACCGTCACGTTTTCGCTGTTCCAGAAAGCGTCCTTCGTCAGCATCTTCGCGCCGCGGATGACGACGTTTTTCGCCCCGTCAAAGCCGTAATTCCCCGTCAGGGTGAAATCGGAAATTTCCATGTCCCGCGCGTTCATCGCGAAATAGTCCCCCTTCGCCGCCACGCGGGTCAGACGGACGTTTTTACAGCTCCAAAGGGTCTCCTGCGCGTCGGAGAGGACGACGTCCTCCAAGTCGATTCCGTCGCAGCGGCGGAAGGTCTTGGGCGCTTCGATCGTGCAATTTTTCATGGAAATGCCCTTCGTGTACCACACGCCCGCGCGCGCCGTATTCAGGAGAGTGCAGTTTTCCAGCCGGATGTCCTCCCCGTACCAGAGGGGGTATTTCCATTTGAAAATCGTCCCGTAAAGGCGGATGTTCGCGCTCTCCTTCAAAGGGGATTCCCCGTCCGCGAAAACGCTGTCGTAAATTTCCAGATCCCTGCCCTGGAAGAGCGCCCGCTCTCCCGTCAGATGTGCCTGTCTTATCTCTTTCACGTTCCTCACTCCTTTTTGTGCCCCGCCCTTCGGCGGCGGTTTGCCTTTTTCGGTTATATTATATCACATTTTCCCCGCCTTGGCAAATACTTTTCTTTTATGCCTTACCATGCGTTTCAGCTATAATAAGCGCCTTTCCCGTACGGAGGCGCTTATCGTAAAGATATAAAAATCGTATAAATTTCGGATCAAAAGACGGATTTCCCGACGATCGTCGCCGTCGCCTTGTCGCCGTTTACGACGAGATAGGCATAACTGCCGCCCTCGCCCGCGGGCGCTTTCAGCGAGCCGGGATTGACGAGCAGAACGCCGTTCACTTCGCCGACGAACGCGCGGTGGGTGTGCCCGTACAGCGCGACGCCGCACCCCCTTTTCTTCGCCTCTTCCGCGAGCGCGGTCAGCCCCGATTTCACGCGGTAGCGATGCCCGTGGCAGAAAAAGACGCGCACGCCCTCCACGTCCAGCTCCCATTCGGACAGGGCGGGATACAAATCGCAGTTCCCCTGGCAGACGAAGGTCTTTTCCGGGTATTGCGCGGAGACATCCCGCATGTCCGCCGCGCCGTCGCCGAGATGGAGGACGTAGTCGTTTTCGGCAAACAGCCTTTCCAGCCGCCGTATGCCCTCCCTGTGCCCGTGCGTGTCCGAAAGGATCACCATCGTCTTCATTCTTTTTTCTCCTCTCCGGCGTTTTCTCCGAGCTTTGCGACAAGATTTTTCAGGGCGCGATAGCGGTGGGAAACGGCGTTTTTCTCCGCCGCCGAAGCCAGGCCGAAAGATTTTTGCAGATCGTCGCTGAAAAACAGGCTGTCGTACCCGAATCCGTTTTTCCCCGTCTCTTCGAAGAGGATATGCCCGTACGTCCTGCCCGCGGCGGTCACTTCCCTGCCGTCGGGATACACGAGCGCGACGGCACTTTCGAAATACGCCCGGCGATTCGTTATCCCCTTCAGATTTTCGAGCAGCCTGGCGCGGTTTGCCCCGTCGTCGCCGTGTCCGCCCGCATACCGCGCGCTGTACACGCCGGGCGCGCCGCCCAGCGCTTCCACGCAGATGCCGCTGTCGTCCGCGAGCGCGGGACAGCCCAGCGCCTTTGCCGCCGCCCGCGCCTTGATGAGGGCGTTTTCTTCGAACGTTCTGCCCGTCTCTTCGACCTCCCCGTCGAAGCCCGCTTCTCTTTGCCCGATCACTTCCCGATCGGGAAAAATTTCCGCGATCTCTCTGAGTTTATGCGCGTTGCCCGTCGCCACGACCAGCCTTTTTTCTGCCGCCATATCCTGTCTCCTTCTCTTAAAGTATTTTTTCGTAGGCAATCCGTTCGGTACCGTCCTCTATGATCACCCTGCCGCACTCCGTAAAGCCGTTTTTGACGAGCGCGCCGCGCATCGCCAGATTGTCTTTGTGGGTGTCCGCGCGCAGGCTTTTACAGCCGTTTGCCGCAGCCAGGGATTCGGCGAACGCATACAGCTTCCCCGTCAGCCCGCATCTTCGGAACTGACTTTTCACGCACACGCGGTGTACGGCGAGATAGTTTCCGCCCTCTCCCGTCAGCCATGCCCCGCCGTAAATTTTGTCGTAATTGGGTTCGCGGGAGACGACCGCCATGCTCGCCGCGGGTACGCCGTCCGCTTTCAGAAGGTAAGAGGTGCCCGCACGGATATCCGCCAGCACGTCGCAAAGGGCGGGATAGCCGTTCTGCCACTGATCGACGCCCGACGCGCGCAGAAAGGCGCTGCCTTCCCGGTACATTTCCGCCACCGCCGCCGCGTCCTTTTCTTCGGTTTTTCCGATTTCGAATTTCATAGATACCCATTATAGCATACGCCGGGAAAAAAGGCAACCTTATCCGCCCGTCTGCGCGCAATCCGTTCCCTCATTTTCCCTTTTCTTTTTCCTTTCCGCCCGCGCCCATCCGCATGGAGTTGAGCACGGCGAGCAGCATGACGCCCACGTCTCCGAACACCGCCAGCCAAAGGGGAAGCACCCCCGCGGCGCCCAGACCGAGAAAGAGCACTTTCACGCCGATGGAAAAGACAATGTTCTCTTTGACGATGCGGCGGGTCTTGCGGGCGATTCTGATACAGCGCGGGACGCCGCGCAAGTCGTCCGAAAGGAGCACCACGTCGGACGCCTCCACCGCCGCCGCGCTGCCCAGCTTGCCCATGGAAACGGAACAGTCCGCCGCCGCCATCACGGGCGCGTCGTTGATGCCGTCCCCGACGTATAAAAGCGCCCCTTCTTCTTTCAGCGCCTCCGCGCATTCCAGCTTTTCGCCGGGAAGGAGACCGGCATATACTTCGGAAACGCCGAGTTCTTCCGCGATCGCCTTCGCGCGGACGGGATTGTCCCCCGTCAGCATCGCCGTCCGCCGTATGCCGAGCGCGGAAAGTTCCGCAATCGCCTCTTTTGCTTCCGGGCGCACTCTGTCCCCGATCTCGATCCTGCCCAGATACCGGCCGCCGCGAGCCGCGTGAATCTGCGTGTACGGCGCGTCCGCCTCCGGCGCGGCGATGCCGTTTTCCGACAAAAAGGCGGCGCTGCCGACGAAGATCTCCTCCCCGCCGAGACTCGCCCTGATTCCCCTGCCCGCCTCTTCGAAGGCGTTTTCGGCAGCGGCCGCGGCGACGCCCGAAAAAGCGCCCGCGACGGGGTGGGAAGAAGTGCGTTCCGCAGAGGCGGCGACGGCGATCAGCTCTTCCCTGCTCCCTTCATTTGCGGGAAATGCGCCCGCTACGGAAAAGGCGCCTTCCGTCAGCGTGCCCGTCTTGTCGAAGGCGACGACCTTCGCCTTTGCCGCCGCGTCCAGATAGGTCGCGCCCTTGACGAGAATCCCCCCTTTCGCGCACCTGCCGACGCCGGCGAAGTAGGTGAGCGGCACGGAGATGACGAGCGCGCAGGGGCAGGAAATGACGAGAAAATTGAGCGCGGTTTCTATCCAGCGGCGGTAATATCCCGCATATCCGCCGCCTGTGGCCGCGCCGAGAATGAGCGGCAAAAAGATCGCTGCCGCCGCCGCGATCGCGCAGACGACGGGGGTATAGATGCGCGCGAATTTCGCGATGAACTTTTCGGGCGCCGCCTTTTTGGAGGAGGCGTTCTCCACGAGATCGAGTATCTTTTTGACCGCGCTGTCCTCATAGCCGCGGATCGCCTTCATCGAAAACGCGCCGCCGGCGTTTATGCAGCCCGCGAGAATCTCCTCCCCGCGTTCCGCCCTTTTAGGCTCCGATTCCCCCGTGAGGGATTTCGCGTCGAGAAGGGCGCCTCCATCGAGCAGGACGCCGTCCGCGGCGACCCGCTCCCCCGTCCGGACGAACAGGACGTCTCCCGCGCGTATCTCTTCGGGGGAAATGCGCCGCTGCTCCCCGTCCTCCATGCGGACGGCAAATTCGCTTTTGAGTTTGAGAAGTTCCTCCACCGAGCGGCGGGAGGAGCCGACGGCGAGCCCCTGCAAAAATTCGCCGATCTGATAGAGCAGCATCACCGCGGCTGCCTCCGACCATTCCCCGAGACAGAGCGCGCCGAC
>ERZ1643249.3331-NODE-3331-length-14202-cov-4.525977_pt1 | contig 14202 bp, 17 predicted proteins | sample MGYA00579263_ERZ1643249 | MGnify/ENA primary metagenome ERZ1643249 (study PRJEB29033, sample SAMEA4952264) | chicken gut metagenome | biome: Broiler Chicken; feature: Gastrointestinal Tract; material: Caecum | place: Ireland | collected 2018 | study: Broiler...
CAGACGCTGGAGCGGCTCCGGGCCATGCCAGAGCTGGTGGGCATGGGCCTGTTTATCGTGCTGAACTACTTCGGCCAGCGGTTTCTGGTCTTTAAAAAGAAGGACGCGGCCGCGGATACGGAAACGGAAGAACCAACCGACCAAAAGTAAGTCTATCGCCCTGCGGGAGCCTCCGCAGGGCGGTTTTTTCTTTCCGGCGCCGTTTCGGGCATTGACCTGGAGCCTGCTCCAAGTGGTATGCTGGTAGGCAGACAGAAAAAGGAGGCGTTTGCTTTGACCATATCCCAAGTCAGCCAGAAATACGGCATCTCCCCCGACACCCTGCGGTACTATGAGCGCATGGGGGTCATCCCCCCTGTCCCCCGCTCGGCCGGCGGCATCCGGGATTACGACGAGGAATCCTGCCGCTGGATCGAGATGATGCTCTGTATGCGAAAGGCCGGGGTGCAGATTGAAGCCCTTATCGAATATGTCGCCCTGTTCCGGCAAGGGGACGCCACGGCCGAGGCCCGAAAGAATATCCTGGTGGAGCAGCGGGAACGCCTCCTGGAACGGATGGCGGATATGCAAAGCTCCTTGGACCGCTTAAACCGGAAAATCCAGCATTACGAGCAGGTTGTTATCCCAAGGGAAAAAGAATTTTACGGAAAGAAATAATAATTGTTAATTATACAATTTGGAACAGATAGAATTTCAAATAATTGGTTTCCGGCACATTCCAAAGGATGGGATGGTCCGGGGCCTGCTGGCGGGCCTCAATCTGCCGGAGCCGGACGCCGGCGTCCTTGGCCGCATCCTGAAGCATTTTCACAAACAGCTCCTCGGTCATAAAGTGGGAGCAGGAGCAGGTGGCCAGATAGCCGCCCAAGGGCAGGAGCTTCATGGCCCGCAGATTGATTTCCTTGTAGCCCCGGATGGCGCTCTGCACGGTTTTGCGGGATTTGGTAAAGGCGGGCGGGTCCAGGATAATGAAATCGTAGGTTTTGTTGGGGATGGCGGGCAGAAGGTCGAAGACATTGGCGGCCTCGAAGCTCATGCGGCCCTCCAAGCCGTTCCGGCGGGCGTTTTCCTCCGCCATGCGGACAGCCTCCTCGGAAATATCCACCGAATGGACGTGGGCGGCGCCGCCCATGGCCGCGTTGAGGCCGAAGGAGCCGGTGTGGGTAAAGCAGTCCAAAACCCGGCGGCCCTTGCTCAAGCGGGCCACCGCCTGGCGGTTGTATTTCTGATCCAGGAAAAAGCCGGTTTTCTGGCCGTTGGCGCAGTCCACCAGGTACCGGATGCCGTTTTCCACAATCTCCGTGCAGGCGGACGCGGGCGGTTCTTTTCCCGGCAGAGGAAACCAGCCGGTGCCCTGCTCCATGCCCTCCAGTTCCCGGATGGCCACATCGTTGCGCTCGTAAAGGCCGTCAATTTTCTGGCCGTCCTCCTCCAAAATTTTCACAAGCAGGGGGAACAGCAGGTGTTTGACCCGCTCGATTCCCAAAGAAAGGGTCTGGGCCACCAGAAGGTTGGAAAAACGGTCGATGGTCAGGCCGGGAAAGCTGTCGGCCTCGCCGAACACCAGGCGGCAGCAGGAGATATCCTCCCCCATGACGGTTTTCCGGTATTCCCAGGCGTGGCGCAGGCGGCGCTCCCAGAACGACTCGTCAAAGCGGTCGTTGGCGTTGCGGGAAATAAGCCGCACCCGGATTTTGGAACGGCTGTTGTAAAAGCCTGTCCCCAGGTAGGTGCGGCGGCCGCTGAACACGTCCACCAAATCCCCGGCGGCGCAGTCCGGCGGCGTTAGAATTTCGGTATCATAAATCCACGGGTGCCCCTTTTCCACGCTGCGCTCCGCTTTGGGCGTTACATGGACAAAAGGGTAAGGGCGGTCTTGTTTCATAAAAACATCCTCCGTTTGCATTTTGGGCAATTTCATTTCCGTTATGGTTATTGTACCATATTCTTCCCCCTCCGCGCAACCGGCCAAAAACCCGGCGCCTGGTTTTTTAGGAAATTTTTCCGTTGTTCATGACTTTTCCCGCCGCTTGTGGTATACTAAAATTGTAATCACACCCAGAGAGGATGGACCGCCATGAAACTCATATCCTGGAACGTCAACGGCCTGCGGGCCTGCATGGGCAAAGGCTTCGCGGATTTTTTCGCCGCTGCCGATGCGGATATTTTCTGCTTGCAGGAAACCAAGCTGCAATTGGATCAAATCAATTTCCGGCCGGAGGGCTATTGGGAATACTGGAACTGCGCCGAGAAAAAGGGCTATTCCGGCACCGCCGTTTTTTCCAAAACAGAACCGCTTTCCGTGTCATACGGCCTGGGGCTTCCGGAGCATGACGCGGAGGGCCGGGTCATCACCCTGGAATACCCGGATTTTTTCTTAGTCAACGTCTACACCCCCAATTCCCAGCGGGAGCTGACCCGGCTTTCCTACCGCATGGAATGGGAGGACGCGTTCCGGGAATACCTTGTAAAGCTGGATGCCCAAAAACCGGTGATTGTCTGCGGGGACATGAATGTGGCCCACAACGAAATCGACTTGAAAAACCCCAAAACCAACCGCCGCAACGCCGGTTTCACCGATGAAGAACGGGAGAAAATGACGGCGCTTCTGGAGGCCGGGTTCTTGGACAGCTTCCGGTACCTTTACCCGGACAAGGAAGGCGTTTACAGCTGGTGGTCTTACATGTTCAAGGCCCGGGAAAAGAACGCCGGGTGGCGCATCGACTATTTCCTCGTATCTAAAAAGCTGGAAAGCCGCATCCAGGACAGCTTGATCTGCACCGATGTTTTCGGCAGCGACCACTGCCCTGTTGGGCTGGTTTTGAAAGAGGAGGCGTAAAGCCATGGAAGCAGCGCAGGACGAAAAACTCCGCACCCTGTCCCAGTGGGTTTCGGAAAGCCGCCGCATCGTCTTTTTCGGCGGAGCCGGGGTTTCCACCGAAAGCGGCATCCCGGACTTCCGCAGCCAGGACGGCCTTTACAGCCAGCAGTGGGCTTACCCGCCGGAAACCATTTTGAGCCGCACCTTTTTTGACCGGAAACCCGAGGAATTTTACCGGTTTTACCGGGAAAAAATGCTCTGCCCCGAAGCCAGGCCCGGTCCGGCCCATGTGGCCCTGGCCAAATTGGAGGAACGGGGGATCCTGGCGGCGGTTGTCACCCAGAATATCGACGGCCTGCACCAGGCGGCGGGCAGCAAGCGTGTTTTGGAGCTGCACGGCTCGGTTCTGCGGAACTACTGCATGAACTGCGGGAAGTTTTATCCCATGGAGGAAATTCTCCATTCGGAAGGCATCCCCCGCTGTTCCTGCGGCGGTATCATCAAGCCGGACGTAGTTCTTTACGAGGAATCCCTGGACGCGGACACCCTCCGCCAGTCCATCGAGGCCATTTCCCAGGCGGACCTGCTGATTGTAGGCGGCACTTCTTTAGCCGTTTATCCGGCGGCAGGGCTTCTCCAGTATTACCGGGGGCGCCGGCTGGTTCTCATCAACAAAAGCCCCACTCCCTACGACCAAAAAGCGGATCTGTTAATCCGCGGCAGCATTGGGGAAGCCTTAAGCTCCCTCCTTTCTCCCGGGGAGGCAGGCCATGAAATTTGAGTTTAACGCCAAATATAACACCATTGCCGCTTATTCCATCCTGGTCCTCACCATTGTGGCCGTTATCGTGGCGGCCCTGCTGCGGATTGAGGCCATCGCCGCTTTTCTGGGGGACTGCCTGTCCGTTTTAAGCCCCTTTATCTGGGGGTTCAGCATCGCATACATCCTCTGCCCCCTGCTAAACGCCTATGAACGCTGGATTCTCAAAGCCGGGAAAGGGAAAATCAGCGGGAAAGGGGCCAGAAGGCTTGGGGCGCTGGGAGCCTATGTCACCGCTATCATTTTGCTGGCAGTCTTTTTCAGCATCGTCATCCCCCAGGTTGCCCAGAGCGTCGCAAGCCTGGCCCAGCAGATTCCGGCCTGGCTGGCCCAGCTGGAACCCATGGTAACAAACCTGGCGCAGAAATACAACCTTGCAAGCCTGCCGGAGGGGACCGTGGACAAAATTCTGGGGACGGCGGAAGCCTGGATGCAGACCTTTGCCTCCAACCTGACCACCCTGGTGCCCCAGCTTTTTCAGTGGACCATGAGCTTTACCACCGGCATTATCAACATCATTGTGGGCTTCATTGTTTCCCTGTACCTGCTTTTGGATAAAGAACGCTTCTTTGCCCATGTCCGCAAAATTTTCTGCGCCCTCTTTTCCAAAGCCCGGGTGGACCGCCTGACCCAGATCACCCGGAAAAGCCACCGGGTATTCAGCGGGTTTATTGTGGGAAAGATTTTGGATTCCTTTATCATCTTCCTCATCTGCCTTTTTTTCATGTCCCTTTTCCGCTGGCCCTACGCCATGCTCATCAGCGTCATCGTGGGCGTCACCAACGTGATCCCCTACTTCGGTCCCTTTTTCGGGGCCATCCCCTCCATCCTTATCCTGCTGATTGTGGACCCGGTAACCGCTTTCTGGTTCGCCCTATTTATCCTGCTTTTGCAGCAGCTGGACGGCAACGTCATCGGCCCGAAAATTCTGGGGGATTCCACAGGGCTTTCCGCCTTTTGGGTGATTTTTGCCATCACCGTTTTCGGAAGCCTTCTGGGGGTTGTGGGGATGTTCATCGGCGTCCCCCTGTTCGCCGTGATTTATTCCTTGATCTCGGAATTTGTAACCAGCCGTTTGGAACAAAAGGGGCTGCCCACCGGCACCGGGGAGTACGCCCCGCCCGGCCACCCTATTTTGGAAAAAAAGAAGAAAAAGCTTCCCTCTCTGCATTGGAACACGCACAAAAAGGAGTGATCGCATGGAACTGATGGAACTTCTCAAAACCAGGCGGACCTACCGCCGCTTTGAACAAAAGCCCATTCCGGACGGGGATTTGGAGGCCATCCTGGAATCCGCCCGCTACGCTTCCAGCGCGGGCAACCGCCAGCCCCTGCGGTACCTGGTCATCCGGGACCCGGAAAAGCTCAGCCATGTGTTTGAGCACACCAAATGGGCGGCCTATCTGCCGCCGGAACAAGGCACGCCCAAGGAAACGGAACGGCCGGTAATGTTCATCGCCGTCCTCATTGATGAAAACATTGCAAGCGCTTCTGCCGCCGGCACCGACGCGGGGCTTGCCATTTCCAACATGACCCTGACCGCCTGGGACCGGGGCATCGGCAGCTGCATCATCGGGGCTTGCGACCGGCCCTGGCTGGCGGAGCATTTAGCCCTGCCGCCAAAATGGTACCTTCATTCCCTGGTGGCCTTCGGGTACCCTCTCCACACCTCCGTCTGTGAAAAGTTTACTGGTTCGGTGGAATACTATCTGGACGACAAGGGCAATTACCATGTCCCCAAACGCAGCGTAAAAGAAGTGACCAAGGAGTTTTAACGCCGTTTTTTCCGCAGAAGCCGGGCGGCCGCATTCAGCAGAAGGCTTTTCTCCGCCATGGGGACCGCCCGGTTGACGTCCCAATCCGGGTCGTATTGGCTGGAACAGAAAAGGACCCGGCGGTTCCCATTGCCCCAAAAGAGGAACCCGGCTTTCTGCCCGGCAAAATTGACCCGCCCGGCGGTGATCCCAAAGATTTTCCGCAAAAGCCGTGGCAGCAGGATCAGAGCAAATGCCGTGACGGACATCCATAAAGCTTTTTTCTGCAATTGTTCTTCAAAGTTGTTCACCATTCTCCCCTCCTGCTAACAGTATACAAAATCCGCCGGGATTTTACAAGATTTTCTTGTATTTCCGGCGGATTTTTACTATAATAAAAGAGAATACAAAAACCAGGGAGGATTGCGCCATGCGCTACGCTGTTATCGGCACCGGCTGGATTGCCGGGTCTTATATCCAGGGGGCCGCCCAAACCGGGCGCTGGGAGCTGGCCGCCGTTTATTCCCGCAAAAAGGAAACCGGCCTTGCTTTCGGGGAGAAATACGGGGTATCCACGGTTTATACAAGCCTTACGGAACTAGCGGCGTCGGATATCCCGGCGGTATATATCGCCAGCCCCAACGCCTTCCACTATGAGCAGAGCCGGATGATGCTGGAAGCCGGAAAGCATGTCGTCTGCGAAAAACCCATTACCGTCACCCCGGAAGGATATGAGGAACTGCGGCAGCTGGCCGCAAAAAAGGGGCTGATTTATATGGAAGCCATTATGATGCTCCACCAGCCCCATCTGCGTTCCATTGAGGACGCGCTGCAAAAAATCGGCAGAATTACCAGCGCCCGGCTGGACTTCTGCCAGCTTTCCTCCAAATACCCGGCCTATCTCCGGGGGGAGCTGCCCAATATTGTCAACCCTCAAATGGCCACAGGGAGCCTCATGGATTTGGGGATTTACTGCGTTTACCCGGCCGTGGCCTGGTTTGGGATGCCGGAAAAGATTACTGCCCAGGCTTCCTTCCTGCCCACAGGAGCGGATATTTCCTGCACCGCCATTCTTTCCTATCCCGGCTTCCAGGCGGCGCTCCACTGCTGCAAAAACGCCCAAAGCCGGCTAGGTTCGGAAATCATGGGGGAGGAAGGGACCCTGGTTCTGCCCTCCATTTCCCAGCTTACCGGGGCGGTACTCTACGATAATGCTGGAAGTCCCACCCCCATCACCGGCTCCGTGGAGAAAGAAACTCTAATGGGCAACGAAGCGGCGGATTTTTACCGGTATATCACGGATCCAGCGGGTTCCCGGGAAGAATATGAGAAAGCCGGGGAGCTGGCCAGCCAGGCCGGTTCCGTTATGGCCCAAATCCGGCGGCAGGCCGGGATTTCCTTTCCGGAGGGATTAAAATGAGAAAGGTTTGGAAAGGGCTGGCCGTCCTGGCGGCCGGCATGACGCTGTTCACCGCCTGCGGCAAAGAGGAACAGGGAACGCTTTTTGCACACCCGTCCCCGGAGCCAGTGGAGTCCGCCCGTTTTTCCCCGGGCAAAACGCCCTCCCAGCGGGCGGAGGAGCTGGCGGCCATGCCCCAAAACCCCTTAACCGGGGAACCGGGCTACCCGGAAAACGCCTTAGGCAGGCGGCCTGTGGCGGTGATGGTCAACAATTTAAACGCCGCCCTGCCCCACCGGGGCTTGTCCCAGGCGGACATCCTCTACGAAGTGGCAGTGGAAGGGGGCATCACCCGGATGCTGGCGGTTTTCGCGGATATTTCTTCCATCCCGTCCGTGGGGCCGGTACGCTCCGCCCGGCATTACTATACGGATTTTTTGGTTCCTTATAACGCTCTGTATGTCCATTTCGGCGGCAGCAATCCCGGCAAGGCGGCCATTCAGAACCGGGGCGTCGACAATATCGACGGCCTGATTTACGGCGCCACCGCGTTTACAAAGGACAACTGGCGGGCACAGAACCGGGGCGTGGAACACAGCTATTTTATCGACGGGGCGGCCATCCAGTCGGTGGCGGAACAGCGGGGCTACTCCCTGAACGGAGAAACATCCGCCCCCTTTGCCATCTCCCAAAACAAAGTGGAATTGCCCCAGAAGGCAAACAGCGTGTATGTGAAATTCTCCGGCTACACCAACAGCGAGTTTACCTGGAACCCGGACGCCGGCCTTTATGAGAAGAAACGCAACGGCGAACCGCACATTGATGAAAATAACAGCCAGGTCCTGCAATTCGCAAACGTCCTGGTTCTGTCTACCAGCATCACCAGCTACGATGGCGGCGACCTGCGGGAAGTGGCCTTAGGAAGCGGCGACGGCTGGTTTTTCACCGGCGGGGGATATGAGGAAATCAACTGGAAAAAGGGCGGTTACCAAAACCAGTTTACCTTCACCGCAAAAGACGGTTCCCCCATTACCGGCAATGCCGGCCCTACCTTTATTGCCATTATCGACCAGTCTATGGTCAGCAGCGTGAACATTCAATAAACAAATGGGAGCAATTGGGGTTCATGGCTCTTACGCTGCCGCATGAAACGCAGGACGGGAACACGAACAAATTCCTCTACAAGCCTTACAGTTCTAAACCTGGATGTTGTTTTGGGGGTTCCGGACCCGCTGAAACCGGTCGATAATAAACGATGAAATCGTTACCGTCAGCAGGGAAAATAATATTTTCTGCACCGGGATATAGCTTAAGGAAAGCAGGAGCACCGTAAAATCTGAAATCACATACACCTTGGAGAGCTTGCAGCCGGTGATTTTGGAAATGGCCATGGCCAAGGCGTCGTCCCCGCTGGAAGCCCCGCCGGCCCGGACCGACATCCCAATTCCAACACCCACAAAGCACCCGCCCAACACCGCCGCTACCAAGGGATGGCCGCTTAAGTCCGGCAGGACCGGAGGGAATTGTTCCAAAAAAGCATAAAACAGCGTAAAACTTCCGGTGGCAATAATGGAGCATATGGCGAAAGGTTTTCCCAGATACCGCAGGCCGAATCCATAACAGGCGGCGTTTAAAATGACGCTGCTGACGGCAGGGGAAATGGGCAGCCAGTGCTCGATCAAAAGCAGCGCCCCTAAAACGCCGCCTTCGGTAATCCCGCTTTGGCTGTGGATATTGTACATGCCAAAGGCCAGAATAAAAGCCCCTCCAACCAGAAAAATCCCCTTTAGCCCGTATTCCCGGCTGAGCCGGACCATTGTTTTCACATTAAAACCTCCTGTTCTGTTACTTCCAGTATACCAGAACAGGCAAAGCTTCCGCAACCCGAAAGAACTGCGTTAAACTGCCGCCCTTTGGAATAGGCTCCATTGGCGGCGGTTCTCCTTTCATCTCCGCAGGCTTCCTTTCATCTCCTCAGTTTTCCGTCAATTCCGGGGTATCTACCGGCTGGGATTCGGCAATGTCCTCCAAAAGGGTATAGGCCACGTCCAGTTCCATTTTTCCGTCCGAAACCCGGGCGGATTTTTCCACGTTCAAAACCTGGGCGTCTTTGGAAAGCTCCTCCCCGTAAACCTCCGCCATATGTTCCAACAAGGCCATAGCTTCCTCCTCCGTGCGGGTCATTTCCACCTCCTCGTAAAAGCTGCGGGTTTCCTTTTCCACCCCGATGGGGATTTTGACAGGCCCCAGCTTCGGCTCAAACATGGAAAAGCTGCTTTCGTAAAGGCGTTTCTCCTTTTTGGCCAGGAAAAGGGGCCATTTCCGGCCGAAAAAATCCACCCGGTAAAGGGTTTTCGGCTCCCCTGCCGGGATTTTTTCCGTATAGGAAAGGGGGATGGAAAAGGCGCGGGAAACCTCCGTCTCCGCCATAACCTTGGCGTCGGCGTGAACGTAGAGGATTTTCCCGTCCTTGTTTTCAAAGACGCCGCTGACCAGCAGGGTCCCCTCCCCCACGCTTTGGCCGGGCTTCACCATCTGCTGGCCGGAGTAGGCTTCCACGGAACGGATAATGCCGGGCTTTTCCGCCACCACGTTGCAGATGCCGGAAGGGTTTTTCGGCTCCGGCGGATCCACGGCGTCGGCCAGCTCCACCTGGATGCGGCTGCCGATGCGGTTTAAGGCCAGGAAGGAAAGCCCCGGCAGCTCTGTCCGGGCCTTCATGGCGGCTTTTTCCAGGTCTATCCCGGGCAGGAAAGCGCCAATGGACACCCCCTGCCCTTCCAAAGCGTCCAGCACCTGCTGGGAAGTGACCCGTTCTGTGGGTTCCACGTCAATGGCCCACAAAAAACACTGGGAAAAAAGAAGCCCGCCCAAAAACAGGGTGATTCCCGCCGGAAATCCCAGGCGCTTCCGGTATTTCCGAAGGTGAAACCAAATCCCCCGGCGGCCTTTGACCCGCAGGAGGGCCTGGTTTTCCCGGGCAAGGCGGGCAAGGGCCGGATAATGCCGCAATGGGATTTCCCCCTGGTAACCCTGTTCCCCCCGGCCAAAATGCCGCAGGGCCATCCCCTGCCGCCGCGCGGCGTCTAAAAATCCCTGGGGATCCCCTTTTGCCACCCGAAATTCCACAATGGGAAAGAGCCCCATTCCACCACCTCCGTTTTTCCATGTATATGCGCCCTTTTCCCCGAATATAATGCCAATAGCAAAAAGGAAGGGGCGATGGCCTTGAAACATAGAGAATCACGCAACCGCTTTCCGGAAGGGAACCGGTACCAGCCTGTCAAAACCAAAAGGGTTTCCCTGATAAAAATATTCAAAGGCCTGGAAGAAGAACTGTCCGGCCCTTCCCTTCAGCTCCGGGGCGGGCGTGTGCTGGATATTGACGGCTGCACCGGGGTTTTGGCCTGCGACGACAGCATTGTCCGCCTGCGGTTAAAGGACACGGTGCTGACTGTTTTGGGCAGCGGATTGCAGGCGCTGGATTTTTCCGTCTATACCCTGACTGTAACCGGGGACATCCGCTCCATTGAGCTGGAGCCAATCCCCAAACGGAAGGGGGCGGGCAAATGAAGCGGTATCAGGTCATCAAAGCCCGGCTTTCGGGGATTTTGCTGTGCAGCGGATGCCTGTTTTTAGGGCTTTTGCTGCTGACCCGGGGCAAGGAGGCGGCCTTAGGGGTCAAGGAGGGGCTTGTCCTCTGCGCCCAGTCGGTGATCCCCTCCCTCTTTCTGTTCCTGGCCTTTTCGGATTTCCTCTCCCTGACCCGGGCCGGGGAACTGCTGGCAAAGCCCTTCTTTTTCCTGGGGCAGCTGTTCGGGGCGCCATCCTGCGCCGCCTCCGTCTTTCTCCTTTCCCTGGTAGGCGGATACCCGGTAGGGGCCAGGATGCTGGCCCGGTTTGCGGAGGCGGGGCAGATTTCCAAAAAAACCGCGGAAAAACTCCTTTGCTGCTGTGTCAACGCCTCCCCGGCTTTCCTCATTGTGGGGGTGGCAATCCCCTGTTTTGGCAGCGCGAAGGTGGGCGGGGTCATGTACGGCAGCCAGGTTCTGGCGGCCATACTTACAGGGATTTTAGCCAGGCTTTTGTACGGGCCGGGAGAAGAAGCGGGGCGGGTTTCCCCAAAACGGGAGTTTCTCCCCATAACCCAGGGGTTTGTGGAGGCGGTGACCAACGCTTCCCGGGGCATTTTGCTTATCTGCGGCTTTGTGCTGGTATTTTCCGCCGTTTCCCACGGGCTTTCCTTCCTGCCTTACGGGGAAGACTGGGCCGGGCTTTTGGAAGTCACCGTCGGGTGCGCCGGGCTGCCGGGCCGGGGGTTCTGGGAAATGCTGGTTTTGGGGACCGTTTACACTGCTTTCGGCGGCGTCTGCGTTTGGATGCAGATTTCCTGCTTTTTGCGGGGGACCGGGATTCGGATGCGGAAATTTATCCTGCTCCGGGGGATTTATGTGTTCTTTTCCCTGCTGTTCACCATCCTTGGAGCAAAGCAGCTGCGGCTCCCGGAGGAGGTCTTTTCCACCTTTTCCAAGGCCCTGCCAATGCGGGGCGGCGCGACCGTCGGCGCGGCGGCTTTGCTCATCCTCCTGTGCCTCATGCTCTTGCTCTGCGGGCGGTCGTGTGGTATAATAAAGAAGAAAAACGCCCGCTGATTTGCAGGCGGCGATTGTCCCCAAAAAGGAGGGGCCTTATGAAAAATATCTACTTTGGCCGGCGGATTGAGCCGGCCTGCGAATACTGCGAGCTGGGCAGCCCCACCCGGGACGGCCAGATGATTTTATGCCGGAAAAACGGGGTGGTGGCCCCCTGTTTTTCCTGCCGGAAATTCACCTACGCCCCCTTAAAACGGCGGCCCAGCCGCCCCCAGATCCTGCCGGAATACTCCAAGGAGGATTTCCGCATCGACTAACAGACAGGAGGAATTGTTATCCGCAGCTTTGTCATCAACGGAAACGACGCGGGCCAGCGGCTGGACAAGTACCTTTCCAAGGCCGTCCGGCTCCTGCCCCAAAGCCTGCTTTACAAATACCTGCGCCTAAAGCGCATCAAGGTTAACGGCAAAAAGAGCGAGATCCGCTACCGGCTCAAAGAGGGCGACCGGGTGGACCTTTACATTAACGACGAGTTTTTCGCGGAGGAAAACGCCCCCTCCTTCCTGCTGGCCAAGCCGGACGTCAAGGTGGTTTACGAGGATGAAAACATCCTCCTGGCGGACAAGCCCCAGGGACTCATTGTCCATGAGGACGCCGGGGAAAGCGTGGACACCCTGATTAACCGGGTAAAACGCTATCTGTACGAAAAGGGCGAATATATCCCGGAACAGGAGGCCTCCTTCGCCCCGGCCCTCTGTAACCGCATCGACCGGAACACTGGCGGCATCGTCATTGTGGCCAAAAACGCCGAATCCCTGCGGATCCTCAACGAGGCCATCAAAAACCGGGAGCTGTCGAAATTTTATCTCTGTCTGGTGAAAGGCGTCCCCTCCCCCAGGGAAGCCACCCTGACCCACTATCACATGAAAAATGAAGCGGAAAACAAGGCCATTGTTTTGGACAAGCCCCGGTCCGGCGCCAGGACCATGGTGACCCATTACCGGGTTTTGCAGTCAAACGGCCGCTTTTCCCTGCTGGAGGTGGAGCTGGAAACCGGACGCACCCACCAGATCCGTGCCCAGATGGCCCACATCGGCTGCCCGCTGGTTGGGGACGGGAAATACTCCGTCAACGCCGCCGACCGGAAAAAGGGGTTTTCCTACCAGGCCCTGTATTCCTACAAGCTGCGGTTTGATTTCCGGGAGGAGCACAGCCTTTCTTATTTAAAAGGAAAAACTTTTCAGGTGGAGGATGTCTGGTTCGCCAAAAACGGCATACCGGACGCTTTGGCGGAATAGGATAGAATATGGAAAACCATATTTTGTCCGGAGGTGGGCCATGGAAACCAGTATGGAAGCCCTGCGGCGGAAGGAGATTGTCAATCTGAAGGACGGTTCCAAGCTGGGCTACGCCGACGATGCGGTCTTAGATGTGGAAACAGCCCGGGTACTCCGGCTGGTGGTCAAAGGCCGGGCCAGGTGCTTCGGGCTTTTGGGCCGCCAGCCCGACCTGCTGATCCCCTGGGAGGACATCCAGGTCATCGGGGAGGACACCATTCTCATCAACATGGCAGACTGCCCCAAGGAAGCCATTCCCAAACGGTTCAAATGGCTGGATTTCTGGAACAATTTGTAAAGGAAGCCGGGTTTCGGCTTCCTTTTTCCTTGTATTTTCCGAAAAATTTTCTGTTATTTTGGAAATATCAGAAATTTATGCAGTTTACCGCTTGATATATTCTGATTTTACACGATTCCTTTTTATTTCTTCAATTTTAGAAAAACAGAATAAAAAATGAGAATCAAAGAGAAATCGAGGTAAATCAAGAGAAATTGAGAGAAATGGGGTTGTAAATTAAAAAAACGCCGATTTTCCGGTTGACTTTCCATTTGCCATCCGCTATAATAAGATACGTTGTGAAAATAACGCCCTTCCCTATGACTGGACGGGCTGATTCCAAGAATTTGAACTGGAGGTACCCATATGTCTACTACTTTGGTAAAACCTGCTGAAGTTAGCCGCAAGTGGTATATCCTGGACGCGACCAACAAGCCCCTGGGCCGTGTCGCTGCCAAGGCTGCCCACCTGCTCCGCGGCAAACACAAACCCACCTTTACTCCCAACGTTGACTGCGGCGATTTCGTCATCATTGTCAATGCGGACAAGGCTATCCTCACCGGCAAAAAGATGGAGCAGAAGTTCCTGCGCTGGCACACCGGCTGGATCGGCCACCTGAAAGAAGTCTCCTACAAAGACCTGATGCAGAACAATCCTGAGAAAGCTATGCAGGTTGCTGTGAAGGGCATGCTTCCTTCCAACACCCTGGGCCGCAAACAGATTGGCCGTCTGCACGTTTACAAAGGCTCTGAGCATGTAAATCAGGCTCAGAAACCCGAAGTTTACGAGTTTTAATCAGTGAAAGGAGGCTATTAGAATGTACGAATCCAAACCTTATTTCTACGGCACCGGCAGAAGAAAACATTCTGTCGCCCGCGTCCGCGTTTACCAGGGCACCGGCAAAATCACCATCAATGGCCGCGACATTGACGATTACTTCGGCCTGGACACCCTGAAAACCATCGCCCGTCAGCCTCTGGCCCTGACCGAGACTGAAGGCAAATTTGACATTGTCTGCACCCTGGCAGGCGGCGGCGTTACCGGCCAGGCTGGCGCTCTGCGTCACGGCCTTTCCCGCGCTCTGCTTCAGTATGATCCCGAGCTGCGCCCTGTTCTGAAAAAAGCTGGTTTCCTGACCCGCGACCCCAGAATGAAAGAAAGAAAGAAGTACGGCCTCAAGGCTGCCCGTCGCGCTCCGCAGT
>ERZ1643249.3333-NODE-3333-length-14193-cov-289.248904_pt1 | contig 14193 bp, 7 predicted proteins | sample MGYA00579263_ERZ1643249 | MGnify/ENA primary metagenome ERZ1643249 (study PRJEB29033, sample SAMEA4952264) | chicken gut metagenome | biome: Broiler Chicken; feature: Gastrointestinal Tract; material: Caecum | place: Ireland | collected 2018 | study: Broiler...
ATAACTAAAAATCTACGATAACACAAATTATCGGAGTTCTCCGATAATATGTCATATCATAGAAAGGAATATCAAAATGAAGAATAAGAAGTTAAACATTTCTAATAAAAAAAGAATAATATTACTTATATCTTTATTTGTAATCATTGTTATCTCTTTATTAATTATTGTATTTAATAATAATCAAAATAAAGAAGAAAAAATAAAAATAGTAAATTATAAAGAAGCCGAAAAATTATATCAAGAATCTAATAATAAATGTACAGATATACAAGATGAAAATGATAGTTTACTACTTTATCTAATATTTAGTAAACTTGATAAAGATAATAAACTCTCTAATAGTATTTCATATGAAGAATATGAAAATACAGCTAAAACAATCTTAAAAACAGATGATATTCCACAAGCTATAAATAATTACTTATATGATGGTTATAGTTATACATTAAATAACAATGAAATAACTAGAGAAAAGACTGAATGCACAGAAAAGTATGTATCCAAAATCTATGGATACAGCAACAATAACGATACTCTGAGTTTGTATATATCATCAGGATATGTGAAAGATGGAAAAGTATATAACTTAGAAGGTATTGAAATAGGGGATTATGACAAAAATAAAATAAATAAAATACTAGATAGTGGAACTATCAAAATATATAATTATAAAAATGAAAATGGAAAATATATCCTTCAAAATATTATATAAAATTATTGCTTATCTTAAACCTAACTGTTATAATGAAGTTAACAGGTGGGGGAATTAATATGGAATTAAAACAAGAAATACTAAATAATCTATCAAATAGGAAGCTTACTTTACCAAAAATCATCAAAATTATGCATATCAAAGGTGAAGAAATGAGAGCTTCTTTTCTTAGTGCTCTAAATGAACTAGAAATTGAAGGAAAAATTTATTTAGATGATAAAGGTTACTACCAAACCTTTAAAAAATCTTTAAATAAAGTTCAAGGAGAAATTAATATTTCAAAATATGGTAATGGAAGTGTTGAAATAAATAAAGGCAAAGAAAAAATAAAATACATCATTGAAGAAGAAAATATAGGTGGAGCTTTAAATGGTGACATCGTCGTCTTAAAAGACATCCAACCGCTTAGAAAAAACTATAATGAAGCTAAAGTTGAAAAAGTCATCAAACGGAACAACGGTTTAGCAATCTTTGAATATAATGGCGAAGACTTTATTCCTTATGGCATAAAAAACAAAATAAAAATCTTGTGTCCCAAAAGTACTTTAAAAGGAATTGTTACTGGAAGTAGAGTTTTAGTTAAACTTGATAAAGAACAAATAAATACAAAAGGTGAATTATTAATCTATGGAGCCGATATTCAAAAAATAATAGGTCATAAAGACGATCCAGGAATCGAAATTGAATCTATTGCTGCTAAATATGGATTCCTTAAAGAGTTTCCTCAAGAAGTTATGGCTGAAGTAGCTAAAATAAAAGATGAAGTACTTTCCGAAGAAATAGAAGGAAGAAAAGACCTAAGAAATGAAATAATCTTTACAATCGATGGCAAAGATACTAAAGATATGGATGATGCCGTAAGCCTCAAAAAAGACGAAAATGGAAACTATATCCTAGGAGTTCACATAGCCGATGTTAGCCACTACGTCAAAGAAGACTCCGCCCTATTTAACGAAGCTCTTAAAAGAGGAACATCAGCTTATTTAATAGACTCAGTAGTACCGATGCTTCCACACGAACTATCTAATGGAATATGTTCATTAAATCCAAATGTCGATAGACTTACCAAAACTGCTCAGATGACTATTACTCCCGAAGGAAAAATAATTGACTGTGAAATATTTGACAGTGTCATCAAATCGCGAAAGAAAATGACTTATGAATCTGTCAATCAAATTTTAGAAAGAAACATAAACGTCGAAGGTTATGAAGAATATATAGACACCTTAAAATTAATGCAAAATTTATCTCAAATATTAAGTAAAAACAGTCAAAAACGAGGTAATATTGATTTCTATTCAGATGAATTAAAAGTAAAAGTAACTAAAGAAGGAAGTCCATTAGACTTTATTGAACGTCGTCAAGGTGCGGCAGAAAAACTGATTGAAAACTTTATGATAGCTGCCAATGAAAGTGTAACAAAATACTTCTCTTACATGGATGTTCCATTTATTTACCGAATTCATGCTGTTCCAAATGGTGATAAATTAATTAAAGTCTTAAAAACCCTAAAAGAAGAAGAACTAAGTGATAATAAAGTAATTGATAGACTAATTAATAAAATATCAAACAATAACTATACATCAAAAGACTTAAAAGAATTTTTAGAAACATTTAAAAGTCAAAAAGAAACATATAGTATAATTTCTAGCCTTTTACTAAGAGGTATGAGTAAAGCTGTTTATTCGGATGTCAATGAAGGACACTATGGCCTATCATTAAAATACTATACTCACTTTACATCTCCAATTAGAAGATTTCCTGATTTAATGGTGCACCACTTAATTAACCACTATCAAACCTTTGAAAATTTAGACGGAATTTCGAAAAGTCTACCTGATATATGTTCAAACTCTTCCTTCATGGAAAGAAGAGCCGATGACGCCGAGAAAGAAGCAGTAGAACTCAAAATGGCTGAATATATGGAAAATCACATTGGTGAAATATTTACAGGTAGAGTTACCAATATCTCTCCAAGAAAAATGGATATTAAACTATTAAATCAAATAAGAGGAATCGCTGCCCCGCAAGACATTATTAGAAAACCTAATAACCAAGGAATAAATCCTAAATATAAATTAGGTGATAGAGTATATGCCTTAGTCAAAGAAGTTGACATTCCAAATAGAACAATTTATTTTGTAATTTCTAAAACAGAAATACACGCATTAAACCAAGAAGAACTAACCCATGTAAAAAAATTAACTAAAGAGTCTTAATAAAGACTTTTTTATTATAAAAATTTATTTTCAATAAATTAAAAAGTTCTTTTGCATTATTATTAATTTCGTAAAGTTGACAAAAATTAAAAACTGAATATAATAAGCAAATGCATTAGCAAAGGAGAAAAACATGGATAAAAAAACTAAAGAACAAATATTATGGGATAATGAAGAATATGCAATAGTAAAATTACTATGGGAAAATATAAACGATGAACCAGAATCATACGACAAACTAAGTAATAACATAAAAGAAAACCCTTCATTTTGTGCTAAATACATAAACTATTTTACTTCCCCCAACTATATTTATCAAAACTCTATTTATCAATTTTTTATTAAAGGGGATTACCTCAACCAAACAAAAATATTAACACAAAACTTATCTGAAACTACAAATAGTTCATATCAATTAGATTTAATAAAAAAGAAGAAATCTACTATTAGTTTATATAATATAATTAGTTATGTGGTTAATCTTAAATTTAATGAACTTGATTATAAAATTATAATTGATATATATTTTGAATTAAAACGAAAAAATGCAAGCTTAAAAGATAAATTGTTGATGACTCAAAAAAAGACACAAGAAAGAATAAAAAAAGAATTGTTAAACGAGCTTAAGCAGTTACAAGAAGTAAAAGAAGCTAAAGAAAAAGTTGATTTTTTGGAAAAAGATTACCAAATGAAGAAAAAATATTCTGGATTTAATATTGAAAAGTATAAATTGCAAAAAAAGTCCAATATAACTCAAATTACTAACATGAATTATATAATGCTTAATATTCTTTCTTCACTTCCAACTACTGCCATTTGTCTTACAAACTCATCATTTATTCCAGCAAGTATAATGATAGTTCCAGTATTGTCATATCCTATAATTAAGCTTATAAATAAAAAAAGATTAGATAAGATTAATAACGCAGACTATTTAAAACTACTTCAAAAACATAGCAAATCTATCGAAATAAAGAAAGATAAAATTAATCAAAGAATAAAAAAAATATGTGGTGATTTATCATTAGAAGAAAAAAATAAAAGCCTTATAAAACAGTTAAACGAAATTGAAACAGATAGTAGTAAATTAAGCAACGAAAAAGTAGAAATGCAAAAGGAAATAGATACTAATCAAGAAATTCAAAGAGACTGTTTAGCTATAACTGATTATATGAAAAACGCAATAGAAATGGAAAAAAATTCGAGTCATTCGACTTTTGAAATGATAATTGCTGAAATTAAAATATTATCATTTTTGTTCAAAATCAGGCAGATATCACTACAAAATATCAAGGACTTCTTTTATCGAAAAGAAATGAGCGTGAATAGCTCACAAAACAATCTTATTGATTCATATAATTTTAAAGAAGAAAATAGCTATTTACATAATTATGAATTAAAAAAATCATTAATGGATCTAATTTCTAAACTAGACAACAGAAATTATTATAAAATTGCCTTAGAAACCTATTTATATCAAAATAAAATAAATCAAGATATTAAAAAATTTGAAGAAGAAATAATTGAAAACTATTATCAAAAAAGCTCAAAAAACAAAACAAAGAAGTTAGGAGGAATATAAAATGACAGATAAAAAAATTATATCATTTAATGAATTTAAAAATCAAGAACAACTAAAAAACATAGATTATGCACAAATAGATTGGAATAATCCACAATCAATTATTAATTATGGAAAGGACATCTTAGATAGTTTTAAAAATGTTGAAGACGAAATTCCAACATACTTTAATACAGAAGTGGTGCGTTCTTATGAATTTTATGATCCATTAGAAAAAATAGATAAATTTAACGAATCTATTGCTCAAAGAGAAACCACGCAACAGAAAAAATTAAAACAAAATAAAATAGCTTCAGGATTTTTTAAAACAATAAATAGATTAACAAGAGGACGAGTAGACGTTCTTCAAGAAAACGAAGATTATACTAAGACATTTAAAGAATATATAAAAAACTTAAAAGCAATTGCCGATACGATGAAAAAAGATAAGGATAATTTAATGGGGGAAACTACATTATTTTCACTTTTTAAAGAATATATTCAGTATCTTTCTGAAAATTTAAAACAAGCAATTGAAGATGGAGAAACTAAAATAGCTACATATGAAGCCGAGATTAATAAAGATAGCGATGAAAATGACACTCGTAAAATTTATGTAAGTGTCGCTAAAGACCGTATCTCATCTTTAAGAACCACTTTAGAAATAATGAAAGGTATAATTAATCAAATCGATTTAAAAAGTGCAGCTGCATTTAGTCAAATGATAAAATACGAAGAATATATTCAAATAACTTCACCAACACTTGCTTTATATGGAAATTTAGCTGTTGGAATTAAAAGCGACACAAACAGAATTGACCGTCTTGAAAAAACACGTAACATGGCTAATGAGATAATTACAACATCCACTGAAAGATTAAATGACAACGTCTCTAGAATAATGGAATTATCTAAGGAAGATATGATTACTGAAAGTACCATTACTAAAGTAGCAGAAAGCTTTAGAGAGGGCGCTAAAATTATCGATGAAGCTAACAAACAAAAAATTCAAAATCAAGAACAACTAAAAAATAAATTCCAAGAATTTGATAAAATTTTTGAACAATATCATAGTGTTCTTACACAATCATTACTCGGTCACGAAAGATATGGTTCCCCAAAAGTAAAAACATTAGGACGCTTAAATGCCAGAAAATAAACAAATAATACTTGTAAGCATTAATAACAAATATGAATTTGGCAATTATCCAGTTATTCAATTCATTCAAAACGGTCAAAAAAAAGTATTTGATTATTCAAATCCATATTTTTTTGATGTCCTAGAATATTTAATAGAAAATTTTGACAATAAAAACATTTTTATAAATGGAACAAAAGAAGAATTAGAAAATTGTTTTAACATAGGCAGTTATAAACTGCCAAAATTATTTTACCAAAGTAAAAATCTGCTTAATGAAGACAGTTTACATCAAAAAATAAATATCTATTTACCAAAAATACTAAAACCAATAATTGAAACCATTAAACCAGACTCTAACATCATTTTTTCGGAAATCAAAGGATATAAAAACAGATACGTTATTCCGGTTAATATTGATGAAAAACAAGAATATATTGCGTTTAATGTCAAACAACATCAAGAAACAATAAAAATAAAACTGACTAACATATTAGATGAAATAATTCCTATAACTGGTGAAATAAACTTTCAAAACAACTGCGTTTACATATCATGGAATACTCCAAACGATGAAATATTAGGCTCAATAGTATATTCCTCTGATGAAAAAGGAAACGAAAACATCATTAAAACACAGAGCATAACCACTGAAATAGAAGAAGAAAATAATTTAACCGCTGAAAACAAAAATCAAATATTAAATTATTTATCTTTAACAGGTCTAATTATACCTGAAAACATTGTTAAAACATCAAATAACAGTTATTTCTTATATTCACTAAAAGAACATCAAAATCAAATATATACACTCATAAATGCTCATGTTATAACAAATAAAAATATAGTTACAATCGATTATTATTTAGGATATGGACAATCTCCATTAAGTCATTATCTTTTTAGTCCGGTAGAGGAATACAGATTTGAAATTATTCTTAGCAAAATCAATGAAAACGAATTGCTTATTCAAAGAAAATTTATATCTAAAGATAAAACACCAGGAATTTATAAAAAAAATTCAGAAAAATATTCCTACGAATTAATAAATTTAAAAAGTAAAAAAAATTATACTTTTTCACATGAAATAAACTCTTTAACAGATATAGATAAACAAAAAGAAGAAAATAAAATTCAAAAACTAATCGAAAAACAAGAAACAGGGGTGAAAATACCATGTTTAAGCAAAAAGATGAACTTCTAGACAAATTAGAAAAATACACTGAAGTTCAAAAATATAATTATCGTTTTTCTATTTTAGAGCATTACGAACAAGCAACCAATGGCCTCATTGCTTTTTGCTTTGAAGGAAACAAAAAACTTATAATTGCAATTTTAAAAATAATAATCGATGCCAATAATGGACTAGATGTGGATGTGCAATTCAAGTTTGCCGAAAAACTATTCTCGTTTTTAAATGTAGATATTTCAAACAGTATATCACTTTCTAATTATATAAATCACTTATCTATTTGCCTTCAAAACAAATTGATAGTTAATAATTTTGATGAAATTAAGGAAATATATGTTCTTTTTGAAAACAAATCCATAGTAGAAGGTGTAATTTATAATATTATCAAAAATGATGACTTAACTCAAAACAATATATTCAAAATAATTGAATATATAAAAGAAGCTCGTCGCTTTTATGTTGACGAAGAAGCTCTATATTCATCGTTATTATCAATTTTGAAAGAAATAAAAATAAACTCTAATATAAATAAAATAATAAAAAAACATCTTATTGATGATAAAAAAATGGCGGGATTAAATGATTTTCGAGACGTCGTAAAAAGAATTGAAGAGCTAGAAACAAAAATATTATAAACACTAACACTTTAAATATCATTTATTAATAAATAGAAAATTGCCTCATAAGTAGAGACATTTTTTATTATAAAAATTTATTTTCAATAAATTAAAAAACTTTATTTAAAAACATCATGACTCATGCTATAATCATTAGTAGGGTGGTTTACATGAACGATAAATTAACATTACTTTTAAATCAAATTCATTTAAACAAAGATGAATTTTCTTATTTTGAAAACGGAAAATTAGACAAAATAGTATGTAATAGAAGTAAAACCAAATATCTATTTTGCTTAGACTTAGATAACGTTTTACCTAAAAATATCTATTTTGATTTTTTGGGTAGAATAAAGAACTGCTTTCATCAAGCAGAATATGTTGGAGCTAAAATCAACGTAAATAACTTTGATATTGAATCACTTACCGATTATTATCGTTATCTAATCGAAGAGTATAGTAAAGAAGCTCCTTTACTTTCTATATTTCTAGAAAATAAAATTGAATTAGATGGAAACACCTTAAACGTTGAAGTAGCTAACAAAGCTGAAGATATGAAATTCTCCAGTATTAAAGAAGACCTTGAAAAAAAACTAAACAATGCTGGATTCCCGATTAAAATCGAAACCAAAATAAACAAAGAAAAATCAATCGAAACTCTAAAAGAAATCGAAAAAGAAAAAATCAAAGAAATTCCCAAACCACCAAAAAAAGAAGACCCATTCATCATGGGCAGTGAAATCAAAGACGAAATTACAAGCATCAATAATATAACCTTTGAAATGGATAATGTTACTATTGAAGGTAAAGTCTTTGGCGTTGAAACTTTTGAATCAACCAAAACCAACTTTAAAATCATTACCCTAAAAGTAACTGACTATACAGACAGTATTTACTGTAAAGTATTTTGCCGTGAAGACTCAGAATATCAAAAATACTTAAAAGCCTTGAAAGAAGGTAAATGGTATAAAATAAAAGGCTATACTAAAAACGATAAATATTCTGGTGAAATAGTTTTAAATGCCAGACATATAAACACCTCAGATAAAAAAGACGAAGTCCGAGAAGATAACGCTGAAGAAAAACGTATCGAACTTCATACCCATACTAAAATGAGTCAAATGGATGGTGTAGCTGACGAAGTAGGACTTGTAAATCAAGCTATCAAATGGGGTCATAAAGCCATTGCCATAACCGACCACAACGGTTGTCAGGCATTCCCTCATGTTTTCAACACCGTAACAAGTTACAACAAAGGAAAACCAGATGACGAAAAGTTTAAAGCCATTTATGGAACCGAACTTACTCTAATCGACGACACTGTTAATATCGTTGTAAGACCAACCGATGGTGACTTACTAGAAACAACATACGTCGTCTTCGACCTTGAAACTACAGGATTTAACGCCGGTGGGGCCGACTCAATTATCGAAATAGGTGCCGTAAAAATAAAAAAAGGTGAAATCCTAGACCGTTATGACGAACTAATCAATCCAGGAAGACCTCTTCCAGCCAGAATATCTGAACTTACAAACATCACTGATGATATGCTTAAAGATAAAGATAACGAAGAAAATGCCGTAAAAAGATTTAAAGAGTGGATAGGAGACCTTCCAGTCGTTGCTCATAACGCTAAATTCGATACTTCGTTTATCCAAATGGCCTACCAAAAATATAATCTTGGATCATTTAATAACTGTGTTATCGATACTCTTGAACTCTCAAGAGCCCTAGATACAGGATACTCTCGTCACAGTCTATCCGCTTTAGTTAAAAGATATGACGTTCCATGGGACGAATCAGCTCACCACCGTGGTGATTACGACGCTGAAGGAACAGCCCTAGTTCTCCATCAAATGCTAAAAAAACTAGTATCTAGAAATTTCAAAACAATTAAAGACTTAGATAAACTAGTCTCTAAAGATGAAATCCATAAATATGGTACAGCTTATCACGTAAACCTCTTGGCGGTTAATAAAAAAGGTTTAAAAAACCTCTTTAAAATCATCTCACTAGCTAATACTACCTACCTTTATAAAACTCCAAGAATTTTAAGAAGTGAAATCGAAAAACACCGTGAAGGATTATTAGTCGGAAGTGGGTGCTATGAAAGTGAAATCTTTAGACTGGCTCGTAGTAAATCTGAAGAAGAACTCGTAAACCTAATCAACTTCTATGACTATGTTGAAGTTCAGCCCCCAGAAGTATATGACCACTTACTTCAAATGGGTGACTTTGGTAATAAGGCCGAGCTCATAAATCACATCAAGAAAATCATTAAAGTAACTAAAGAGGCGGGCAAAATCATCGTTGCCACTGGTGACGTTCATCAAATAAACCCAGAAGATCGAATCTATCGTGAAATAATCGTTAGACAAAAAGTTCCAGGTGGTGGCCGTCATCCTCTTGCCAAAAGAGAAATAACGCAAATTCCAAATCAATATTTCCGAACAACTGACGAAATGCTTGAATCATTTGATTTCTTAAGCCCTGAAGAAGCTAAAGAAATAGTAATTGATAACCCTAAGAAAATTGCCGATATGGTTGACATCATCGAAGTAATTATCGATACCGGAGGAATTCCGTTTGCTCCAAAAATCGAACATTGCTCAGAAACAACCACTGATATGGTTTATGACAAAGCTGAATCAATCTATGGAAATCCACTTCCATACAACATTGAAGAACGCTTGGCCTCAGAGTTATATGGTGATGAACCATTTAATACAATTAAAAGGTTAACCCCTAAAGGAGATATGTCAGATGAAGAATATAATAAAATAATTTATGCTAAACTTCATAAAGTCATGCGTAGTTATAAAGAAGGTGTCATTAACCTCTTTAAAGAAGAAAAACCAGACATTACCGAAGATGAAATTAAAGAAAAAATGACTGGTGTCATCGGAGCTAACTTCGACGTTATTTACCTAATCTCTCAAAAACTAGTTAAAAAATCTAATGATGATGGTTACTTAGTTGGATCTCGTGGTTCCGTTGGATCATCCCTAGTCGCTACTATGATGGGTATAACTGAAGTTAACGCTCTTCCACCTCATTACGTCTGTCCTAACTGTAAATATTCGATTTTTGAAAAAGATGGCAAAGCCTTAGGTAGTGACTACGGTAGTGGATATGACCTTCCAGACTTAAACTGTCCAAAATGTAATACAAAAATGAACAAAGAAGGCCAAGACATGCCATTTGCTACCTTCCTTGGATTCCACGCTGATAAAGTTCCGGATATCGACTTAAACTTCTCCGATTTAAACCAAGCCGCAGCTCATGAATATACTAAAGTCCTATTCGGAAAAGATAATGTTTATCGTGCCGGAACAATCGGTACCGTTGCCGAAAAAACAGCTTATGGATATGTTAAAGGCTACTGTGAAGACAAAGGAATAAACATGCGAAGTGCTGAAATTGAAAGACTAGCTAAAGGTTGTACTGGAGTTAAACGTACCACTGGCCAGCACCCAGGTGGAATCGTCGTTATCCCGCAGTACATGGACGTCTTTGACTTTACACCGTTCCAGTATCCAGCTGACGATCCGACATCTGCTTGGCGCACAACTCACTTCGATTATCACGCCATTGACCAAGACGTCTTAAAACTAGATATCTTAGGTCACTCAGGACCAACTAAACTAAGGCTTATTCAAAATATAACAGGTGATGACGTAACGAAAATCCCTATGGATGATAAAGAAACAATGAAAATTTTCTTATCACCAGAACCCCTTGGAGTTACTAAAGACCAAATAATGTGCGAAACCGGAACCTTAGGAATTCCTGAATTTGGAACCCCATTTACTCTTCAATTAGTCAAAGAAACCAAACCAAAAACCTTTGCCGAACTAGTTAAAATATCAGGACTATCTCATGGTACTGATGTTTGGAATGGTAACGCCAAAGACCTAATTGACCAAGGTGTCGTTCCATTTAGTGACGTTATCGGCTGTCGTGACGATATTATGGTTTACTTAATGTATAACGGACTACCTCCGTTTAAAGCCTTCAAAATCATGGAATTCGTCCGTAAAGGAAAAGCCAGCAAACAGCCAGAACAATGGCAAGAATACGTTAAAGAAATGCGCGACCACAACATTGCCGAATGGTTTATCGACTCATGTAGTAAAATCAAATACATGTTCCCAAAAGCCCACGCTGTTGCCTACGTTATCAACGCCATGCGTTTAGCTTACTATAAAGTTCATAACCCATCAGTCTATTATGCCGCTCAGTTCTCAGTCGAATATAATGACTTTGATATTGAAAGTATGATCAAAGGTTATGAAGCCGTTAGAAATAGAATAATCGAAATAAATGATAAAAAATTCGACGCCACTAATAAAGAATCATCTATCTTAGAATGTCTAAAAGTTGCCTTAGAAGCTCTAGCTAGAGGTATAAAATTTAAACCAATTGACCTTTACAAAAGTGATTCGATGAACTTTGTCATCGACGAAGAAGGAAACCTAATCCCACCATTTAGATCAATCGATGGTCTAGGTGACGTTGTTGCCAAAAAAATTGTCGAAGAACGTGAGAAAGGTGAATACATAAGTATTGAAGACCTACAAAAAAGAGCTAAAGTTTCAAGTACCTTAATCGAAAAAATGCGTTCTATGGGAATATTAGATGGTATGGCTGAATCTAGTCAATTAACTTTATTTTAAAAAACTCCGTTTTGGAGTTTTTTTACTACTTTGAGAATGAAGGAAAACATAAAAAAGAAACATTACAAATATATCATGATAATTTCTTAAACACTAAAAGACAATAAATAAAATAATATCCTGTAAAATACTTGTTAACAAGTATTTTTTTGTGTTACCATAATTATGGTGATTAAAAATGAATAAAATAATCCTAATTGATGGAAACAACCTAATGTTTAGAAGTTATTATGCCACCGCTTATTCTGGTAATTTTATGAGAAATAGTAAAGGTTTTCCAACTAACGCCTTACTAGGATTTAATAATATGGTTAACAAAATCATAAACGAAGAAAATCCAACCTATGTCCTAGTTGCCTTTGATATGGGAAAAACCTTTAGACATGAAGAATATGAAGGTTATAAAGGGGGAAGAGTTGAAACACCCGACGAATTAAAAATTCAGTTCCCAGTTGCCAAGAAATTATTAACCGCCATGGGAATAAAATATTACGAAATCCCAGGCTATGAAGCTGATGATATTATTGGAACATTTAGTAAATTCTGTGATGATGATCCTGATTTTATTGGAACAATCGTCAGTAGTGATAAAGACCTGCTACAATTAATATCCCAAGATGTCGATATAAAATTATTAAAACAACACGATTACATTCGTTACAATGAAAAAACATTTGAAGAAGCCTATGGAATAAAACCGATTAACGTTATCGACCTAAAGGCCCTCATGGGTGATAGTTCAGACAACATCCCAGGAGTTAAAGGAATAGGTGAGAAAACCGCTTTAAAACTTCTTCACGAATATAAAACTCTAGATGGAATATATGAAAACTTAGATAAAATTAAAGGGAAAATTCATGACAAACTAGAAGCCGACAAAGAAAATGCCTATAAAAGCTATCATCTAGCTACTATAGTTAAAGAAGTTCCTTTAGAAATAAATATTGAAGATACGAAGTATCAAGGACCAAAGCAACCAGAATTGAACAACATTTATGAAGACCTGGAATTTTATTCATTCCTCAAAAAACAAAAAATAGCTGAAGATTCTAAAGACCTAACTTACAAAATTGTCAGAGATTCATCTGAAATCAAAGTGGAAGGACCAATTGCCATCTCTCTAGAAATATTTGGTAGTAACTACCACAACTCAGAAATAGTTGGAATGGGTGTCTATAATGATAAAGTAGCCTACTATGTTCCTTTAGAAGTTTTAAAACAAAATCCAAAATTTTTAATCGAAAACGAAAAATACACCTACGACTTAAAAAAATTAACCGTCGCCCTAAAATATCAAAATCTTGAACTAAAAAACGTTACCTTTGACACAATGATTGCCGGGGCCTTACTTGATTACAATCTAAAATATGATATGGCATACCTTGCTGGTGAAGTCGATTATAATTTAGAATTTTATGAAGAAATCTTTGGCAAATTTATTCACCTAAAAATGCCTGATGAAAATGTAGTCGCCAGTGCTTTAGTGAGAAGAGCCAAATTCATCTATGATACTAAAGATTTCTTTGAAAACAAATTAAAAGAAGAAGAAGTAACCCATCTATTTAATGACATCGAATTTCCTCTTGCTACAGTCCTTGCTGACATGGAATATACCGGTGTTAGAGTGGATAAACAAACCCTAAAAGAAATGGGTGAAGACATAAAAATTAAACTTGAACTGATAACTAAAGATATTTATAATGAAGCTGGATGTGAATTTAATATTTCATCCCCAAGTCAATTAAGTGAGATTCTCTTTAATAAATTATCTCTTCCTCATCAAAAGAAAAACGCCAGTGGTTACTCAACCGCCATCGAAGTGTTAAATAAAATAAAAGATAAACACCCAATAGTTGGACATATAATTGAATATCGAAAATTATCTAAAATATATAATACTTATATCGAAGGATTATTATCTTGTATCAAAGAAGACGGAAAAATTCATACGATTTATACCCAAAACCTAACTAGAACAGGAAGACTCTCTTCAATTGAACCAAACCTTCAAAACATTCCAGTTCGTGATGATATTGGTAAAGAAATCAGAAAAGCTTTTATCCCAGAACACGATT